>JGI10211J34971_10000060_pt1 | contig 75675 bp, 77 predicted proteins | sample Etolagsediment_FD_34971 | JGI IMG/M metagenome (IMG submission 34971) | reverse complement strand
CCTCCTGTTTTTTCAGGTTTAAAATGAAGATTTTCGCAACCTCCATTTTAGAAGAGCCCTGCCTTTTTTCAAAGAACTTCAACTAACTTTAGCATGCCGCCTGATGACGGGACGTCTTCTTTTAACCGCAGGAATTTTGATCTACATCGGGGCTTATTGTATTTACGGGCAATTTCTCGAACGGGTGTTTGATGTCAAGGCCGGGCGTCCGACTCCAGCACACCGTCACCGGGATAATGTTGATTTTATTCCTGCCAGGATGCCAGTGGTCTTTGGTCATCACTTTGCATCAATTGCCGGAGCCGGTCCGATTATCGGTCCGGTTCTGGCAATTGCGTTCGGGTGGGGGCCTGTTTTCTTATGGCTGTTATTGGGATGTATTCTCATCGGAACAGTTCATGATTTTTGTGCCCTGATGATTTCATTGCGGCACGAGGGACAAAGCATCGGTCATATTGTTGAACATTATTTATCCTATCCTGGCCGTCAAATATTTCTCATCTTTTGTTGCGCAGCGTTAGTGCTGATTGTTGCCATTTTTTCTTTACTGATTGCGAAAACCTTTCTAACGACTCCTGCAGTTGCCACCTCATCGTTATTATTCATCATCTGCGCCCTGATCTTCGGCGTTATGACCCATTCCGGTCTTCTAAATTTAAGGCTGGGAACGATAATTTTTGTGCCCTTAATTTTTCTCAGTGTCGGCCTCGGATCAGCGCTGCCTTTGGATTTGATGCAAATCACAGGTCTGACAATGAACTCTGTTCGGGTGCTCTGGCTTATCATCTTGTTCGGATACATCTTTGCCGCTTCCGTTCTGCCGGTCTGGATTCTGCTTCAACCCCGGGATTACCTGAATTCTTTTCTGCTCTACGCCATGATGCTGTTAGGTCTGGTCAGCATTATGGTGGTCGCTCCGCCGATCCGGATTCCTTTTTTTGAAGGCTTTCACGTAACCCCGGCGACACAGACCACGGGACAATGGTCCTTGTTTCCGATATTATTTGTGATCGTTGCCTGCGGTGCATGTTCCGGTTTTCATTCTCTCGTCGCCTCAGGAACAACGTCAAAACAGATTGATCAGGAAACCGATGCCCGTCCGGTCGCTTACGGGGCGATGCTGCTTGAAGGAATTCTGGGAATGATCACACTGATTTCCGTGTCGGTCTTGACACAAGCAGATTACGGCACGATCTTAAAAACCGATGGGCCGGTCAATCTTTTTGCTCAGGGACTGGCTCGTCTGGGATCCGGAATCGGACTGCCGGCTTCCCTGGGAGAGACCTTTATCTCCCTAACGATTTCGGCTTTTATGCTGACCACACTGGATACGGCCACACGCCTGACCCGACTGACCATTCATGAATTGGTTTTGCCCCCGCATGGTTCCAAGCCACGACGTCCGTATTTGTTTAAAACCGTATTTGAAAACCGCTATAGTGCGACCGGTTTGGTTGTCATCTTGGCCGGGTATTTGGCGCTGTCCGGAGATGCCGGACGGATCTGGCCGGTCTTCGGAGCGGCGAACCAACTTCTGGCCGCCTTAACATTGCTGGTTCTTACCGTCGTCTTCCGGGCGCAGGCAAAAAATATTTTTATCGTCGGTATTCCGTTCCTTATCATGCTGGGGGTCGCCGGATGGGCCTTGGCGGACTTGTTTTTCACCCATTGGCACTCAGGACAATGGCCGTTATGTTTTATTTCAGGGTTTTTGTTTCTCATGGCCGTTGTTATGACCGGCCATGCGATTTTAGAATTTCAATCTTCCAAAAAGAGAGGGACGCATGGATCAGGGCTATGAACATGGCCGGCAGCCGTTGGACCAAATTATGACACAAACGGGATTAGAGAATCATGATCTTGTGGCCGTATCAACCGATCAAATAACACATAAAATGATTCGCAAAGCCCGAACCGGACGACGCCTGTCCCGCAGGGTTCAGCTGAAAATCCTGACCGCTTTGAATGCCTGCAGTGAGGATCACACCTATCAATTCAATGATATTTTTACATATGATGGAAAGTAAGTTCAAGATTAGATCAGGGGACGGCGTTCTTCGACCTCTCGCTGTCGAAACACGACATAATCCTGATATCCCGCAGCCAGGGCCAGATCACGCGCCTTATCAAAATCCCGTCCGACATCCGTGGCAAAATGTGAGTCCGATCCAAACGCAATACCAACACCTTCTTCTGCGTAAATTTTCAGGGCATCCAGGGAAGGATAGATCTCCTGCACCTGTTTTCGAAGTCCGGAAGTATTAATTTCAATGAAGACTCCGTAAGACTTAAAAATCCTTGCAGTCTCCCGAATTTCATCCGACAAATCCAGCGTTGGACGATAGCCGAATTTTTTAACCAGATCGACGTGCGCCATAATATCAAATAATCCCGAGGCGGCACTGCGTCTTAAAAGAGTGTAATAGTCCCGATAGACGGCATTAATATCGGACTGATCCCAGCGCTGCCGCTCATCCGGATTATCAAAGCCCCATTCTCCGATAAAATGCACCGAGCCATACACATAATCATACGGATAATCCGCCAGCATGGCCTGGGTTTCATCCTCATAACCGGGAAGATAATCCGCCTCAATACCGATCTTGATCTTAAGCCGTCCGGCATATTCGCCGCGAACCATTTCGATCATCCGGTGATATTCCGGGAGTTCCTCTCGCCGCATGGTAATCCCGGGAAGCGGATGTTTTAAAAACGGCGCATGATCAGAAAATCCGATTTCGGTCAACCCCATCGAAAGGGCATGATCGGCATATTCATACGGTTCCCCAATGGCATGGCCGCATAAATAGGTGTGCATGTGATAATCGGTTGTCGGGATCATATCGCTTCCTTTATAATATGGGGCGTTTTTAGATTTCTTTGCTGATATTTTGAGAATTATTGCCATTTTATCCCATGAAACTGAAAATGCAATCATTTTCATTGATTGTCTCTTATATTGACAAGATCCGGAGAACTTGTCATAATATCGACTTATTCAAGGAGAAAATATGCACAATTATTATCGTGAGCTTTTAAAAATGATCGGAGAGGACCCCCAGCGGGAGGGACTTAAAGATACCCCTCAGCGTGCCGCACGGGCGATGGAATTTTTAACCCAGGGATACCGCCAAGATCTTGATGAAATCGTGAACAAGGCCATTTTTGAAACAGATAATGATGAGATGGTCATTGTGAAGGATATTGAACTTTACTCGTTGTGTGAACACCATATGTTGCCGTTTTTTGGAAAATGTCATGTCGGCTATCTTCCTAATGGAAAGGTGTTAGGATTATCCAAGGTTGCCCGTATTGTTGATGCCTTCGGGCGCCGTCTTCAGATTCAGGAGAATCTGACACAGCAGATCGCTGAATCTATTCTCGAATACACCAACGGACTGGGTGTCGGGGTCGTTATTGAGGCTCAACACCTTTGCATGATGATGCGCGGTGTGGAAAAACAAAATTCCTGTATGATTACCTCATGTATGCTGGGTTCCTTCCGGGATAGCGCCGCCACAAGAGCTGAATTTCTGAATCTGATCCGCCGGTAATCCGACATCCACCTGAAACGCGGACAACTCCGAAGAACCACCTACATAGGACACCACACATGTTGGGATACTTAATCATTCTCTTTACGATTATTCCTGCCATTGAATTGGCATTGCTGATTCATGTAGGGGGATATATCGGTGCCGGCAATACAATCATGATTATTATTTTTACAGGGATTCTCGGTGCCCATCTGGCCCGTTTACAGGGAATTCTTGTCATCCAAAATATTCAACAGTCGTTAGAAAAAGGCCAAATCCCTACCGATGCCATGATGGACGGCCTGCTGATATTTATCGGCGGCATCTTACTGCTGACACCGGGATTCTTAACCGATTCCCTGGGATTTTTTTTATTAATCCCGTTAAGCCGTCGATTGTGTAAATTTTTGATTCACGATTATCTGGCCAGACACAGCATGTCTTCACAATCAACCGCCTCCGGCTCTTATCGGCAGGCTGCCCGAACCCGCCGTCCGCATACGACACGGGACATTGAAGATGCCGATTTTCATGAACTCTGATCCAGAAAGTTTTATTTTTGGAAAAACCCCATCTTTTTTTTCATGATTTTCTAACACGCTCCCGATCAACAAGTTAAAAAATTTTACCCAAAGGCCTTCATCTTGCCTGTCCATCGGCAGTATGGTAAGGTTTATTTTAATACACAAAAGCGAGGGCTATATGAAACAACATAAACGTGCATATCTTTACGGTGTCCTGGCCGCAATCTTGTTCAGCGGCACATTGGCGCATGCGACATACCAAAAAGCCATCTTTGCGGACTCAAATTCCGGGATGATTCAGATCGGACAGGCTTCCTGGTATTCGCGGCAATCGCCCGGAATCCGCAAAACAACTGCGAATATGGAAGTCTTTGATGACACTCAGTTGACCTGTGCAATGTGGAATGTTCCGTTTAATCAACGTCTGCGTATTACGAATATGGAAAACGGTCGTTCCGTTGAAGTTCGTGTCAACGACCGCGGACCCCACAAACGATTTGTCCGCAAAGGACGCGTCATTGATCTTTCAAAAGCCGCATTTAAAAAGATTGCCAATCTCAAAACAGGCCTGATTACCGTTAAGATTGAATTCCTGTCATAAGTCTGCGTTATACCAAAAGACACTAACGACGTCGAACATCGGCGTCGTTTTTTTTTTGCTTTTCTCTTGCAAAAATTTTTTTGCTTGTTAATATGAACGCGTTACGTAGTTCTACTTAGAATTGATTTCGTGAGAAAGGGTATGAACATGAGATTAAAAGATCAAGTCGCGTTGATCACCGGATCAGCACGGGGAATCGGAAAAGAGATTGCCTTGGCCTTTGCCAAAGAAGGGGCCTTGGTGATTATCTCCGACATCAATGAATCTGCAGCCCGCGAAACAGCGGAAGAATTCAAGGCCGCGGGTTTACAGGCCGATGCCTACGGATGCAATGTCGCCGACATGGCCAGCGTCCAGGAAATGACGGACAAAATTCTTGACAATCATAGTCGGATTGATATATTAGTTAACAATGCCGGCATCACCAAAGATAATTTATTTCTCCGTATGACGGAAGATGAATGGGATGCCGTTCTCAATGTGAATCTGAGCGGCGCGTTTAAAAGCACCAAAGCCCTGATTAAAAGCATGGTCAAAGCCCGCAAAGGAAAAATTATTAACATTGCGTCCATTGTGGGAGTTATCGGCAATGCCGGACAGGCCAATTATTCTGCCAGCAAAGCCGGATTAATCGGATTCACCAAATCTCTTGCAAGAGAATTTGCATCGCGGGGAATCACCTCCAATGCCGTAGCTCCGGGGTTCATCCGCACCGCAATGACCGACCAGCTTTCCGATAAGGTCAAAGAAGGATTAATGGAGCGTATTCCGCTCAAACGATTGGGAGAGGCAAGCGACATCGCCAATGCCTGTTTATTCTTGGCATCATCCGATGCTGATTATATAACCGGACAAACCATCATCGTAGATGGTGGCATGGGAATTTAACCGTAAAGGTCTAAAAGGAGGATCTTGCATGGCTGTTGAAGACAAAATCAAATCGATTATTGCCGAACAACTCGGAGTTAAACCGGACGAAGCAACGCCTGAGGCATCATTTATTGATGATTTAGGGGCGGATTCACTCGACACTGTTGAGTTGATCATGGCTCTGGAAGAAGAATTCAACATTGAAATTCCCGATGAAGATGCGGAAAAAATGGCAACCGTCGGTGATGCGATTAAATATATTCAAGAGAAGGCTGGAAGCGAATCTTAATCTCTTAGCTGATTCATGAATCGCATGTTCAAATTGCCTCGAAATTTTCGGGGCAATTTGCATATTCAGGAAACTCTCTTCTTAACCCGAAAAGGATTGCGAATGGAAAAGCGACGAATTGTGATTACAGGAATGGGCGCCGTTACGCCGGTCGGAACCGGCGTCTCAAAATTTTGGAAAAACCTTAAGTCCGGTACCTGCGGCATCAGCCCGATTGAACATTTTGATACGACAAACTTTGATGTCAAAATTTGCGGACGCGTGACGGATTTCGATGCCGCCCAGCATTTCAATGTCAAAGAAATGCGAAAGGTTGCGCGCTTTATTCAGTTCGCTGTAGTCTCATCCCGGGAGGCTGTCCGGCAGGCCGGACTCGATTTAGAGACGATCGATAAAAAACGCTTCGGAGTCATGATCGGTTCGGGAATTGGAAGCATGAATACGATTGAGATTGAACATAAAAAACTTCTGGATCGCGGACCCGGTCGCGTCTCACCGTTCTTAATCCCCAAAATCATCATTAATGAAGCGGCCGGTCATGTCTCGATTGATCTCGGCGCGCAAAACTGTGCGCTGTGCGTGGTGACGGCCTGTGCAACAGGAACCAACGCCATCGGCGATGCCTTCCGGATGTTGCAATACGGTGATGCGGATATCATGGTCGCCGGAGGCTCGGAAAACGCCACAACACCCTTAAGTGTCGCAGGGTTTTCCGCCCTCAAGGCTTTATCCACCCGAAATGATGAGCCGCAGCGGGCCAGTCGTCCGTTTGATGCGCAACGGGATGGATTTATTATGGGCGAAGGCGCGGGGGTTCTTGTGATGGAGACATTGGAACACGCCAAAGCTCGCGGAGCAAAAATTCTGGCGGAAATGGTCGGTTACGGCCGCACATCCGACGCGTACCATATTACCGCTCCACATCCCACAGGAGAAGGCGGGGCCGATGCGATGCGGTTTGCCCTGGCTGATGCCGGGCTGAAGCCCGGCGATGTTTCATACATCAACGCGCACGGCACATCCACACCGTTAAACGACAAAACCGAAACCAGGGCCATTAAAGATGCCTTGGGTGACGATATCGCCCGCAAGGTTGCTATCAGTTCAACAAAATCAATGACCGGGCATCTTCTGGGAGCTGCGGGTGGAATTGAAGCCATCGCCAGTATTATGGCAATCAGGGACGGCATTGTTCCTCCGACTATAAATTATGAAAATCCTGATCCAGAATGCGATCTGGACTATGTCCCGAATACCGCCAGAACCATGGACGTGAATGTGGCTATGTCGAACTCGCTGGGGTTTGGCGGACACAATGCAACGATTGTTTTTAAAAAATATGCGGAATAATCAGTGAAAGGATACACCATGAGTCAATATAAAATTGCCGTGATCGGCGGAGACGGTACCGGACCGGAAGTCGTGGCGGAAGGATTAAAAGTCCTGGAAGCCGTGGCGCAAAAAAATAATTTCCACTATGAAACCGTTCCCTATGACTTCGGCGGCGAGCGGTATCTGAAGACCGGAGAGATTCTCCCGGCCTCGGCAGTGGATGAGCTGAAAACCTTTGATTCAATCTATCTCGGGGCCATCGGACACCCCGACGTCAAGCCGGGTATTTTGGAAAAAGGGATTCTGCTCAAGCTTCGGTTTGATCTTGACCAATATATTAATCTGCGTCCGATCCAACTCTATGACGCCCGATTCTGTCCCATCAAAGATAAAACACCTGACGATGTGGACTTTACCGTTGTTCGTGAAAACTCCGAAGGGCTTTATAAAGGTTTGGGTGAATTCCAGAATAAGGGAACGGCCGACGAGGTGGCGATTCAGATTTCTCATAATACCCGCAAGGGTGTCGAACGCTGCCTGCGCTATGCCTTCGAATACACACAGAAATACGGCAAGAAAAAGCAATTGACTCTGTGCGGCAAAACGAATGTGTTGACGTATGCCTTTGATCTTTGGGAACGAACATTCAATGAACTGGCGGCCGAATATCCGGATGTCAAAACAGATTATGCCCATGTCGATGCGACCACCATGTGGTTCGTAAAAAATCCGGAATGGTTTGATGTGATTGTTACGGATAATATGTTCGGGGATATCATTACGGATCTCGGAGCGATGATTCAGGGAGGAATGGGATTGGCAGCTGGCGGAAACATCAATCCCAACGGGGTTTCCATGTTTGAACCCATCGGGGGATCTGCACCGAAATATACCGGAAAGAATGTGATCAATCCTTTAGCGGCCATCTGCGCCTTAAGTATGTTGCTGCGCCAACTTGGTGAAACGACCGCGGCCGATCAAGTCGAGCAGGCCGCACGGCGTGTTGTCACTGAAAAACTGGAGAGTCTGGCTGCCGGCCGTATGGGATATTCGACAACAGAAGTGGGAGATCTCGTGGTAAGCCTGCTATAATCAGGCCCCGGAGGCACTGTCAAAACGACATTATCAATTGTAGAATCAAAAAGGAAGTCTTCAATGAAAAAATATAACGTAGCCATCGTGGGAATCCGCGGGGCCGTCGGACAAACCATGCTTCAAATTCTTAAGGAACGAAATTTTCCTTACGATAAGCTGAAACTCATCTCAACAAGCTGCGAAGAAGATTTTACTGATGAGAACGGAAATTTGATTCAACGGGTTCATGATGATATTTTCAATGATGTTCAAATCGGCCTGTTTTCCCCGGGCGCCTCGGTCAGTAAAATCTGGGCCCCGATTGCCGCAAAAGCCGGATGCGTGGTCATTGATAATACCAGCCAATTTCGCATGGATCCTGAAGTTCCTTTGGTTGTTCCGGAGGTCAACCCGGAGGATATCGCCCTGCACAAAGGAATTATTGCCAATCCGAATTGTTCGACGATTCAAATGGTTGTCGCCTTAAAACCATTACACGATTACGCGCGCATTAAGCGCATTGTTGTCTCGACATATCAGGCTGTCAGTGGAGCAGGGGGAGCGGCAATTACAGAACTAAAAAATCAAATTACCGGAGATCTGGGCGTTAAAAAATTCCCGTATCAGATCCTGGGAAATTTAATTCCTCAAATTGATGTGACGATGCCGAATCTTTACACTAAAGAAGAAATGAAAATGGTGAATGAGACAATCAAAATTATGCATGATAAAGATATCAAAGTCACCGCCACCTGTGTTCGTTGTCCTGTTGTTTACGGACACAGCGAATCAGTCAATATTGAGACAGAAAAAAAGATTACCCGGGAAAAGGCCCTGGAACTCCTGTCCGAAGCGCCCGGCGTCACCGTCATCGATGATCTGGCGGAAAATCAATATCCCACGCCGCTGGCCTCAGAAGGAAAAGATGATACTTTTGTCGGACGAATCCGGGAAGACGAAACAATCGACTGCGGGCTGAATCTCTGGGTCGTCTCGGATAATATTCGTAAAGGAGCCGCGCTCAACACCATTCAGATCGCTGAAGAAATGATTAAGCGCGAACTGTTATAAGGCGTCATTCCTGTTAAAACGGGAGGACCTGATGTCCTCCCGTTTTTTTTCTTGCTAATTTGCAACACTATGCGCACACTTAAACTCACGATTGAATATGACGGAACAGCCTTCCATGGATGGCAAATTCAGGCGGACGGAACACGAACCGTTCAAGGCGAGTTGGAAATCTGCCTGCAAAAAATTCTTCAGCATTCAGTGCGAGTTTATGGATCCGGACGCACCGACAGCGGGGTTCATGCCAGAGGACAAGTCGCGCATATTCACACCAGTTCAGCGATTCCCGGTCTCGCTTTAATGAGGGCCATGAATACCTATCTGCCCAGGGACATCACGATCAGCGGTATCGCCGAAGCGCCGCAAAACTTCCATGCCCAGTTTGATGCCGTCCGAAAGATGTATCGCTATACCATTCTCAATCGTCCTGAGCCCAGTGCGCTGGCCGCCCGTTTTGCCACACATATTCCTTATCCGTTGCACACCGGCCTTATGCGAAGGGCAGCCCGATGTTTTCGGGGAACACATGACTTTCGCTCTTTCGTCGCCTCAAACCCTGCCCGCAGGGATCAGTCACAGGACACCCGGCGTCGAGTTTTTCGATCCCAAATAACAACCCGGGACGACTTCATTATTTATGATATCGAGGCGAACGGTTTTATGTATAAAATGGTTCGTAATCTTGTCGGTACATTAATTTGTGCGGGAGCAGGCACGCTGACGACCCGGCAGGTTAAAGATATTCTCAGGGCTAAAGATCGAAACTCTGCCCCGGATACCGCTCCACCGCAAGGTTTATGCCTCATGCACGTTACCTATCCCAAAAGGGCCCGATGAGCATATTCAAGGATAAATTTCTCTGGCTCACGCTTCTGGTCGGCCTGGTTACAGTCGCCCCTCAAGTGATCTATCAACCGTTTCTTTTGCAAGGCGACCATGGCAGAGATCTCTATCTTTTCCAACAGGTCGCCCATGGGGCTGTGCCGTACCGCGATATCGCGACCGACAACGGCCCGCTGATGCCGTACTATTACGCGTTCTTTTTAAACACCTTTGGCGAATCGGTGCAAAGCACACTGCTAGGATACGCTCTTTTAATTCTGTTAACCGGCCTTCTGATGTTTTTGATCGTGCGACGGACGATCTCAGGGGGATGGGCCTTTATCTGCGCCTTCTGGTACTGGGCCTGGCGGGGACAAGAATTTTTTTATACCTTTAATCACATCGGCGCACTCGTTCTGGGGCTAAGCATTTTATATTTTACACTCGCACTTCTTGAAACCAGCCGACGTCGTTATATCCTCTATGCTGTGATCGGATCGCTGGGTTGTATTTTGATTCGTCCGGATATCGGACTCGCGTCCCTGGCGGCATTCATACTCTGTTATCTCTCCCAGAAGCCGGATCGTGCACCGTTTCGGTTTTGGTCACTGCTTGCTTTATGCAGCAGTGTTGCAATCGCTGTTGCCGGCATGCAATTCTACTGTCCAGGCTTATTCGGACGCTACATTGCGGCCTCACATCTCAATCTCATTCTTCCCAATCTGGCTCACTTTTTCCATGAGCGCTGGATTTTTTTGACACAAAATCGTTTAATAGGAGGGATCTCCGGTCTGATGGCCTTGTTGTTTGTGACTGGCATGATCTCGCTTTTCCGTAATCGGGATACGATCACCACTCAAAAACTTGCACGTCAGATGATCTGCACTGTAATTTTCCTCGGCTTCTTTTTTATGGAATATTTATTGGGAACACGGTTCTTTCGATGGATCTGGATTATGCCGATGTTGTTTTTGATTATATTTTACGGTGTGTCCGCATCATTTTCGATGCTCTCGGATGAGATTAAACGTTTATGTGCGGCTGTTATGCTCGGGGTCTGTTCCATCATGATTGCGTTAAACTACATGGATGCCTTATCGGCCAAACAGGAGGGAAGCATTTTAGTTGTCGGCAAAACGCAGGTCATGCTGGCCCCGGCACAGCGTGATTGGATCAGAACCGTTGAAAACGCATCAAATGTTATCATGCAACACACCCCCTCAAACGCAACGATTTTAACAATTCCCTATGACGCTTTATATGGTTTTTTAACACAGCGTCGTTTAGCGCTGAAGGATTCTTTCTTATTTCAAACGGACAGCGAAACACTGATTCAGGCAATTCAATCTCAAAATGTTAATGTAATTCTGATTTCAAACCGGGCCTTTCGGCATAATGAACAGGACCGATTCGGACTCTTTGGAAAAACCTATGGAAAAAAATCCTGGCATTATATCCAAAAAAATTATGCGTTAATTTCTGAAATCGGACCATGGGATCAGGTGGCGACAGCTCTGACTCATCATGCCGTCAGGATTTATATACGAAAACCATCTATAGGAGAGCAAATCCCAGTCTGTCCTGTCATCCCGCCTGAAAATGACCCGATAGAGGAGGGTATTCGCAAAGATTTGGAGCAAAATTTAAATTTTTCATCAAAAATATAATTTGACAAGACTTAAATTAATGTTATAATTTTGATTCATTTAGCTAATTATTAAGAAATTAAACAGGGTATGTTCCATGGCAAACACAAAGACATATTTACCAAAAGTTGATAGTATTGAACGCAAATATTACCTGATCGATGCGAAAAATAAGGTTTTGGGACGAATTGCGACCAAAGCGGCCAGCATCTTGCGAGGAAAAACCAAACGAATTTTTACACCGCATCTGGATACCGGAGACCGGGTGATTATCATTAATGCCCGTGAGGTCAGGGTGACAGGCGATAAGGCCAGGCAAAAGGTGTATCAGCGTTATTCCGGATATCCTTCGGGACAAAAGGTATTGACGTTTGAACAATTGATGGCAAAGGCTCCGACCAAGGCCATGCGCCTGGCGGTTGACCGCATGCTGCCAAAAGGACGCTTGGGCAACAGCCTGCGCGGCCGGTTACGCGTGTATGCTGGTGACAAGCATCCGCATGGCGGACAAAACCCGATCCCATTAGATATTTAACGAGATTAGATCAGAGGAGAATTGATTATGGTTGAGATGGTGAGATATGGTGCAACCGGACGCAGAAAATGCTCTGTAGCGCGTGTCAACTTGATTCCGGGAAACGGAAAAATCCGCGTCAATAAACGTCCGTTTGAAAATTATTTTGTGCGGGAAACCGATCGGATTACAATCCTGGAACCGCTCAAAACAACCAACACGTTAAGCAAGTTTGATGTGGAAGCCCGTATTGAAGGCGGCGGAACATCCGGACAAGCCGGAGCTTTTCGCATGGGACTGGCTCGGGCTTTGGTTAAATTTGATCAGGACACCAAACCGTTATTGAAAAAAGCCTTAATGTTGCGCCGTGACGCGCGCATGAAAGAACGGAAAAAGCCCGGACAAAAGGGCGCCCGCAGAAAATTTCAGTGGGTCAAACGCTAATCGGTCCGGTTGTTTACATTGCCGATGGCGCCCCAGAGGCAGATCGGCACAGCCAAAACAGCACTATTTTTGTATCGGATTTCAGGCCTATCTCCTCGATAAAAACATTGACGAGATAGGCCTTTTCCTTTACGATAACTATTCTTAATAATTCTTATTTTATTACTCCCGGGGGACGATATGATTCGTGTTGGAATTGTCGGAATCAGCGGGTATTCAGGATTTACCGCCTTAAAAATTTTGTTAAATCATCCGGATGTACGCTTGAATTACGTCAGCGCGAACACTACCACCGGATTTCTCGCCGATATCTGGCCGCAATTTAGAGGTCGGACACCTTTATTTTGTGAGTCCTTTGATGCCGACAAGGCTGCAGAATTGTGTGATGTCGTTTTCCTGGCCGTACCGCACACCGTTTCCATGGAGATCACGCCCAAGCTTCTAAAGCGAAAAATTCGGGTCATTGACTTAAGCGGAGACTATCGCCTGAACTCTGCATCTGTGTATAAAAAGTGGTACGGCAAAAATCATACTGATTCCCGACGACTCGGCAAGGCCGTCTATGGGTTGCCCGAAATCTATAAAGCCGCCATTGCGCGGGCTGATCTTATTGCCAACCCCGGTTGCTACCCGACTGCCGCGCTCCTGGCCCTGGCTCCGTTGGTCAGTCTGAAAAATCATGCGATCCGGACCATTATTATTGATGCCAAATCCGGCGTCTCCGGAGCCGGGAAAAAAGTCTCCGGCGCACTGATGTTTTCCGAAGTTAATGAATCGCTGAAAGCCTACAAGCTCTTTGCGCACCAGCATACACCGGAAATGGAACAGTATTTATCTTCTATGGCTCAACGGGATATTCGGATCACCTTTACGCCGCATCTGATTCCGATGACAATCGGAATTTATGAAACCATCTACGTCGAATTTCAAAAACATGAGGCGGCCTCCGGGCTCAACGCCTTATACAGGAAATTTTATAAAACAGAACCCTTTGTCCGGGTTCTTCCCAAAGGAACACTACCGGAAGTCAAAAACATCGCCGGAACCAACTTTTGCGATATCGGAATCAATTATGACCGAACCCGCAACCTGGCGATCATCACCGCCGCCATTGATAATCTTGTCAAAGGCGCGGCCGGCCAGGCCGTCCAAAACATGAATCTTATGTTCGGTCGGCCGGAGACAACAGGACTTTATTAATTCACTGATTATATTTTCCCCAAGATTCTTATGGGCAAGTGGTGGCATAATGCAGAAACTCGACAATATTAAGTTCATTAGCGGCGGACTCACGCAGCCCCAAGGGTTTCGGGCCAATGGTCTGGCCTGCGGGATTAAGCGTTCTGGCAAAGCAGATTTATCTCTGATTGTCTCGGATGTTCCCTGCGCGGCAGCCGGTGTCTTCACCAAAAACTCTGTGGTTGCCGCTCCTCTGCAAATCACCAAACACCACCTGTCGAATTTGACCGCCCAGGCAATTATCGCCAATAGCGGCAATGCGAATTGTTTCACCGGAGACTGCGGTTTGGCCTATGCAAAAAAAACTGCCGAGGCAACCGCAACGGAACTGCAGATTAAAACCAGGGATGTCCTGGTGGCGTCAACGGGAATTATCGGTAAACCGCTGCCGATAAAAAAAATACTCTCGGGAATTCCGCGTCTTGTTCAAGGCCTGGATACCGCGGCCACCAAAGCCGTGATGGCGGTTAAAGGGATCATGACCACCGATACCGTGGTCAAAGAATGCGCACTCCAAATCAAGCTTGATTCCCGCACCATCACACTGGGCGGATGCGCCAAAGGCTCCGGCATGATCGAACCGAATATGGCCACCATGCTGGGATTTCTGACAAGCGATGTCGCCATCAAGCCGGCCCTGCTCAAACAGGCCCTGCGACAGGCGTGCAACCAGTCGTTTAACCGCATCACGGTGGACGGCTGCATGAGCACCAATGACATGGTCACAATCCTGGCAAACGGCAAAGCCGGCAATCCGATTATCACAACGACGGACCAGCACTATGAGCTTTTTTGCATGGCTCTGACTGTCTTGTGCCGTAATCTGGCGGAACAGATTGTCAAGGACGGGGAAGGCGCCAAAAAACTGATTCGAATCTTTGTCAGCGGGGCATCATCGGAACCCATGGCAGACAGGGCGGCCAAGGCCATTGCGAATTCAAACCTCGTCAAAACCGCCGCCTACGGCAAAAACGCCAATTGGGGACGCATTGCCGCTGCCGTCGGATCTCTGGGCTTTAAAATCTCGGAAAAAACGCTCAAAATAACAACTGAAAAACGTTCTCCCAAAGAAGTTATCATCTATGTTGATCTGGGGCTTGGGGATTCAAGCGGTGAGGCCTTAACCTGTGATCTGACCTGGGATTACGTGACAATTAATAACGACTATAACTAACTATGGATAAATTCATACAAAAAGCCAACATTCTCGTCGAAGCAATTCCGTTTATTCACGAATTTCGAAAGAAAGTTTTTGTCATCAAATACGGCGGCAGTATTCTCGAAGATGAGAAAATCCGAAAAAATGTTTTGGAAGATATTGTCTTCTTGAGCTTCGTCGGAATCCGGACCATTCTGGTTCACGGCGGCGGACCGCATATCAGTGCCCGCCTCAAAGAAAAGGGAATTCCAGCAAAATTTCATAACGGAATCCGTGTGACCGACAAAGACACCCTGCAAATTGTCGCCGACGAATTGGGGAAATTAAATCAGCGAATTGTTGAAGAATTGCGCTCTTACCGGGGGGATGCTACCGGCATGATCGGTTATGACAATATCATTCATGTTGAAAAAAAAGATGCTGACGCCAATCTCGGTTATGTCGGAACAATTACCAGGGTCGACCGCGAAGCTATTGAACGTCATCTGCATAAAGGCTATATCACGGTCATTTCTCCGATGGGAATCAGCGTTGAAGAACAGCCTCACAATGTTAATGCCGATGAGGTTGCCAGTGCAATTGCAACAACCTTTAAAGCAGAAAAACTGGTATTATTGACAAATGTGCCCGGAGTGCTTTTATCCGAAACGGATCCGACATCACTGGTCTCCACGCTCAAAATCCATGAAGTCGAACAGCTGATCCATAAAGGGATTATTCATGGCGGCATGATCCCCAAGGTGCGATCGTGTCTGGAGACCTTGCGCGGCGGCGTGCACAAAACTCATATCGTCGATGCCCGTCTGCGCCATGCCTTGCTGTTGGAAATTTTTACAAATCAGGGAATCGGCACGCAAATTGTCAATGAGTAATTCCTGATGCGTTCAGCTTTTTCAAATGAAGACTTGCAACTCTCGGCAACCTGGATAAAATTTTTACAGATTTTTCAATCGCTAGACGAATGGATCCCATGAAACTTGATGAAATCTTCGATAATTATGATCATTACCTTTTAAATACCTACACCAAAACTCCGCTGGTTTTCGTGAAAGGAAAGGGGATGGACTTAACCGATATCCACGGGCAGACCTATATCGATTTTTTCCCCGGATGGGGTGTATCAAATGTCGGTCACTGTCACCCTAAGGTTATGGCCGGAGTCCGGGATCAAATCGGAAAACTGATCCATATCCCGAACAATCTCTACCAATTACCGCAAATCAAACTGGCCAAAGAGATTATCCGCAACTCATTTCCCGGCAAGGTCTTTTTTTGCAACAGCGGTGCCGAGGCCTCCGAAGCCGCCATCAAATTCGCCCGTGCCTACGGCCGCGGTGAACGGCATGAAATCATCACCATGCACAATTCTTTTCATGGACGCACCCTGGGCGCCTTGGCCGCCACAGGACAGGAAAAATATCAAAAAGGATTCGAGCCCTTGCCGCAAGGTTTTGTTCATGTCCCGTTTAATGATTATGTAGCGGTCGAACAGGCGATCACCGATCAGACGGTGGCCGTCATGCTGGAATTGGTTCAGGGAGAAGGTGGTGTTAATGTTGCGGATCCCAAATATATCCAGAAATTACGACGATTATGTGATGAACGTGATCTTCTGCTGATTATTGACGAAGTTCAAACCGGACTGGGCCGTACCGGAACAATGTTTGCCTTTCAGCAATACGGCATTGAACCGGATATTATGAATCTGGCCAAGGCTTTGGGGGGAGGACTGCCGATCGGCGCCATTGTCGTGAAAGAGAAGTTTGCCGACGTCTTTCGTCCCGGGATGCACGCCTCAACCTTTGCCGGAAGTCCGCTGGTCTGTAAAGCCGCGCTGGGCGTCTTTGAAGCGATTCATTCCCAAAAATTATTAACGAACTGTAAAAAGATGGGACAGCTGGCTCTGACAGAAATCAATGCCTGGAAAACAGATTGCCCGTGCATCAAAGAAGTCCGCGGGTTGGGGCTGATGATCGGAATTGAATTAACGATTCCCGGGCAAGATGCCGTCGCATTATGTCAAGAGCAGCATCTCTTGATTAATTGCACGCATACCACAGTGCTGCGGATTATGCCGGCCTTAACGGTGACACGCAAATACATGATGAAGGCCCTGGCAATTATCAAGTCCGCGATTCAAAGAGTTGCGGAGGCGTGATCCATTTTGATCAATAACCATAAAATCAGGGAAATTTAGCACCCTAAAGGATTAACGTCATGAAACGAAATCTTATTAGCCTGCATGACCTGACGCCAGAAGAAATTCAGGATATTCTGGCCATGGCGGCTAAACTGAAAAGCGAACGCCTGCTGACAGACCATTTGGAAGGAAAGTCCGTCGGCCTGGTCTTTCAGAAGCCCTCGAACAGAACACGTGTTTCATTTGAGGTTGGTATCTATCAGTTGGGCGGCAAATGTATTTATCTTGGGCCGCAGGAAATCAATCTCGGCAAGAGAGAAAGCACCGAGGATGTGGCCAAAACCCTGTCTCGCTATCTCAACTGTATTGTCGCGCGCACATTCTTTCACCAGGATGTCGTTGATCTGGCAAAGTATGCCTCTGTTCCCGTCATCAACGGACTGTCCGATTTATATCATCCCTGCCAGGCGCTGGCCGATGTAATGACGATTCAGGAAAAACTGGGCAATCCTCAAAACGGCACCGTCTGCTATATCGGAGACGGCAATAATGTCTGCCACTCGCTGATGCTGATTTGCGCCAAACTTGGAATTCACATGAACGTCGCGACGCCGCCGGGATATGAGGTGAACCCCGATGTGCTGAAGTCCATTCTCAGCTGTGCGAAAAAAAGCGGCGCACAAATCAATACAACATATTCTCCGCAAGAGGCCGTCAAAGGCGCCCGGGTGATCTATGCCGATGTCTGGACCAGCATGGGGCAGGAAGCCGAATCCCAACAGCGTCTCAAAGATTTCCAAGGATATCAAATTAACCGATCCCTGCTTAAAACGGCCGACCCGCGATATATCTTTCTTCATTGTCTGCCGGCTCACCGTGGGGAAGAGGTCACGGCCGAAGTTATTGACGGTTCCCACTCGATGGTCTTTGATCAGGCGGAAAATCGTATGCATGTAGAAAAGGCGGCATTAATTTTTCTTTTTCGATCGATTCAGCAATGAGGTGCACTATGAAAAAAGTTGTGTTGGCGTATTCCGGCGGTTTGGATACCTCCTGTATTATTCCCTGGCTCAAAGAACGCGGTTATGAAACCATTGCGTTTATCGCAAATGTGGGGCAGGGTGATAATTTTCAAAAAATTAAAACCAAGGCACTCAAGTCCGGTGCTGCCAAGGTCTATTGCCTGGACCTTCGCCAGGAGCTTATTGAAGATTATGCCTTACCGGCGCTCAAGGCCGGCGCGCTGTATCAAGGAACCTATGTCCTGGCCTGTGCGCTGTCACGCCCACTCATCGCCCGGCATCAGGTCCTGATTGCCCAACAAGAAGGCGCTCAGGGCGTGGTCCATGGATGTACCGGCAAAGGCAACGACCAGGTCCGGTTTGAAACCACATTTCGTTTGATGGCCCCGGAACTCGAGATCATTGCACCGGTGCGCACTTGGGAATTCAAAACCCGTGACGAAGAAATCGAATACGCCCGCCGGATGAATATTCCGATTCCTGTGACCAAAAAGAGTCCGTACAGTATTGATACCAATGTCTACGGGAAGGCCATTGAGTGCGGCGTCCTGGAAGATCCCTGGCGCGAACCGCCGGAAGAAATCTTTACCATGAGCAAGAATCCACTGACCGCACCGGATAAACCGCAATATATCACGGTTGACTTTGAACAGGGGACTCCCGTTAAGCTCAACGGCAAGGCACTGGCACCACTGGCCCTAGTCGAACGTTTAAATGCCGTTGCCGGAAAACACGGCGTGGGCCGTGTCGACATGATTGAAAACCGTCTGGTCGGTATTAAATCCCGCGAGGTCTATGAGAATCCCGGGGCAACCGTTTTGCATACAGCAATCCGGGATTTGGAGGCTCTGGTCCTCGACAGGGAAACCATGCAATACAAGGCCCGGGCTTCCCACAAATACGCGGAATTGACCTATAACGGTCTCTGGTTGACACCGCTCAAGACCCAGTTGGATGCCATGATGACGAGGCTTCACACACGCACCACCGGTACCGTGCGCATCAAACTCTACAAAGGAACCTGCATGGCGGTCGGACGCAAATCGCCGTTTTCCCGGTATAAAGAAAAGATGGCGACCTACAGCACCGGGGATGAATTTGATCAGACCAGGGCGGAAGGCTTTAATGCTCTATGGGCCATGCCGTTTCAGGAGTAAACCGAAGAGAGAAAGAGGAGTTGATTATGTCAAAACTCTGGGGGGGACGCTTCAGCAAGTCCACACACGCATTGGTCGAAAAATTTTCCAACTCGATGCATTTTGACGTCGTGTTGGCGCAATACGACTGCATCGGTTCATTGAAACATATTGATGTCCTCAAAAAGGCCGGTTTGCTGACGGCGACGGAGCATCGCAAACTGGCCGCCGGTCTGCAGCGTATCCTGAAAATGATTGATCAGGGAACATTGCGACCGAATGACCGCTTTGAGGATATTCATTCCTATATTCAGCATCTGTTGGAAAACGATAAATCCGTCGGCAAGACCGCGCTAAAATTACATACCTGCCGTTCCCGCAATGATCAGGTTTTATTCGATACAAAGCTCTACTGTCTGATGAATATCCTTAAAACCGAGCAGGCTCTTCTGGGCGTTCTGGAAGCCCTGGAGGCTCTTGCGGAAAAATACGATGAACTGGTGATGCCGGGCTACACCCATCTTCAACGGGCGATCCCGGTCAAGGTGAGTCAGGTGATCGGCGCTTATCGAGTCATGCTGGAACGTGATGAAGAACGTTTGCTCAACGCCTTCAACGGGATTGACCTGACCCTGGGATCCGGAGCCCTGGCCGGCACGATGATTCCGGCCTCATGCTATAAACTTCCGGCTGGAGAGGACCTTCCCAAACCGGTGTCTGCGCCCGATAACAGTATTGCCACCGTGGCCGACCGGGATTTTGCGGTGGAAACACTCAGTGTCCTGGCAATCATCGGAATGCATTTATCCCGTATGTGTGAAGACATGATCCTGTGGGCCAGCAGCGAATTTCAATTTATTGATATTGATGATGCCTTCTGCACCGGCAGTTCATTGATGCCGCAAAAGAAAAATCCAGATGTGCTGGAGCTGGTCCGTGGATCCACCGGACGACTTTACGGTAATCTGGTCAATGTCCTGGTGATGCTTAAAGGCCTTCCGCTGGCCTATAACCGGGATATGCAGCATGATAAAGAACCGTTGTTCGACTCGTTTAAAACCGTTCAGGAATCCCTGAATGTCCTGGCCGCCATGCTGCCGAATGTGGTTTTTCAAGAAGAGGCCCTGTTAGCGGCGGTTCAGGATGAGGCCCTTTACGCAACGGATATTGCGGATGTCCTGGTGCAAAAAGGGGTGGCCTTTAAGACCGCTCATCATCTTGTCGGGCAGCTGGTGCAACTCAGCCGGACGACCCGGACCCGGATGGTCGATCTAACGGACGATCAACTCAAAACCATCCATCCGGCATTGACGCCGGCGGTTCTCAAAAAGGTCATTCATCCGCAGCGGTCTGTCAAATCGAAAAAATCAATCAAACACTAACACCATCCGGATCAATTCATCATCGACGGATGACGTTATAATTTTAAAGGATGCCATGAGTTTTACCTACAAAAACGATACCCTTTACTGTGAAAATGTCAGCGTTCCGCGCATTATTAAGGAGCAGGGCACACCATGTTATATTTACAGTTATGCGGCTTTGGTTCATCAGTTCAATAGTATCCGCAAGGCCTTTGCTCCGGTTGATCCGATGATCTGTTTCGCGATGAAGGCCAACGACAACAGTGCCGTGGTCAAGACCCTGGTCAATCAGGGTGCGGGATGCGATATCGTCTCGGGAGGAGAGCTGGCCAAGGCCCTGAAATGTCAGGCCGACCCTCAAACCATCGTCTTTGCCTCTGTGGGAAAAACCGATGACGAAATTATCGCCGCGATAAAAGCAAAGATTCTCTTCTTCAACGTCGAATCGCAGGCGGAACTGGAACGGATTAATCTGCTGGCCTCACAACAGGGCGTCAAACCGGGAATCGCACTGCGAATCAATCCGGATGTCGCAGCCGCGACGCATGACCGTATCACGACCGGCACATTGGAAAAAAAATTCGGCATTGATCTGGCAACAGCCCGAGATATTTTATTAAATCAGGACCGCTATCCCGCGCTGGATTTCAACGGATTGCACATGCACATCGGATCCCAGATCACGACGGTGGAACCCTATGTCCGCGCCATGAAACGCGTGCTGGCCTTTTTAGATGACCTGACCCGCGCGGACGTTTACCTGCGTTATTTTGATTTAGGCGGAGGATTCGGTATTGATTACGATGGAGAAACGTCCTGTCCGATTGAAGGATTTGCCACGCCCCTGATTCCGCTTCTGGAAGAAACCGGACTCAATATTATCCTGGAACCGGGACGATTTCTCTGCGGCAATGCCGGAATCTTTATCACAAAAACACTCTATCTAAAAGATAACGGTGTGAAGAAATTTTTAATTGTGGACGCTGGAATGAATGATTTGCCCCGGCCGTCGCTCTATGGGGCGTATCATGCAATTACGCCGGTGAAAAAAAACCATGGTCCGACCGATACCTTTGATGTCGTGGGTCCCATCTGCGAAAGCGGGGATTTCTTCGCGAAGGAACGCGTGCTGCCGGTTGTCCGTCAAGGTGACCTGCTGGCGATCCACAGTGCCGGTGCCTATTGCTATGTCATGGCCAGCAACTATAATGTCCGGGGGCGTTCACCGGAAATTATGGTCAAAGGCAATAAGTTTGCCGTTATTAAAAAAAGAGAAACCCTGAAAGATATCACCCGGGGAGAATCCATTCCGGATTTTATTTAATGGCAGTCCATACGCCTGGCCTGCAAATATCATTATCACAGGATTCATGACATGAAATCACTAAGCTTTACAAAAATGAGCGGAGCCGGAAACGACTTCATTATCTGCGAGCACCAGGCCAGGATGAATTATGTTGCATTGGCCCGTAAAATTTGTGATCGAAGCAACGGAATCGGCGCGGACGGCCTGATTATCTTATGCCCGTCCCGGAAAACCGATTACCGCATGCGCATTATTAATGCCGACGGCTCTGAGGCTGAAATGTGCGGCAACGGGGCCCGTTGTCTGGCCGCCTATATCGCCCGGGTTAAAAAACTGTCGAAAAAACAATTCGGTATGGAAACACTGGCCGGGATTATTCTTGCCGAAGCCGGCGGCGATGTCGCCACGATTCGCTTAAGTGAACCCAAAGATTATCGCTCGAATATTAAACTCAGCATCCATAACCGTTCACTCGAGCTTCAGTTTATTGACACCGGGGTTCCGCATGTGACGATTTTTGTCAGCGGGCTGGAAGAAATCAATGTCGATCACATCGGCCGGGCTATTCGGTTTCATAAAACCTTCGCACCCAAAGGAACCAACGTCAACTTTGTCGAAATCCTTAAACCGGATCTGGTCGACGTCCGAACCTATGAACGCGGTGTGGAAGCCGAGACCCGGGCCTGTGGAACCGGCAGTGTTGCCTCAGCCTTGATGGCCTGGATGCAGCTGCATCCGCAGGTGACCGAGACAACCGGGGCACGGATGCGGGTCAAAACACGCAACGGCGATATCCTCAACGTCACCTTTGATATCGTCAATCACACCCCGACACAGGTGTGGCTGAAAGGACCGGCACGATTCGTCGCCCAGGGGATTTATTTCTTATGAGACACTTAGAGGAGGAGTTAATTATGCTTCAAGGAACAACTGTCGCAATCGTGACACCATTTCAAAACGGAACTATTGATGAACAAGCTCTGCGAGATCTTGTGGCGTTTCACATCGCCAAAGGCACCAACGCAATTTTACCGTGCGGAACAACGGGAGAATCTCCAACCCTCTCTCACGATGAACATGACCGCGTGATTGAAATCTGCATTGAAGCCGCCCAGGGGAAGGTTCCGATCCTTGCCGGAACCGGATCAAATTCTACGGCTGAGGCGATTCGCTTGACGAAACATGCAGCCGATGCCGGGGCCGATGCCGCTCTGGTGGTCACCCCCTATTACAACAAACCCATGCAGGAAGGATTATACCGTCATTTCAAAGCTGTCGCCGATGCGGTTGATATTCCAATAATTCTGTATAATATTCCGGGACGTTGCAGCCGCAATATTGATCCTGAAACAATGGCCCGCTTGGCCGGAGATTGTAAAAATATCATCGGTGTTAAAGAAGCCGCCGGATCTTTGGATCAGATGCAGACCATCAAGGCGATCTGCCCCAAAGATTTTCTGTTGTTATCCGGGGATGATGCTCTGACACTGCCGTTATTAAGCATCGGAGGACACGGCGTCATATCGGTCATTGCCAATTTTATTCCCCAGGATGTCAATGCCATGATCAATGCCTTTCAACAGGGAGATATCCGGCAGGCACAAGACCGCCATTATAAAATGCTGCCGCTGGTTAAGATGTTGTTTTGTGAAACCAACCCGGCTCCGTTGAAAGAAGCGATGGAGATGCTGGGACTCTGCAAAGCGGATCTGCGTCTGCCGATGTGCCGCATTTCGGAGGAGCATCGAAACCTTTTACGCCGGGCGCTGGAGAATTACGGTCTGACAACAGAAACGAAAGGATAATCTATGAGAAACCTCGCGATTACCGGCTGTAAAGGCCGCATGGGCCGACGGATTCTTGTTCTGGCAATTGCCGACGGAAAGTTCGAGGTTTCCGCGTTACTGGAACATCCCGACGCCATCAGCGGTGCTGATACCTTAAACGGAATCCCGGTCAGTGCGTCACTGGAGGCGATGGAGGGCTGTGATGTCCTGATCGACTTTACAAGCCCGGAGGCCAGCATAAAGCATCTGCAATATTGCCGTGATCATAACATCAAAATGGTCATCGGAACAACAGGATTCTCCCCGGAACAGGAAGAAGACATCCGAGCCGCCTCTGCAAAAATTCCGATTGTCTTTTCTTCCAATATGTCAGTGGGCGTTAATATTTTATTTCAAGCCGCACAGCTTATCGCCAAGGCCACACCGGACTCCTACATGGTCCGGATGACCGAAGCTCATCATATCCATAAAAAAGACGCCCCATCCGGAACCGCCAAAACGCTGGCAGAAACAATCACCAAAAACTCCGGAAAACCGGTCGGTCCGATTGAATCAATCCGTGAAGGCGAGATCATCGGTGATCATGAGGTGATTTTTGAAAGCGGAGAGGATTTGATTGTCATTAAGCATCACGCCAAAACACGGGATATTTTTGCCCGCGGCGCTTTGGTTGCTGCCGAATATCTGATTGATAAGACATCAGGGCTCTTTACAATGCGGGATGTCTTGAATTTAACAGATTAATCGTAATAAACCTGGAGAGGAGTCAGTATGTCGTTTGAAATTGAATTTTCCGATCGTCTTAAATCTATTCCCCCGTATCTGTTTGTTGAGATCGATAAAGCGAAACGTCAGGCCATCGCACAGGGTCGGGACGTCATCAATCTGGGTATTGGCGATCCTGATACGGCGACGCCCAAACACATTGTTGAAGCCATGAAAACAGCTGTTGCGGATCCGGCCAATCATCATTACGCAATGGATGCCAGTCTGCCGCAACTGCGTCAGGATATCGCTGCCTGGTTTCAGAAACGTTTTCATGTGACACTGAATCCCGACACCGAACTCTATCCACTGATCGGATCGAAAGAAGGCCTGGCGCATCTGCCCCTGGGGATCATCAATCCCGGGGATAAGGTATTGCTGACCGATCCGGCCTATCCGGCTTATCGGGCTTCCTTGTTATTCGCCGGGGCTAAAATCATGGAAGTTCCCCTGAAAGAAGGCCGCGGGTTCTTGCCGGATCTCAAACGAATCGCAGAACTCAAAAATATCAAATGCCTTTACATCAACTATCCGAATAATCCAACCGCGGCAACCGCAACCCGGGAGTTTTATGAAGAACTCGTTGCCCTGGCACGAGATAAAGGAATGATCCTGATATCCGATATGGCGTATTCCGAAATCTATTATGACGGCGAAAAACCGATCAGCATTCTGGAAATTGAGGGTGCAAAAGATGTCGCCATTGAATTCCATTCTTTTTCGAAGACCTTCAATATGACCGGATGGCGCATCGGATGGGCCTGTGGAAATCCCGCCCTGATTGCCGCGTTGGCAAAGGTGAAATCAAATTACGACTCCGGGATCTTTCAGGCCGTCCAAGTCGCCGCGATTGAAGCGCTCAAGACTCCGGATGAAGAACTGGGGGATCTGCGCCGCATGTATGAAGAACGCCGGGATTGCCTGATTAACGGATTACGTGCCTATGGTTGGAAAATTCAGCCTCCGAAGGCCGCGTTCTACGTCTGGGCGAAACTGCCGAAGAAATTCAATAATGATTCGATGGCCGCGGCCAAGGCCTTCCTGGATCAGGCGGATATTGTTGCCACACCAGGCGTCGGATTCGGCCCCGCGGGTGAAGGGTATATCCGTATGGCCCTGACGGTGCCGACGGATCGCCTGACCGAGGCAACACAACGGCTGGCATCGGTTATCGCGTAAACCAGCGACGTGCCGGCAAGAATTCACAAGGAGAGGGCGTGTGGCGATTGCGTATCTGGGTCTCGGATCAAATGAGGGGGATCGACAGCAATATCTCCATGACGCCCTGTCTTTATTAACACAGCGGGGTGTCGTGGTTCTGAAGGTTTCAACATTTATTGAAACCAAGCCCGTCGGCGGACCGCCGCAAGGATTGTATCTTAACGGCGCTGCGAAAATCCGCACGGCACATCCCCCGCAAAAACTTTTAGAGATTATCAAATCTATCGAGTATGATCTGGGACGACGGCCCACGGTTCGTAATGGGCCGCGGCCCATTGACATTGATATTCTCTTATACGAAGGCGTCGTGCTTGAGACGCCCTTATTAACAATCCCGCATCCCCGAATGAACGAACGGGATTTTGTGCTGATTCCTCTGCGGGAAATCAAACCGGACGAACCCCAATGAAGACCGTTTCAACCGTGCGCGCGTTACGCCGACATCTGGAGCACTGCCGTCAAAATAATCAGACCATCGGATTTGTGCCGACGATGGGGGCCCTGCACGATGGGCATGCCCGTCTTTTAACACGATGCCGACGCGAAAACGACGTCAGCGTGCTGAGCATTTTTGTCAATCCCACACAATTCGGTCCGGGCGAAGACTACCGCTCTTATCCCCGTGACACGGCTCGGGACCGCATCCTGGCCGAACAATGCGGATGTGATGTATTATTTTATCCTTCAGTGGAGACCATGTACCCGCCGGGGGCCCAGACAACGGTTTCCGTTTCCCAACTCAGCCGGGGCCTCTGCGGATCACGCCGGCCGGGCCATTTTGACGGCGTGGCAACCATCGTAACAAAACTCCTGAATATTGTTCAGCCGTATCGCCTTTATCTGGGCCAAAAAGATTTGCAGCAAACCGTTGTCCTGCGCCGAATGATTCAGGACCTCAATCTTCCTGTGCGCTGTGTGATTGTGCCGACTGTCCGGGAATCCGACGGTCTGGCCATGAGTTCGCGCAATGCCTATCTCTCCCCAAAACAGCGCCGTGAGGCCGCTATCCTGCATCAGGCCCTGCGGACCGCCAAACAGCATATTTCCGACGGAGAACGAAGCTGCGCCCGCATCCGTTCTTTGATACGGCGCATGATCACCTCAACCAGCGGTCGCATTGATTATATCGAATGCGTCAGCCTCTCAACACTCCAACCGCTCAAAGTCTTCGACGGGCAATGCGCAATTGCCTTAGCCGTTTATTTCGGGCGGGCACGATTAATTGATAATATTATTTTGCAAATCTGAAAATTTGTGCTTATAATATTTTAATATTTTTCGTCGAGGTTTAATCTCAAAAAGAGACTTATGGAAGACGTCGAAAATTTAAAGATCGGGATCATCGGATGCGGGGCCATCGGCTCCGGTGTTGCCCGCGCGATTCACTCGGGTCTGCATCCCCGCGCGTCATTATCGGCAGTTTATGATTCCGATCCCGCCAAAACCCGTCGATTAAGCGAAACATTATCCGCCCCGTCATTAGCGGTCGATACATTAGCCGAACTCCTCAGTTGCAGCGACCTGGTCGTTGAAGCCGTGAATTCCCCCACGACCCATGAACTTCTCTTAACGATCCTTCATCATAAAAAACACCTTCTGGTCATGAGTGTCGGACAAGTTTTTCTTCATCCTGAAATTCTGGATGCGGCCGACACTGCCGGGGTTTCGTTGCTGATTCCTTCCGGTGCTGTCGCCGGGATTGATGCATTGAAGGCTGCCGCACAGGCCGGAATTGATGAAATCATTCTTACAACGTATAAACCGCCACAAGGTCTGGCCGGAGCGCCTTTTATCCGCGACAACAATATTCTTCTTGAAAATATTACCGAAGAAACGGTTCTCTTTGACGGCAATGCCGCCGAGGCTGTTAAGGCCTTTCCACAAAATATCAATGTGGCCGCCACGCTGGCACTGGCAACCGGATGTCATGACAAACTCCGCATCCGGATTGTGACTTCACCACAACTCACGCATAATCGCCATGAGGTCACCGCCAAAGGCCCCTTCGGCGAAATTACCACAATCACGAAAAATATTCCCTCACCGGAAAACCCCAAAACAAGCTACCTGGCTGTCTTGTCGGGACTGGTGATGCTGAAATCATTTTGTAACACAATTCAAATCGGAACATAAGGTCCCGATGATCGAAAACCCATGAAAGGGGGTGAAAACATGGCAAAGAAAGTTGCAAAAGTCGGAGTCAAGAAGGAATCAGGGTATCTGTATTTTGTCGATAAGGATGGGGATATTTCCTGCGCCAAAATGGCCCGTGGAACAAAAAAGGGCGGTAAGCCGAAAAAAACCGCCAAGGTCGGCATCAAAAAGGAGTCCGGATACCTCTACTTCATTGACAAAGCCGGAGATATCTCGTGCGCAAAAATGGTTCGCGGCGGTGCGAAGAAGAAAAAGGCTGCCAAGAAAAAGACCGTGAAGAAAGCTGCTGTTAAGAAAACAGCCAAAAAGACTGTCAAAAAAGCTGTCAAGAAGGCCAAAAAGGCAGTGAAAAAGGTTGTTAAAAAGACCGTCAAAAAAGCTGTCAAAAAAGTGGTGAAGAAGGCTGCAAAGAAAAAAACCGCGACGAAAAAAGCGCCAGCCAAAAAGAAAGCCGCGAAAAAGAAAAAACGTTAACCTCTTTTTTGTGGTAGAATAACCCCGAATCAGATATTGATTCGGGGTTATTTTTTGACCTCCCGGTTATTTTTAACCATAAAACCAATAAATACACTCGTGCAAGAACCCTGGATTCTCCAAAGCGATGATACACAATGCAATTACCATTACGAATGCCCGGGAGCATAATCTCAAAGGCTTTAATCTCACTATTCCCCGGGATCAGTTTATCGTTGTAACCGGTTTGAGCGGTTCGGGAAAATCCTCCCTAGCCTTTGATATTATCTATGCCGAAGGGCAGCGAAGATATGTTGAGAGTCTCTCGGCCTATGCCCGCCAATTTCTGGATCAGTTGCAAAAACCGAATATTGAATCAATTGAAGGACTTTCCCCGACCATTGCCATTGAACAAAAAACCACCAGCCGCAATCCACGTTCGACCGTTGCCACTCAAACGGAAATTTATGATTACCTGCGTTTACTGTTTGCCCGTATCGGAACACCGCATTGCCCCCGCTGCGGCAAGGCCATTCACCAGCAATCTCCCCAGGAAATCGTAACACGCGTTCTGCAATATCCGGAAGGAACCCGGATCACGCTGCTGGCGCCGCTCGTTCGCGGAAAAAAGGGATCCTATCGCAATATCGCCAAACAGGTTTCCAAGGCCGGATTTGTCCGGTTTCGTGCCGACGGCATACTTTATAAAACAGATGAATCCCCTGAACTTGATCGGTATAAAGTCCATAACATCGAGATCGTCGTCGACCGTATCAGTGTTAAATCCGGCGTCAAAAACCGCCTGACCGATTCCATTGAAACAACGCTTCAAATCGGCAAAGGGATTATGATCCTGCTCAATGAAGCGACCCAGGAAGAAATCTTTTTCAGCGAACACTATGCCTGCGTCAACTGTGGAATCAATATTGCAGAAATTGAGCCCAGAATCTTTTCATTTAATTCTCCCTACGGCGCCTGTGATGCCTGTAACGGACTGGGGACAAAAATGGAAATTGATCCGGACCGTCTGATCCCGGATCCCCAGAAGCCCTGGGTTTACGCCGTCGCCCCGGGCAGGCGGGGACGGCATAATTACATGATGTATTTCCGCGCTGTCCTGAGGGAAATCGGTCATCTGTATAATATCGACCCGGAGACCTCATTTGAGAATCTCCCCAAACAATTCCGTAATATTCTCCTCAACGGTTCGGCCGATCTGATCTGGGGCAAGCCCTTCACCGGTGTTCTGGCGTATATGAAAAAATTATTCGACTCCACCGACAGTGATTGGCTTAAGGACGAAATTTCGCATTTTATGTCTGTTCAGCCCTGTCCGGCCTGCAAAGGTTTGCGTCTGAAACCGGAGTCCTTGGCCGTCATGATCCAGGAAAAAAATATTACCGATGTGACCGCCTTATCCATTACCGGCGCCCGTGAATTTCTAACGTCGCTAAAACTCAATACCGAACAGCAGCGGATCGCGGAACAAATCCTGAAAGAAATCGGCCGCCGACTGCAATTCTGCATTAATGTCGGACTGGATTACCTGACTCTGGACCGTAAAAGCGCCACACTTTCCGGCGGAGAATCCGAACGAATCCGGCTGGCCACACAGGTCGGCTCCGGATTAGTCGGCGTGATCTACGTTCTGGATGAACCCAGCATCGGGCTTCATCAAAAAGATAATGAACGCCTGCTCAAGACACTGCATTCCCTCCGGGATCTCGGCAACACCCTGATTGTGGTCGAGCATGACGAAAACGCAATCCGTCATGCGGACTATGTTATTGATCTCGGTCCCGGCGCGGGAATTCACGGCGGTGAAGTCATCTATGCGGGTCCCGGAAAAAAACTTTTAACATCCAAAGCCTCTCTGACGGCTAAGTATCTCCGCGGAGATATCCGCATCCCGGTTCCGGCCCAACGGCGAACAACACACAAAGTCAAAAAACTCCGGATTACCGGCGCCTGTGAAAACAATTTAAAAAATATTACCGTGAATTTTCCGCTGGGAACATTTATCTGTGTCACCGGAGTCTCGGGATCCGGAAAATCATCTCTGATTGAAAAAACACTCTATCCTGCTATGGCACAATCGTTGTTTCAAACGACGCTGGCCCAGGGGCGTTATCGACGTATCCGCGGGACAGAGCATATTGACAAGGTGATTGTCGTTGATCAGTCCCCGATCGGCCGAACCCCGCGCTCGAATCCGGCGACCTACACCGGCGTTTTCAGTCATATTCGAACTCTGTTCAGCCAGTTGCCGGAGTCCAAGATGCGCGGCTACCGTCCGGGACGGTTCAGTTTCAATGTCAAAGGGGGGCGCTGTGAAGCCTGTCAGGGAGACGGTATTAAAAAGATTGAAATGCATTTCTTGCCGGATGTCTACGTGGAATGCAGTATCTGCCACGGACGACGTTTTAATGACCAAACACTGGATGTGCGATTCAAGGACTATTCTATTGCCGATATTCTGGAACTCAGCGTGGAAGAGGCCCTGACCACGTTCGAGAACATCCCGAGAATCCACCGCATCCTCAAAACTCTATCCGATGTCGGACTGGGATATATCAAATTGGGTCAATCCGCGACAACACTCTCCGGAGGAGAAGCGCAGCGTGTCAAACTGGCCGGGGAATTATGCAAACAATCGACCGGCAATACCCTGTATATTCTTGATGAGCCCACCACAGGACTTCATTTTGCCGATGTCCACAAATTACTAGAGGTTTTACAACGGCTTGTGAGCCACGGCAATACCGTCATTGTTGTCGAACATAATCTGGACGTCATCAAAAATGCCGACCATATTATCGATCTGGGGCCTGAAGGGGGAAAGCGGGGTGGCCATGTCGTGGCAACCGGCACCCCGGAAGAGATCACAGGCTGTCCTGATTCACACACCGGATTTTACCTCAAAACGGTTCTGTCCGACGATTGCAATAAAGCAAAAAATTGATATAATACGCAAAATTATTTATCACCAAGGATTCGCATGACCCGACGCCGCCTAACCATCCTTCTTACTCTCTGTATATTCTTGATTATAGCGGAAGAGCCCGGTCTACAGACGCCCGCCCAGGCTCAGACCGTCTCGACACAGGAAGATGAACTCTTTTATGTCGCACAAAAGGCTTTTGATGATGGGTTTTATGATGTATCCATCCGTTACATTGAACAATTCCTGCAGCGATTTCCATCCACCGGGCATTATACCGAAGCGCGTCTGCTCTATGGACAGTGTTATTTTTTCAAACATCAATATCTCAAGGCCTTTGATATCTTTCAATCACTGGCTGATGAACCGAAACTGCGCGATGCAACGCTTTACTGGCTTGGAGAAACTTATCTGAAAGGGTCCGACTACCGTCAAGCCTATTCCTGTTACCGCAAGGTCGTCGATCTCTATCCTGATTCCAAGTATGCCCCGCAAGCGCTCTACTCTCTGGGATGGTCTTTTTATGAACAAGGGGACTATGCTCAGGCCGTTGGATTTTTTCTTGATCTGTCCGATCGCTATCCTGACCACAAGCTCACGGAAGACGCCCTGTTTCGGATGGGGGAATGCTATCTGAATCAATCAGACTATGACAAGGCCGGAGCCGCGTTTGAAGATTACGCCCGACGCTTTCCGCAATCCGACCGTCTGACAGATGTTGTTTTTTATATCGCGGAAAGCTGTTATTACGCCGATGATTTACTCAAGGCTAATACCTATTATGCCCGTGCCGCCGAAGATATATCTCATCCCCGCATCGCGTTTTTATCGGAAATCGGCATGGGATGGATTTATCTCAAACTCAAAAAATATCCGTTATCGGAGACTCATTTTGACCGCGCCCGAAAACTCGCCGCTCAGAATTCCTTTGACGAGGAAGAAATCTTGCTGGGCGAAGGAGCCCTGCAAACCGAGACGGAGCGCTATCATGAGGCCCTGGAAAGCTATCAACACATCGTTATGAACTTTCCCCAAAGCATTCATCTGACCGAAGCGATGCTGGGACAGGCGAACGCTCTGTATCTTTTGCAAAATTACCCCGAATCCGTCAGAGCCTATCAGGATCTCTTGACGTATTCCCAGACACACCCCCTGGATGACAATGTCATGCAGAAGGTCCGCTACGGAATGGCCTGGTCTTATCTCAAGCAAGGGGATCTGCCGCAGGCGATTAAGGCCTTTAACACAATTCTCAACACGGCGACGAGCCAATCAGTCAAAGTCAGCGCCTTGACTCAAATAGGTGATGCTTACCAGGAGGCCGGACATTTTGCCGAGGCTTTAACGATTTATGATCGGATTCTCAATGATTTCTCCGAGAGCGCTTACGGCGATTATGCACAATTTCAACAAGGCATTACACTTCTGAAAATGGGCGATGTCAACGGGGCGAAGATTTCTTTTCAAAGTCTTCAATCCAATTTTGCCGACAGTCATTACGCCGCAGAAGCCGACTATTATCTGGGTTTTGCCCACTATCAGAATCAAGAATGGGCAGAGGCCATACGATATATTCAAAATTTTCTGAATTCATCTGAAAAAAAAGACTTCTTTTTAACGCAGGCTCAGTATATTCTGGCGCTCTCGCAATTTCATCTCAAGGCCTATACGCAAGCCCTGGAATTGTTTCAGCTGATCGCCAAAGATCCCGCCGCGCAACCCTCAATTCAGCAAACTGCTGAAATTTATATTGGAAAGTGCCTGTTTGAAACAGGATCTGTTAAAGAGGCGGTTCGGCACTTTGAGACGGTGATCAAAGAATTCCCCTTGACCGAGGCGCATCAGGACGCCTTACTGTGGCTCGGAAACTACTTTCTGGATTCCCGCAACTACACGGCCGCGATCACCGCCTTTTCCGACTTTATCGATGCGTTTCCCGGAAGCCGGCGCCTGGCGTTTGCCCAGTATAATCTCGGTCAATGCTATCTTGCCCGTCAAGAATACGATACGGCGTTATCCTGTTTTGAAAAGATTACCGAAGATAGCGATTCGGAATTATTTGCCCGGGCCCGCCTGGCCATTGCGGATATTTTTTCGATTGAAATGTCTCCGACGCAGGCGCTGGAACGCTATCGTCAGGTGGCCGACCGGGTGCCGGCGTATAAACGCGATGCCTTAATGAAAATTGCCCGGATCCATGAGAAGCACGACCGTCTTGCGAAAGCCATTGAGACATACCGTGAGGCTCTGGCCGCACCACAGAATCAAAGCAGTATTTCCGACGCGGAAATCCTTTTCGATATCGCAGATAAATATGAACTCCAGCATCACCCGGACCTGGCCGTTGAACACTATCTCAAGATCCCGTATCTTCAGGCCCATGAAACGACCTGGATGGTTCGGGCGTATCTGCGCGTGGCCCGAATTTTTGAAGATCAGGAAGACTGGGATGAAGCCAAAGCGGCCTATACAAAGGTTCTGGAACTGGATACCGAAGAGTCGAAATTCGCCCGGGAACGAATCAACTGGATTAACCAGCAGTCATAAATACAGTGCAACAGCATGAGGAGGAGACTTATGGGAATTTGGGAATTTAATTTAAAGGATATTTTTGTTGAGGGCGGGCCGATTATGATCCCGATTCTGATCTGCTCGATTTTCGCACTGGCCATCGTTATCAGCAAACTCATTTACTTTTCCCGGATCTCGACGAATCCCCGGATACTGAAGCAATCGGTTTTTCAACACATCCGTAATAACGATCTGAAAAACGCCATCGTGGTTTGTGACGACAGCGTCTCTCCGGTTGCCCGCATTCTGAAAGAAGGTATTCTAAAATTCGGACATTCACGCGAAGAAATGAAGGAGGCGATGGAAGATGCCAGTCTGTTTGAAATTCCGCTTTTGGAAAAACGCTTCACGGCTCTGGCGACCATCGCCCATATCACACCGCTCCTGGGATTGCTCGGAACCGTGACCGGAATGACGGCCAGCTTCCATACGATTCAGGCCCGGGCCGCCGGCCTGAATCCGGTGACTCCCGGCGATCTGGCCGGCGGTATCGGAGAAGCCCTGCTGACAACTGTTGCCGGGCTTGTCGTGGCAATCCCAACCTATGTTGCCTATAATTATCTTGTCAGCCGGGTCAACGGTTTTATCAGAGACATGGAGCACGCGGCCACAGAACTGATCAGTCTGCTCAGTCATATGGCCGATACGGATACCGGATCAGTTTAAGACAAAGGACATTCGATAATGAAATTCAAACGTCAGGTAAAATTTGAAAGCGGGCTGGCCCAAATTGATATGGCCCCCATGATTGATATTATTTTTCAGTTGTTAATCTTTTTTATGTTGTCATCCTCATTTACATTTCAATCGGGAATTCATGTCAAGCTTCCCAGGGCGGTGACCAGCGATGTCATCAAACAAAGCCAATTCAGCATTGTGATCACCAGTGAAGACATCATTTACCTTAACGGCGCCATTGTCTCCCTTGATGAATTGGACGATCGATTGAAAACACTGAGCAAGACGGATACCCGGATCATGATCAATTCCGACCGTCGCTCATCAATGGGACGGATTGTTGATGTTTGGGATTTATGCCGGAAAACCGGTATCCAGAAAATTAATATTGCGACTAACCGCGATGGATAATGGGTCAGGCCATGCTTGATTATTCTGCTCTGGAACGCAAAACACTGTTGCTCTCGTTGCTGGTTCACCTGCTCGCAGCGCAAATTTTTATCATCTCCTTTCCGGTCAAGACTGTTGCGTTTAAACCGATTTTGATTTTTTGGGGGTCATTTTTTGATGTGGCTGACGGGGCGGGGGAAGGGCGTCATCTGCTATCCGAACACAAATCCTTGACGGCCTTAACCCCTCAAGGGAGAAACGAATCAGAGGCCTATACCGAACAAACCCAGTTGCAAAAACCTGCGGCCCTGGGCAGCCGCGGCGGCGAAAAAAACGTTTCGGATGAAAAACGTGTAATGAAAAGCACCTTTCTCGACAAACATTCATCCGAGTCCGGACTGCCCAAAGAAGAGATGGAGCGATTGAACCAAACAAAGGTGCAGTATAAACCATTAAGGGTCAAGACCGATTTTATGCCATGATTACCATTGATGCGGCCAGCGCCATCGCCATTTTTCTCTCGGGTATTTTTATCCTTGTGTTCGGATTATGGCTAACGTATAATTCTCATGACTTTTATCGAAATGCCGGCTGTCTCAGGGACGAGCTGATCCAATGTCCGTATTGCGCCCGGGTCTTCTCCGAACAACGGCACGGCCTGATCCGATGCCCCTGTTGCCGCAGTATTATTGATCTCGACACCCATGATAATAAAGAGGACGCCCGAAATCATGCGTAACAAACTTTCTCAGAATAACGCCGCTGTTCTTTTGACGGTTATTGTTTTGATTATGGTGTTATCTGTTATTGTCATCAGCGTTATGAGCGTCAGCATTACCCAGGTTCAAACATCCCAGGACATTGTCGACTCCATTAAAGCCGAATCTCTCGCGCAATCAGAATTTCTGAAGTTTCACCAGGAGATGACCTCTCTGGACACAAATTCACTCGCAGACATTGATGAGGTCAGCCTGGATGGAAAACGTTTCATTTTTTCCGGAATTTCCACCTCATCCGAATCCACCCCAAACGACACGTTAGGTCTGACGTTTAACATCGAATATTAACGCTGAATCGCCGGACGTGATTTTACAAATCGCAATTGACAAACAATCTCTCTTAATGTTAAATACTAATAATTATTATCTTATTTTATTTCAATACGTTCGATAAAAACACATCAAAATCTATGACAAATAACGGACAACTCGGATTGTATTGGGGAGAGGCGCAATTCCACATTGTTGAAACGCTCAACGATCAGATTGTCAATATTCTCAATGTGCCGTTTGAAAATCCTGGGCCGCCGGAAGACGCATTAACCAATGTCCCGATTCCGACCGAATTAAAACTCCCGTCCATACTGGAAAAGGCGCTGGAATTCCGTTCCATCAAGTCCAGAACCGTGCATCTTTCACTTCCGACCAGGGACCTGATTTTCCGTTCTTTCATTATTCCCTGGATGGCAAAACATGAAATTCACAGTGTGATTGAGTTTGAAATCACAAAATATATTCCCTTAAAACTGGACGAACTGACCTACACCTATCACGCCACACCATTTTCCGATCATAACCAGAAAAGTTTGCGCATTCTTTTTATCGCGATTCGAAAAACCCGTCTCATAGAAATGACCAGAACCATTACAGAGGCCGGCCTGGAACTCGGGCACATTGAGCCCGCTCCGATCTGCCTGCTGCATCTGCTGAAACGGAATCGCCTCATCACCCCCAAAGACTGCTCGGCCGTCGTCACAATCGAAGACGAGGGAACGGAGTTAATGATCTATCAGGACGGAACTCTCACGTTCATGCGCAAACTCAACATTTCGGTTGATCACATTGATCTGTCGAATTTGCAGAACACTCTCATCAATGAAATCCGGGTCTCATTCAATTTCTTTGAACGACAAAACCGCAATGATAAAGTTCAAAAGCTGATTATTCTTTCACAGAAGACCATCCCGGGAATCGTTGAGGCTATTTCACCGGAATTTGCCATTGATATTACCATGGTGCCGATCTCTAAATTTATTCCGGGAACCGGAGAGTCGCAATCCCTTGCTCAATTAAACGCCCTGGGCGCGACACATCCGCATGAAATATTTTCAACCAAGTTTCTTGATCTCTCAGAAAATGCCATCGCCATGCAGCGTTCCGGAAAAGATCCGATGGATTCACTCAAACGTTATGGAATCATGACTGGTGTTGTCCTGAGTTGCGCTCTAATCTTTCTCTGCACAAACTTTTTTCTGCAAAAAGTTTCCAACTTCAATAAAAACACGATAAACGAGCTTCATGCGAAGCTGGGAATTTTTTCCGATCTCAATTTTAAAAACCTGGAAGAAAAACGGGATGAGGCCTACCGGGAATTGCAGAATTACACAACGGTACGGACCTTTAGCCAGGCCGGCACACTTCTTGCGGAAATCCCGAACATTTTACCGGACGGCGCCTGGCTTGAACGGCTTTCAATCACCTATGCCCCCAAATCCTCTAACAACAATCCGAATCTTGAGCTTGAACTCTCGGGCAAAATTTTTTCACCGGACACAAATCAGCAATTTTATATGCTCAGTGAAGTTGTTCGCCGGCTTAAAGAGCATGACGATCTTAATAAATTTTATGGTGAGGTCTCCCGGTCTGAGGCGGAACGTGTCACAGAGGATCAAACAACAATAACCCGATTTACCATTGTGTGTCATCCAAAATAATGAATATTAAAGACCTCGCGAATCTCGATATCAACGACTTGAAAAACATTGACTATGCTGCCGCGCTCAACTCAATCAAAAAACGGCCGGATATCATCGTTATTGTTATTTGCCTTTTGGTGACAAGTTTTGCGACAGTGGCCCGTTATCGCAGTCAAAAAAAACAGCTCAGGATTATGAGCCGCGAAATCAGGGATCTTCGTAAAAAGACAACAGTCATTGATGAATACAACGAAGCCAGGACAACCCTGACTGATCTCAAGACGGTCTTACCACAAGCTCTGACGGAATCCCAAATTATGGAATTACTAACCCGAACGGCCCGGAAATATAACATTATGCTTGATGCCTTTTCGCCGGCCACGGTTGTTGATTTCCCGTCGCACTCCACACTCAGTATTACATTGAATATGATTGTTTCGGATTATACAAATCTGTGGAAATTTATTTATAGTATCGAACACGCTCATCAGGCTCTTCGAATTGATCAGCTCTCCCTGGAGATCCCGCAGAAAAATCGAAAAACAAACGTCCGACAATGGCGGATCTCTCAAAACAATTCCGACGATCATGCCGAGCTTGATGAAAATACTCTTAAACTGGGACTGACGATCAGCGTCATTAATTTTAAAGAATGAAACGTTCACTGCTTACAATTGCCTTTTTAATATTTGCGCTGCCCATCAACACAGTGATGGCGGCTCCGCGGGTGTCCCGCAACTCAAAGCCGGAGACAGATTTCAAAATGATTCCATTTTCAACAACCTTGAAGACGGCCCACGAATTAATCGAGCATTTCAGTGACCATCTTCCCATATTAATCTCTGATGTCGAAAATCAGGCGCAGCATATTCGCAATCCTTTTCAAAACAGGCTTCCGAAACCCGAACAGGCTCCGCCGATAAAAACCGAAGTCCCGGATGAACCTCCCAGACCTGTCGAGTCTATGGGAGCGCCTCCGCCGGCCTTGAGCATTTCCGGTCTGGTCTGGAATTCCGATCGGCCGCAGGCCATTGTCAATAAGACCATCGTAAATATTAACGATCAAATTGAGGGCTGGACCATAACGAATATTTCAAAAGAGGGGATTACGATCCGCTCTGAAACCCGTGAAGTGATGATTAAACCCTAGGAGCTATCATGAGAGGCTTGCTGACCGTTTTTTTTATTATACTCAGTCTGATATCCACGGTATCCATATCCCGGAGCGCAACGATTGACACAACCAGTCCGTTTCTCGATGCAAACGACACCAACACCATCTCGATGGATTTTGAAAATGCGTCACTGATTGATGTCCTGAAAATTTTTTCTCAGCAGACCGATATGAATCTTATTACCGCAGAATCCGTTTCCAATATCAAAGTGACCGTTTATCTGGATCATGTGCCCGTCAAAGAGGCCCTGCAGCAGATTCTCAAGGCCAACAACTTAACCTATCAAATCCAGCCGGGAAGCAATATCTATATCGTCAAGCCGATGCCGCGTGTGGATATCGAGGTGATCACCCGGGTCTATCAATTGAAAAATGCCAGCGTTCAATCCGCCCAGATTAATTCTTTATTGGAGATTGACGGAGTCGACAGCCAATCATACGATGATAATATTGTGAGTGCACTGGAATCGATCCTGACCTCTCAAGGCCGCATTAAAGAGGATCCCCGCACCAACAGCCTGATCGTCACCGATATCGCGACGAATTTTCCCATGATTGAGCAGACCATCGCCCGTTTGGATATCCCCGTGCCGCAAATTTTAATCGAGGTGGAAATGCTGGAAGTAGCGAAATCGGTCTCCGACAAGGCCGGAATTGAATGGACCGGCGCCTTCCTGACGATGAGCGGCGGAACAAAACTGACCGCCTTTCCATTTGACGGCAGTATTCCGTTTATTGAAGATCCCGGCCCCATGGATTATGGAGATGCCCGTATTACAACCGGAACACTGGACGCCTCGGGTTTGGGCGCCACATTACGATATTTAAAATCCAGCACCGATACGAAAAATCTGGCCCGGCCGTCGATTTTAACCCTCAACAATCAATCCGCAGAAATTTCGATTGTCACGGATGAGGCTATCTCGGTTCAGCAAAGCACGCCGACGGATACCCAAAACAACATTACCTTTACACAATATGATGCCGAACGCATTGAAACCGGCGTGAGCCTGATCGTCACACCACAGGCCAATACCGAAAACGGCATCATTACCATGGCCGTCTATCCGAAGGTCACCCTGGCCAAAGCCGGAGCGGATTTCGGCCTGGGAACAGCGATTCGGGATCCGGAAGAGCGCAGCGCTCAGGCCATGCTGAAAGTCCACAGCGGCGATACCATTATTATCGGCGGGTTGATGCGCGAAGACGTCACCGAAGTCCATAAAAAAATCCCCCTGTTAGGGGATCTCCCGATCCTGGGAAAACCGTTTCGCTACAAAGATATTCAGACATCGGAGCGGGAACTGCTGATCTTTATTACACCGCATATCCTGCCGGAACACGAAGCGGGAATGCCGACAAAAAAACAGGCCAGAAATTTCCTCCGGGAACAAGATCGTCCGAATAATCCGTAAACAGGCAGAAAGGTGTTATACCGTGGCGCATTTCAAACTCGGTGAAATTTTGTTGCAACAAAATCTTCTGACAGAAAGTCAGTTGGCCGAAGCGATTAATCTTCAAAAAAAAGAGAGAGGCCGCCTGGGAGAAATCCTGATTAAAATGGGCATCTTAACCGAAGAAGATATTGTCGCAGCCCTGGGCACTCAGTTAAAAATTCCCGTCTCCACCCATGAAAACAATCTGCTGAAACCGGCAAACGATCAAAATCTTGACAAACTGGTTTCGCATGATTTCGCCAAAACCAATCTTGTTCTGCCTCTATCCAAAAAAAACAATGTCCTGACCTGTGCCGTATCTGATCCTGTTGACCTGCTGATGACCGATAATCTAAAAATGATTACCGGGTGCGAAATCAATATGGTCATTGCGACCCGAACCGATTTGATCGCAGCGATCCAGAATTTCTATACGATTGCCCGTTCCCGGGTTCTGGCCGCATCACAGACACCGCAGGTTGAAACGTCTTCAGAGGACGCGAATCCCCCGACCGGCGCATCGCAAACGAAGATTGCCGAAAGCCCTTTAACTCAAAGTGCATCCCGGTCCGCCAAACCGCTTGCCGAGAAAGCGGAAGAGGCTCCTGTGATTAAACTGGTCGATCTGATTATCAAACAAGCGATTGAACAACGTGTCAGCGATATCCATATTGAACCATTTAAAGACAAAGTCGCCCTGCGATACCGTATTGACGGCGTTCTTTATCAAGTGCCGCCGCCGTCCCGGGCCTTGCACCTGGCGATTGTCTCCCGTTTAAAAATTCTTGCCAAACTGGACATTGCTGAAAAGCGTCTGCCACAGGATGGGGCGATCGCGTTTAAAATGGACGACCGTCAGGTCGATATTCGAATTTCAACCATCCCGACGGTTTGGGGGGAGAAGGTTGTTATGCGAATTCTTGATAAAGAGGCCGTCAAGCTTGAATTATCCGGACTCGGCTTTTCACCCAAACAAATGGAAAACATCAAACAGTCTCTGCAGAAACCCTATGGATTGTTTTTTGTCACAGGGCCGACCGGAAGCGGGAAATCCACCACACTCTATTCCGCGCTGAACGAGGTTATTGATCCGAAAAAGAATGTCATGACGGCAGAAGATCCGGTTGAGTTTAAGCTGGACGGAATCAATCAAGTCCATGTCCGGCCGGACATCGGATTAACCTTTGCCGCCGCACTGCGGTCGTTTCTTCGCCAGGATCCCGATGTGATTATGGTCGGAGAGGTGCGGGATCTGGAAACAGCACAAATTTGCGTGCGGGCGGCTTTGACAGGCCACTTTGTTCTGAGCACCCTGCACACCAATGACGCCGCGTCCGCGGTCACTCGATTGATGGACATCGGCGTCGAGTCCTATTTAATTACACCGTCTCTGGTCTGCGTGCTGGCACAGCGCCTGGCCCGGAGGTTATGTCCTGTCTGCAAAGAAGCCATTGAACCGAACCCGGAACTCTTCGGCGGCATCAGCTTCAAAAGCGACCTGATCTATAAGGCCGTCGGATGTGATGAATGCAATCATATCGGATACAAAGGACGACTGGTTTTAACGGAGACCATGGTGATCAATGATGAAATCCGCGAATTGATTTCAAAACATGCAACGTATAATGAAATTAAGGATGCCGCCAGACGAAACGGGATGGATACCCTTTTTGAGGACGGCATTAAAAAGGTTGAAAAAGGATTAACAAGTTTTGATGAAGTCGTCAGCGTAACCTCATCATAACCGAACCGTGCGAAGCCATGCCCCATTACCGCTATACAGCCAAAAATCTTAAAGGGGAGACGATCACCGACGAGGCCGACGCCTTTTCCCGCGAATCACTTCTTCAGAATCTTCAAACCCAGGGACTGTTTGTCGTCAAACTGCAGGAACACAGCCCCACTCCTCCCCAAAAACCCAAAATCGCACCGGCCGATGCAAAGAATAAACAATTTTCGCACAAAAAAATCCGCCTTTCGGATCTGACAACCTTCAGTCGTCAGCTTGTCACAATGTTAGAATCCGGCGTCACACTCTTGCGCAGCCTGAATGTTATCCTGTCACAGATTGAAAGCCGGAATCTTTATACTGTCTTGACCGATGTGACCGCCCAGGTTGAACAAGGTTCGTTGCTCTCCGAAGCCCTGGCCCTTCATCCAAAAGTCTTTAACCAATTTTGGGTTAGTCTGGTGGAAGTCGGTGAAACATCCGGCACCTTGCCGAAAGTCCTGGAAAAGCTATCGTTTTATCTGGAACAACAGGCCGCATTTCGTTCCACAATCATTTCTGCCATCATTTATCCAACGGTTTTATTCGGCGTTTGTATGACGGCCATTTCATTTTTCGCATTATTTGTCGGACCTCGCTTTGAAACAATCTTTAAAACAATGAATGTCGAACTGCCCATGATCACGCGAATATTGCTGGCCTCATTCCGCATAATCAAATCGAATTTCTTTATGATTATCGGTGTCAACATCCTGGGCGTTTTCTTATTGCGCAAATATATCCGGACAAAATCGGGCCGTAAAAGTTTTGAAAATTTTATGTTCAGCCTGCCGACACTGGGCAATATTTACCGCTTGATTATTGTGGAACGCTTTACATCACAGCTGGCAATCCTGGTTGATAGCGGAGTGCCGATTCTCCAGGCCCTGGACATTGCCAGCCGTCTCGTCAATAATGACACCTGTTCGCAGATCATTCTTTCCATCAAAGAAAAGGTGCGGCAAGGCGAACTTCTCGCCGCCCCGATGCAAGAAAGCGGATTCTTCCCGGGAATGGCGATCCAAATGATTACCGTGGGGGAAGAGACCGGAGAACTCAGCAAGATGCTTAAACATGTCGCGGAGTTTTATCAAAATACTGTCGAAACATTTATGAAACGCCTGGGCACGATCATCGAACCCTTCATGCTTGTCTTTATGGGAGGAATTATTGGAATTATCGTCGCCGCCATGTTTATGCCGATGTTCAATCTCTCCCAGCTGGGCGGGGGAATGTAAACAATGATCATATCGTTAGATAAAATAACGAAAAAAAGTGTTCATTTGTGTACTAGCATAACTATAATAAGAATGTATGCTTCCTGACTGTTTAATATGTTATATTTATATGGGAATTAAAAATTATAATCAGATTGTTCACGGCAAACTGTCTGTAAAGGCAGGACCCGCAAGCCATGATCGGATTTGCGGCCATGAAAAACAATTTTTTCATGGGCAAAGCTACAGGGACCAGGAAATTTCGGTCAGCCAGCTGCCAATCTTGCGAGGAACTCTATAACCGCTCTATTGGCAGAGCGGTTTTTTTATTTTAACCCAATTACCGGATGAAGGAGGGATGCGGCGCAAAAACAGTCTTGAAGATTACCAAAGAACATCAAACGTTAAAATCAGCCTCGTCTAATCGGCCGGCTGAAATAAGGAGAATACTCATGAAAGTTCATAACCGTAGCGGTTTTACACTGCTTGAAATTATTATCGTTGTTATTATTATCGGGGTTCTGGCCTCACTGGCACTGCCGCGTATGTTCGCGACCGTTGAATATTCCCGCAGTACAGAGGCCTTATCTGCATTTGCGACTATCCGCAGTGCGCTGGAACGTTGCTATCTCATGAACAATGGAAGCTATGAAAACTGTGAATTGGAAACCGGCGGGGACAACACATTAGACATCCCGGATCCGGCTGACTCTCCGAATGCCCACTTTAAATACAGTGTCTCATCTTCTGATGGAACCGATTACACCATCCTGGCGCAACGGAATAATATCGATGGCGGAAATGAAACTGACTTGATCGGCATGAATCTCACCGGACAGACCCTTACACGGGCCGGCAATGGCGCCTATAGCGCGATTGGAAACTCCAACGCAACTTGGTTAACAACATTCTAATAAACAGATTCTCGTGCAGTACACCGGCTGGGGGGAGACCAATTACCCCCAGCCGGCTTTTAAGTCTTACGCCGCCAAAGACAGGAACCTTTTAAAAACGATTTATCATGCTGAAATTCCATACGACATCCTCATTTTCATTACTCGAAATCGTCCTGGTCATGATGTTGATGTCTGTTCTGGCCGGTCTGGCGATTCCTCAATATACAAACGTCATTGAACGCATGGAGTCCAAAAATGCAGAAAACATATTACGGGAACTCTACGGGGCACAACAGCGCTACTATACGGAAAACCGTTCCTATGCCGTTAATCTAAGTGATCTTGATATCGACCCGCCCCCAAATTCCCGTTTTGAAACCCCGGTGGTTTGCAGCCCATCCGATGCAACGGATCGTTGCGACAGTGATGACAGCCTTGCCGAAATCGAGCGAAAACAGAATTCAAGCAAGGACCCCCAATACACATTAGGCATTGATCAAGAGATGACGGTAACCTGTGAGAACCCCGCACCTGATAACATCTGTTCACGTTTGGGATTTTAATCATGCGCTCATTGGCTCGACACAATAATTCTGCAGGATTTACCTTGATTGAAATTGTCGTTGCCACACTTATTTTTTCCCTGGCCATTACCGGACTTTTTTCCGCGATCACCAGCTTAAACCGGCCCGGCACCGAATCGTTTGAAGAAGTCCAGGCGGCTTATGCCGCAAAAGGCGTCCTGGAAGAACTCCGCAGCGCCATTGATGCTCAAGTTTGGGAAGAATCAGATCCAAGCAGCTACGATTTGGTCGAAGGGGAGACCTATACACTCAGCACCATTGAATATGAAGGCGTTCCCTACAGTATCAATTATGCGGTAACCGGCGATCCCAGCGGAGGGAGATGGGTCGACTTGACCATTTCCTGGTAATTTATTAATAAGAAATTTTCAGCCGGAGCAGGAATGCAATACGGGACTCAAAAAAAATTCTTTAATCGGCCCTCCGCCATGACCCTGACCGAACTGCTGATTGCGGCGATTCTTGTTGGTGTCCTGATTTCCGGAGCCTTGTCGGCCGATTACGCCATTCGAGCCTGGAACCGCCGCATCGGCGAACGCAATCTGACACAGCAGACACTCATGATCGCGATGGAACAAATCGTCAAAGATGCTGAAAATGCAAACGGATTCGGCATCACGAATACTGCCTATGATGGAAATACCGGAATCTCTTACGTCAAAGACGCGCAAACGGCACTTATTATGTTTCGTCAGGAACCGGACTCCGGTGATCCGTATTTTGTCGTTTACAAATACAATGCAGATCAAGGATCTTACATCTATCGCTACTATGAAAATACGGATGACGGTGCGCAGTCCGATCCTGAGGCGTTTCTTAACCATTCAGATCCATTGAATTTCTTTCAAATCAATACAAACGGTTCGCGTGTGGAAACGATCTCATTTTCTCTAAAAACCCATCCCTACCCTGAAGAGCCGGAGGATCCGCTAAACAACCCGGTCTTCAGCCTGGAAACCATGGTCTTTCCAGAGGGCGTGACGCAATAAATTTCCGAAGAAAATCATTTGTCAGAAGCATCAAACTTTGATACGATAGAAAAAATTTTCACGTCATATAAAATGTTTGGGCCGGTAGCTCAGTTGGGAGAGCGCATGGTTCGCAATCATGAGGTCGGGGGTTCGATCCCCCCTCGGTCCACTTTTTATAAAACAGCCTGAAATAAATCCTTCACGTCATCAGACCGAAATTCCATGCACCGCAGTTTTGCCGACAATCAAAATTTCAACCTCGAAACGGTCCAAATCGCTGATCCCGGGGAAATCCATCATATCCGTGATGTCTTGCGGCTGAAATGCGGCGATCACATCATTATCTTTAACGGAACGGGAGAGGAGGCGGAGGCGGAAATCCTCGAGAATTCCCGAGAATGCATCACGTTAAAAATCTGCCGCCGTTTTGAACTCCCGGTATACACCGCACACGAAATTCAGATTGTGCTCGCCTGTGCGATCCCCAAAAAAAGCAAATTTGAATGGATTATTGAAAAGGCAACGGAATTGGGTGTCAGCGAAATCCAGCCCCTCAAAACCGCGCGCACAGAGTTTAAAATGGATCCGGCCCGATTGACACGCAAGGAGGGCCGCTACAAAACCATGGCCATAAACGCAGCCAAACAATGCCGTCGCCGGACAATCCCCAAAGTGCACCCCGTTACAGATCTTGAATCGTGTCTGCAGCGAGAATCCCAACAATCAGCACAGATTCTGTTTCCCTGTCTGTGCGGTGACCGCCGGCCCCTTCATAATTTGCTGAGTGAACCGGTTGCGCCGCGTATCATGATTCTGATCGGACCGGAAGGAGACTGGACGCCTGACGAAATCCGCATGGCACTGGAGTATCAGGCCGTGCCCGTTTCGCTGGGCCCAACAATTCTCAAAGTTGAAACTGCGGCCGTTGCCTGTCTGGCCGCTCTTGTATTGTCCCATCACAGGACTTAAGATGATGATAACCTCGACCGATCGCTGGGAACGCCGGATTCCGTTAGGAATATTTTTTGCGGCCCTGGCCGTGCGTCTGCTGTTTACCCTCTGGATGCATGACCATTATTTTTTCTACCATCATCCCAGTGCGGACGTCCTGTATTATCAGACCTGGGCCCATGACATCGCCACCGGAAACTTCATCGGCACAAAGGTCTTTTCCGGACTTCCGCTATATCCTTATATTCTGGCGGTTCTGGATCGGATCTCTCTGGGACATACCGAAATCATACGTCTGTTTCATCTAATATTGGGTTCATTAAATTGTGTGATGCTCTATCAGCTTGGAAAACTGTTGTTCTCCCGCACAGCCGGTCTTCTTGCCGCCGGTTTAATGAGTGTTCATTTCCTGATGATGTATTATGACTGGCTGATGATGCCGGTGACGCTTATCATAGCCGTCAGTCTGATCATCCTTTTAGCCTTGACCCAATGGGATCGATTGCGTTCCACCAGGCAATGGCTGATTCTGGGCATCCTGCTGGGAGGCGGAATTCTGGGAGACGGAAAATTCTTGTTTTTTCTCCTGATCTGTGCGGCCTGGTTCTGGTTCCGGCGTCCGCAGACACGGAAATCGATCATCATCATGATCCTGGCCGCCGCTTCAATCGTGGGCCTCTGCGCGCTCCGCAATAAAATCGTCAGCGGCGACTGGGTCGCTATCAGCGCTCAAAGCGGACTCAGTTTTTATGCCGGCAACCATCCGGGCGCAACCGGAACCTATGTCAATCCCGGATTTATCCGTCCGACTCACGGCGGCCAAGATGACGATCAGCGCATTGCCGCAGAAGCGATCATGAACCATCGCATGAGCCCTGCACAGGTCTCGCGTTTTTGGCAATCCCGGGCAATTCGATTTATTCAGCAACATCCCGATGCCTATCTTCAATTGATCCTGCGCAAAACCCGTTTATTCTTTCAGGAAACCGAAGACGCCTATGATCTGGATCTGTTATTTTTAAAGGACGAGAAAGACCGGCTGGATTTCAATCCCCTGATGATCCTGTTTCCCATGGCGATCCTCGGTATGGGCTTTTCCCGCTCGCAATGGCGATCACGTCCTTTTATCCTCTTTCTGGTTCTTTCCCAATTACTAATGACCATGGTGTTCTTCTTAACAACACGCCACCGAGCGACCATCATTCCGGTCCTGTTGCTGTTTCAATCAATAACCGTCATCTGGCTGATCCGTCAATGCCGGACCGGGCGATGGGTGAGATGCGCCGGAGTTTTGCTGATCATCGCGATCTTCGCCTATACGTTGCCGGTGATCCGCATGGACAAAAAGGTGCTCACTGCCAACCGCAGTGCCAAAGCCGGTGCGGTCTATTTAAAGCAAGGAAATCTCGCGCAAGCCCTTCAGCAATATACCATCGCGCTGGCGCTGGACCCCAATGACAGCAACACCTTGTATAATCTGGGAAATGTCTATATCGCCCAAAAAAATCTTGATCAGGCCGCCCAAAGCTATGAGGCGGCCCTTGGGATTTGCCCCTATAATGTTGATGCCTTGTTTAACCTCGCCTACGTGGCAGAGCAGCAGGGAGACCTTGCGCACGCTTTAGACCTGTATCGGCAGGTCGAGACCTATCAACCCGACACCCCTGATGTCCTGTTTCGCATGGCGAATCTCTACGCAAAATCCGGAAATTGTCCGCAAGCCGTCCAATTTTACCGGAAAATGATCCGCCTGCAACCGGATCTTGAAACCGAACTCACACCATATATGACACACTGTCCACATCATGAAATTTCCCCAAATTACTGAAATTTCACTATATTGACAATCAAATACCCCTCATGTATAATGACGCTTTATTTATAATAATATTTTAATATAACCGCAATTCATCCCCAGATTCCATGCGGATGTCATAAATTTGCATTAATCACGAACAATGAGGTCATCTTATGACAGATGTCAAAAAAACAACCGCAGAGGCGGAACAAAAACGCAAGGCGCTGGATTTGGCGCTGGCCCAAATTGAAAAACAATTCGGAAAAGGGTCCATTATGAAAATGGACGGCAGTGCGCATCAGGATGTGGCGGCGATCCCGACCGGATCGCTGTCATTGGATATCGCCCTGGGAGTCGGCGGATTTCCCAAGGGCCGTGTCATCGAAATTTACGGGCCAGAGGCGTCCGGGAAAACAACGCTGACGTTAAGTGTTATTGCAGAAACTCAAAAAAAGGGAGGGGTCGCGGCCTTTGTGGATGCCGAACATGCCTTTGATCCGGTTTACGCCCAAAAAGTCGGCGTCAAGCTGGATGAGCTGTTAATTTCACAACCAGATACCGGCGAGCAGGCCCTGGAAATTGCTGAAACACTGGTCCGCTCCAACGCCGTTGATCTCGTCGTCATTGACTCTGTGGCGGCCTTGACGCCGCGCGCAGAAATTGAGGGCGATATGGGCGATAGTCATATGGGCCTTCAAGCCCGGCTCATGTCCCAGGCCCTGCGCAAATTAACCGGGGTCATCAGTAAATCCAAGGCCACTGTGGTCTTTATCAACCAAATCCGCATGAAAATCGGGGTTATGTTCGGGAACCCTGAAACCACCACCGGCGGCAACGCCTTAAAATTTTACTCATCGGTGCGTTTGGACCTGCGCCGGATTGAAACCTTGAAAAAGGGTGAAGAATTTATCGGCAACCGCGTCCGGGCCAAAGTTGTCAAAAATAAAGTCGCAGCGCCATTTCGCAATGCGGAATTTGAAATTTATTTTAATGAAGGAATCTCCCGAACCAGCGACCTGATTACCCTGGGCGTCCATTACGATTTGATTCAGAAAGCCGGATCCTGGTTTTCATACGGAGAAGAAAAAATCGGGCAAGGCAAGGATGCCGTCCGTCAATTCCTGGCGAATAACCCGAAAATAGCCGCCAAGATTGAACAGGAAATCCGGATCAAGGCCGGTCTGACGGCTTAATGAATTCTGCGGAATTGACCCGAGCCAAACAGGTGGTCTTCCGAATTCTGAAATACCGGCCGCGCAGCAAGCAGGAAACCATTGAGAAATTGAAGGCGAAAAATTTCTCTGATGAAATTATTCATGAGACCATCAGCTACTTTACGCGCATCGGTGAATTGAATGATCAGCGGTTTGCCGTGGGATGGGTTCGATCCCGTTTAAATAAACCCTTGGGAATCCGCCGAATCCGGACCGAACTCAAACACAAGGGCATTGCCGATGCGATCATCCGCCATGCGCTGGAGGAAGCCGCGGAGGGATATAAGGAATCAGAGACTGTTCTGACGCTCGCACGGCGGCGCTTGCGTCAATATCGCAACCTGGAGAGCACGACAGCCAAACGGCGACTGTATCATTATCTTATCCGACGGGGTTTTGATCACCATACAGTTTTAACGTGCTTGCATCAAATATTTTATGAATCGTTGTAAAAACCGATAATACATGACGGCGCGATTTTAATCAGGATCGACATATGAAATTTTTAACAGCAAATGAAATCCGACAACGGTATCTGACTTTTTTTGAATCCAGAGGACACACGATTGTTCCCAGTGATTCGGTTGTTCCCAAAGACGATCCGACGGTGTTGTTTACCACGGCGGGCATGCAACAATTTAAACGCCAATTCCTGGGCAACTGCGACGACTTCACCCGGGCCTCGACCTCTCAAAAATGTATTCGAACCGATGATCTGGAGGAAGTAGGACAGACCAATTTCCACCATACCTTTTTTGAAATGCTGGGTAATTTCTCTTTCGGCGATTATTTTAAGGCGGAGGCCATCGCCTGGGCTTGGGATTTTCTAACGCAAGAATTAGCGATCCCGGCCGATCGGCTCTGGGTTTCCGTCTATCATGACGACGAGGAAGCCTTTGATATCTGGACGTCGGCCATCGGCCTGCCGGAACAAAAAATATTTCGTCTGGGTGATAAAAGCAACTTCTGGCCATCCAACGCCAAACAAAACGGACCGAATGGTCCCTGCGGACCGTGTTCGGAAATCTTTTTCGATTATCGTCCGAGTGATGCAACGATCCCGAAAGATCCTGACGATATTCCCGGACGTTTTGCCGAGGTCTGGAATCTTGTTTTCACACAATTTAATCGTAAAGACGGCGGTGAATTGGAACCGCTTCCCAACAAAAATATTGATACCGGGATGGGGCTGGAGCGGCTTTGTGCTGTGATCCAGGGAGTGGAAAGCAATTTTGAAACCGACCTTTTTATACCGATTCTTCAGGCTGTGAAAACTCAGATCCACGCCAAAATCCCGGTACGTGACCAGCGCATTATCGCCGATCATATTCGTGCGGCAACCTTTGCAATTAATGATGGAATCATTCCCTCAAATAAAGAGCGGGGCTCTGTCGTTAAAAGCCTCATTAACCGCAGTATTAATCTGGTGCTGCAAAACGGCGGCGAACAAACGGCCTGCGTCTATAAACTGGTGCCGATTATTGCCGACATCATGAAAACGCAATACCCGGACATCCTCAAGAAATCGGACAATATTGCCGCACTGATTAAAAAAGCGGAGGAATCCTTTATTAGTGTGTGGCAAACAAAGATTCCCGAACTCCGAAACGATCTTGCTGTTGCCGCAACATCCGATGAACGCGGCCGCCTGTATTTTCTCTATCATGATACGCACGGATTACCGCTTAACACCATTCTTGCAACTGCACAGGATTCCGGGCTTGATGACGAAAAAATTTCCAAGGATCGAATCATCTATGAACGCCTCATGGACGAACAGCGCGAACGTTCACGGGCTAACAGTAAAATCGCTGCAGATGTCTTTACCGATATGGATCTGGATCTCAATCTTCCAAAAACAAAATTTCTCGGTTATGACAGCCAAACCGCCGACGCGGAGGTGCTGCGGATTTTTCAGGATCAGCAGACCATCGACGCTGCTTCGGCCGGCCAGGAAGTCCGGATCGTTCTGAATCAAACGCCGTTTTATGCCGAATCCGGAGGACAAATCGGCGATACCGGATTATTCACCACTGCAAGCGGTTGCGTGATCGAAATTTCCGATACACAAAAACTGGATGATATTTTTCTTCATCAGGCGCTGATCAAAGAAGGCCAGATCCGCAGCGGCGACACGGTCACTGCGTCCGTTGATGCCGCCCGCCGCCTTTCGATCATGCGTAATCATACGGCCACACACCTGCTTCAGGCGGCCTTGCGAAAAATCCTGGGCGAACATGTTCAGCAACAAGGCTCGGTCGTTGACGATAAACGCCTGCGGTTTGACTTCACCCATCCGCAGGGCCTCACCGAACAGCAAAAATGTGCCGTGGAAGAAGAAGTCAACCGAATGGTTCGGCAGAACATCACGCTACAAAAAAATGAGATGTCGATTGACCAGGCCCGGGAGCAGGGGGCCCTGGCCTTTTTTGCCGAAAAATACGGTCAAACCGTTCGCGTAGTTCAAGTGCCTGGCTACTCTACTGAACTCTGCGGCGGAACACACCTGGAAAACACCGGACAGATTCAACAATTTAAAATTTCCTCCGAAGGGGCCATTGCCCAGGGAATCCGCCGTATTGAGGCTGTAACTGCGGATCATGCCGAGGCGTTTCTTGCGATGCTGGAAGATCGCCAACGTCAGGAAGAAGACGCCCGTCAGCGCAAAGAAGAACAACGAAAACAACAGACAGAAACCTTTACGGTCTTAAAAGATCAATTAGATGAACTTATTGATCAGGGCCACCTTTTGGGAACAACACGAATCGTAAGCCGGATTTTCGACAATATTGATGTCGCCCTCACGCGCCAATTAAGTGATATTGTCAAAGACAAAGTTCCAAGCGTCGCCGTCATCTTCGGCGCCCGGAATGAGGGAACCGCCTCTTTGATCGCAGCGGTCAGCGATGACTTGATCGCTCGGGGACTCCGGGCCGGCGATATCATCCGCACTGCCGCACCGGTTATGGACGGACGCGGCGGCGGCAAACCGGCATTCGCCCAGGCCGGCGGAAAAACGCCTGAGAAACTCCCGGAGGCGCTGGATACAGCGCGTAACATGATCATCAACAAACTTTCATAACGCAGGATCACACCATATGCGCATACTCAAGACACACAGCAAAGCCCTTGACGACCTTTATAACCGCCACCGGATGTTCCGCAAAAAATCGGTCGAGGAAAAAGTGCGGCGAATCATTCAGGATGTGGATCTCCATGGCGATGAGGCTGTCGTCAAATATACCCGCCACTTCGACAAAGCCAAGCTGGATCCCAAAGACCTCCGCGTCCCGGAAAGTGAAATCAGCGGTGCGTTTCAAAATATTACAAGCGAGTTTGTGACCGATCTTAAAAAGATTATTCATAACGTGACCGATTTCTACAAAGCCCAAAAACAGCGTCCCGTCAAAATCAAACAAGAAGACGGTATTTTGCTCAAAGAAGCGATTCACCCCCTGGACAGCGTTGGAATTTATGTGCCGGCCGGAACCGCGCCTCTGGTCTCCAGTGTCTATATGAGCGTAATTCCCGCACGTGTCGCCGGAGTACAGCGTATCGTCTTAACGACACCGCCCGACAAAAACGGTTATATCAACCCCCATGTTTTGGCCGTGGCGAATCTGTTAAAAGTGGATGAAATTTATAAAATGGGAGGGGCCCAGGCCATCGCGGCTCTGGCATTGGGCACAAAAAATATTCCGAAGGTCAACAAAATCGTGGGACCGGGGAATATGTATGTCACGGAAGCCAAACGCCAGGTCTTCGGGTATGTCGATATCGACATGATGGCCGGACCGTCTGAACTCGTCGTCATCGCGAACCGTTTCAGCAACCCGGATTTTGTCGTGGCTGAAATGGAAGGACAGGCTGAACACTTGGGCGGATTATCGGTTTTAATTACCAACTCAAAAAAATTATTACAGCAGGTCAAAACCCGAGTCCATACCGGCTATGGAATCTATGCCAAAAGCATCCAGGAAATTATTGATATCACCAATCAGATCGCGCCGGAACATTTACAAATTTTGACCAATAATCCGAATAAAATTCTGAAAGGCATTCGTCATGCCGGAGCAATTTTTCTGGGATCTTATAGTCCGACCGCGTTAGGGGATTATGGAGCCGGACCGAGCCATGTCTTACCGACCATGGGCAGTGCAAAATTTTTCTCGGGTCTGTGCCTTTCGGACTTTACGAAAAAAAATCATATTATCTCGTATTCCAAACGGGCACTGGAAAAATTTCGCGGCCCGATCGAACGCGTTGCCCAGCTTGAGGGCTTACAAAAACACTATGAATCAATTAAAATCCGATTTGAATAATCAAAGCGTACCGTTATCGGAACGCTATCGCAAAAGGAGCCGGCATGCCCGCATACAATGAATTTACCAAAGAAGGCTACAAAGTCCGCAGAGACTCATTTGAGCGCAAAAGTAAAGAGACCGAGATTTCGGCAAGCGTCAATTTGGACGGTACTGGTGAAAGCAACATCTCAACACAAATTGGTTTCCTGGACCATATGCTGGAACTCTTCGCCTTTCACGGTTGTTTTGATCTCAAACTTGAAGTCCGAAAAGCAGATCTGGAAATCGATCAGCATCATACCAATGAAGATATCGGTATTGTTTTAGGAAAACTCTTCAAAAAAGCACTGGGTGAAATGACGGGAATCAAACGTTTCGGATCCGCTTTTGCCCCAATGGAGTCCACACTGGGTCTGAGCGTCGTGGACATCAGCGGACGGGGATACCTGTCGCTCAACATGGAAGACAAAACCAACCTGGAACAAGAAGGCTATAAGGCCAATTATTTGGAACACTTTCTGGAATCGTTTGCCCACTCGCTGGGGGCCACCATCAATGTCCGTATCAAAGATGCCAGTGATGACCTGCATACAAATCTGGAATGTGTGTTTAAATCATTAGGATTGGCGTTATGTGATGCGGTCGCTGTAAATCCGAAAAGACCCCATAGCGTTCCATCAACCAAAGGAATTATCGACTAATCCACATTGAACCCGGGTGTTGGGAAAACAAGTATGATCGCAATTATTGATTATGGCGTGGGAAATTTAAGATCCGTCCAAAAGGCCTTTGAGCGAGCCGGGGCCAGGGATGCGGTCATAACGCATGACATTGAGGTTATCCGGCAGGCCGAGAAACTGGTTCTGCCCGGAGTCGGAGCAATCCGAAGTGCGGTGGATCGTCTGACCGATATGAATCTCATTGATGTAATTAAAAACGAAGCGTTGTCGGGAAAACCTTTTTTCGGTATCTGTGTAGGATTTCAACTGTTGTTTGAAAAAAGTTTTGAATTCGGAGAGACCCTGGGATTGGGATTGATCCCCGGAACGGTTCAGCGCTTTCCAGAAACCGTCAAAATTCCGCAGATCGGATGGAACGCGCTGAAGTTTCACTCGCATCCGATGTGGAATGGATTAAAAGACGGCGCCGATGTTTATTTTTGTCATTCATTTTATGCGACTCCGGCTGATCCCGGTGTGATCGCAGCTGAAACCGAATACGGAATCACCTATTGTGCGGCCGTTTCAAAGGACAACATCTTCGGCGTCCAGTTTCATCCGGAAAAAAGCCAGACGGTCGGACTGACGATCTTAAACAATTTTATCAACTCTCCCAGCACGTGCTGGCAACAGGACTCTTGATTATGATTATCTTTCCCGCAATTGATATTAAAGACGGAAAGGTTGTTCGCCTTCTCCAGGGTAAATTTGATCAGATCACCGAATACGCCCAGGATCCGGCCTCAGTCGCCTTGCAGTGGGAAGCTGAGGGCGCATCATGGCTTCATATCGTTGATCTGGATGGCGCCAAATGTGGTCGTCTGACAAACTGGGATGCGATCCGATCCATTCTGGAAACCGTTCAGATTCCGGTTCAAATCGGAGGCGGAATCCGCAGCGAGCTGGACGTCGATCAGCTCCTCAAAGCCGGGGCCAAACGCGTAATTCTGGGAACCCAGGCTATTAACAACCAGGATCTGTTACGTCACTTAATCATGAAGTGGGGCGATGCCGTGGCGGTCAGTGTTGATGCCTCAAACGGCTATATCACAAAATTGGGCTGGACCGAAAATACGGATATCCTGGCTAATGATTTCGCTAAAAAACTGGAACAAATCGGCCTAAAATGTTTAATCTTTACAGATATCGCCCGAGATGGTATGCTAACCGGTCCTAATGTGGATAGTTTAGCGTCAATTCTCAATTGTGTGGATATTCCGCTGATTGCCTCGGGCGGCGTTTCCTGCCTGGATGACATCCAGAAATTACAGACTTTGGAATCCAAAGGTTTAATTGGCGTCATTACCGGCAAGGCGCTGTATGAGGGCACACTGGATTTAGCTGATGCGATTAAAATTGCAACGGAACCGAAAACTTAATATACTTCAGCGAATACTGGACTTATGTTAAAAAAACGAATTATTCCCTGTCTGGATGTCAAGGATGGGCGGGTCGTCAAAGGCGTTAATTTCGTTCAATTGCGTGATGCCGGAGACCCGGTCGAGATCGCCAAAAAATATGATGAAGCCCTGGCGGATGAAATTGTTTTTCTTGATATCACCGCCAGTCATGAAGAGCGCAATATATTTTCAGATATTGTCAGTGCAACGGCTGAACAGGTCTTTATGCCGTTGACCGTCGGAGGAGGAATTCGAACAGTCGAGGATTTCAGCGCCATGCTTAACGCCGGTGCGGATAAAGTTTCCATCAATTCCTCGGCGGTTAAAAATCCGGCGCTGATTCGCGAGGCCGCAGAAAAATTCGGCAGTCAATGTGTAGTTGTCGCGGTCGATGCCAAACGCAACGGCGATCGCTGGAACGTCTATATTCACGGCGGGCGGATTGATACCGGTAAAGACGTCCTTGAATGGGTTCAGGAAGTCGAGTCTCTGGGAGCCGGTGAAATCCTGCTGACCAGTATGGATGCCGACGGCACCAAGGACGGCTACGATCTGCCGTTAACCGATGCCGTTTGCCGGGCTGTGAATATCCCGGTCATCGCCTCGGGCGGGGCGGGGACCCTTGAACACTTTTCGGATGTGTTTCTCCGGACATCCGCTGACGCGGCCCTGGCCGCCTCGGTCTTCCATTATGGAGAAATGGAAATTTGTGAGGTTAAACAATTTTTAGATACCAAAGGAGTGGCGGTTCGATTATGAGTAAAAAACAACCGATTGAAGAAATTAAAATCACCAAACGCACATTACATAAACTGCGCTTTAACGCAGACGGGTTAATCCCGGCAATTGTCCAGGATGCCGAGACCAAAGATGTCTTGATGATGGCCTACATGAATATTGATTCTCTCAAGGCCACCTTAAAGACCGGCAAGGCGAGTTATTGGTCCCGGTCGCGGCAAACATTCTGGGTCAAGGGAGAGACCTCCGGTCATATTCAGCATGTCAAAGACATTTGGTTCGACTGCGATTGTGATACCCTGCTGCTCAAGGTTCGTCAAGTGGGAGCGGCGTGTCACACAATGAAAAGAAGTTGCTTTTATCGCAAGATCCAAGATAAATCAAAACCCTAATGGAGGATAGCATCAATGGAAGTACGTATTCGTTTACAAAAATCAGACACCAAAGCCAAGGGCCGATACAATTACCGTATTGTCGCCGTTCCAAAATGCACGCCGCGCCAAGCCCGGGCTCTGGAAATCCTGGGATATTATGACGCTGCCAAAAAGCCGGCCGAATATCGCGTTGACGTCGAAAAGATCGACCGCTGGCTGGCCAAAGGTGCTCAAATGAGCGACACGGTCAGAAGTCTGGTCAAAAAATCCAGAAAGACTGCTTAAGAATCCATAACAGAAGGGGTGATCATGGGAGCTGAAGGCAACCCGCTCACACAGCTGTTTCCGTTCTTGATGATGTTTCTGATCTTTTATGTTCTCGTCATCCGACCGCATAAAAAAGAACAGACAGAAAAAAAGAAAAAAATTGAAGCATTGAAAAAAAATGACAGCGTCATTACGGCCGGAGGAATTCATGGAACAGTTGTCAATGTCAAAGAAACGACGCTGGTTCTTCGGATTGACGACAATGTCCGGATTGAAATCGATAAAGAGGCGATCTCAACCGTCAAAGATTAATCAACGACGATTGATTTACGATTAAGACCTGTTTGAGTGAAAGGACACACAAATGAATAAAAATCTGAGATTTCGGATTGGTGTTGTGTTGACCGTTTTTCTGGCATCGCTCTGGTTTGCCTTTCCGATCCAGAAACGCATCAACCTTGGTCTGGATCTGAAGGGCGGGATGCATCTGATCCTGCGTGTTGAAACGGAAAAAATCAAAGATCCGGACGCGCGAAAAGATGCGGTTGACCGGGCCCTGGAAATTCTGCGAAACCGTATCGACAGCCTTGGAGTGGGGGAACCTGTCATCCAGCGTCAGGGCAAAGATCAGATTCTGGTCCAGTTGCCCGGAGTCACGGATCGTGATTCCGCGATTGAACTTATGGGCACAACCGCCCAACTGGAATTTGCTCTGGTCGAAAAAAATCCGGAACTTCTGAAACAGGCCCTCAGCGGCAATGTTCCGGACGGCTACCGTTATCTTCCCTTAAAAAAGAAAGAACAAAATCTTCTGGTCAGCGAAACCTTGCTGAAAGGGGAAGAAATCGCCGATGCGCGTGTTGACTATGATAACGGCGGATTCGGCATGCCGAAAGTCTCATTATCGTTCAAATCAAAGGGCGCCAAAGATTTTGCGAATATTACCCGCGACCATGTGAATGAAGAGTTAGCGATTATTGTCGATAATATTATTTTATCCGCTCCGAATATCAACGAACCGATCCTGAGCGGCCGCGCGGAAATCTCCGGAAATTTTGATTATGAGGAGGCCTCGCTCCTGGCCTTGTCGCTAAGATCAGGATCACTTCCGGCCCCTATCGTCATTGAGGAAGAACGCACCGTGGGACCACTGCTGGGAAAAGGCTCCATTACATCCGGAATCAATGCCATTGTAATCGGCGGATTGCTGGTCTTTGCCTTTATGCTGATTTTCTATCTCAAGGCCGGTTTGATCTCGGATATCGCTCTGGGGATGAATTTAATTCTCATTTTAGGTATTATGGGGCTCCTGAATGTCCTGTTGCCGGATGCCCAAGTCACACTAACCCTGCCGGGAATTGCGGGTATTATCTTAACGCTGGGAATGGCGGTTGATGCCAACATCCTGATTAATGAACGCATCCGGGAAGAACTCAGCAACGGGCAATCTCTCCGATCATCGATTTCAACCGGATTTTCCAAGGCCTTAAAGGCAATTATTGATTCCAACGCCACAACCCTGATTGCCGCGTTTATGTTGTTTCAGTTCGGTTCAGGGCCGATTAAAGGATTCGCTGTAACGCTTTCCATCGGTCTGATTTCCAGCTTGTTTACATCCGTCTTTGTTTCACGAACCCTGTTCTTAGCGTTAACCGAGATGAAAATTCTGACATCGCTTCCGATGCTTAAGCTTTTTGATCGCACAAAAATCAATTTCGTCAACAAACGTCTTTTTTGTATTCTGATGTCCCTGGCGATTCTGATTTTCGGTATGGTTAACTTTGCCAAACATTATGACAAGGCCTTCGGAATCGACTTTGCCGGTGGTCAAATTCAGGAATATCAATTTCAATCACCTGTGGACTCCGAAGATCTCCGAACGAAACTCGAGGCCTCCGGAGTTACTGATTTTGTCATTCAACGCTTTGAACAGAATCCGAAAACCATTTTAATCAGAACCACCTCGGATACGTATAATCAAGTTGTCGCAGCCCTTAAAACAAGCATGCCGGACAATACCTTCGAGATTCTCCGAATCGAAAAAGTCGGACCGGTTGTCGGACAGGAACTGCGCAAGAAGGCGTTGTTAGCGATTATCTTTGCGCTGGCCGGAATTCTGATTTTCATCGGGTTCCGGTTTCATCATTTCGACTTTGCCGCCGCCGGGGTCATTGCGCTATTGCACGATGTTATTATTACCCTCGGCATTCTGGTTCTGATGGGCCGCCAGGTCGATCTTTTGGTCATTACTGCTTTATTAACCATCGCGGGATATTCCATCAATGATACGATTATTATCTATGACCGTATCCGTGAAAACTCGGCAAAGAAAAAGCGGACGTCCCTGGCGGATATCATCAATACAAGTATCAACCAAACGCTCGGCCGGACAATTTTGACCACCGTGACGACTTTGCTGGTTGTCATTTCACTCTTTATTAAAGGAGGAGAGGTCTTAAACACCTTCGCGCTGGCGTTGATTATCGGATTTATCGCGGGGACCTACTCCACAATCTTTATCGCCTCACCGCTGGTTCTGGCGTGGGAGAAAAAGAAAAAGTAAGTTTTTTGATACGACACAGGGCGCATGACACAGACACATCACTTGTGTGTCCTGTGTCATAACCCCTGTGTTTTTCTTTATGTTCAAATCCATCAAACTCTTCGTCGGGCAGACTGTTAACATCGAATCCATCATGATGGATTTGGTCGCCTTTGGCTATGACAAATCCCGCAAGGCCTATCGTCCGGGCGAATTCTGCCGGCGGGGAGAAGTGCTGGATGTCTTTCCGGCGACTTTTGACAACCCCATCCGGATTTCTTTTGATTTCGATACGATTTGCTCAATCGAAAGTCTGAATATCAAGTCGGATCTTTCGATCGGGCATCATCAGATCGCGATCATCCTTCCGCATAAAAAACCGAAGCCCGGCGCCTTTCACGCTGATACGCCTCTTGAAAATTTTGTCGATATTGATGAAGGAGATTATGTCGTCCATACCAATCACGGGATCGGACGATATCTCGGCATTGAACCGATGGAAATCAATCAGCAGATGATCAAACATCTGGTGATTGAATACAAAGACGGCGACAAATTATTTATTCCACAATCCGATCTTCATCTGATTCAGAAGTATGTCGGTTTCTCAAAGAAACCGCCCCGGACCCATAAACTCGGAAGTCAGGAATGGCAGCGGATCAAACGTCAAATTCAGAAAAATATCCAGCGCCTGGCCGCTGAGATGCTGCGTATTCAGGCCTTGCGGGCCAGCCTGAAAGGCTATCGTTTTTCCAGCGATACCGCCTGGCAAAAAGATTTTGAACAACGATTTCCATTTTCAGAAACACCGGATCAGTTAATGGCGATTTCCCAGGTGAAACAGGATATGGAAAGTGACTCTCCGATGGATCGCCTCTTATGCGGTGATGTGGGATTCGGAAAAACCGAAGTCGCAATCCGGGCAGCCTTTAAAGCCGTGATGGATCACAAACAAGTCGCCGTGCTTGTTCCGACAACAATCCTGGCAGAACAGCATTGCTACAACTTCTCGAATCGCATGAAGGACTTTCCCGTGAATATCGCCATGCTCAGTCGCTTTCGTACCAAAGCCCAGCAGAAATCTATTGTGGAGGGGGTGATCAACGGTTCGGTCGATATTGTCATCGGAACACACCGGCTTCTGTCAAAAGATGTCGCCTTTAAATCGCTGGGATTGATTATCGTGGATGAAGAACAGCGTTTTGGTGTCCGTGCCAAAGAGCGCATGAAGCATTTCCGCGTCCTGGCCGATGTGCTGACCATGACGGCCACACCGATTCCCCGAACACTCTATATGGCTCTTTCCGGAGCCAAAGATATGTCGGTCATCTCAACGCCGCCGCAAAACCGCATTCCGGTGATCACGGAGGTCGCGCCCTACAGGGAGACCCTAATCCGAACCGCTCTGACACGTGAGCTGAAACGGCACGGCCAGGTCTTTTTTCTTCACAACCGCGTTGAAGATATTGAAGCAATCACATCAAAAATTCAAAAAATGGCGCCCAAAGCCCGCGTCGCGTTTGCACACGGACAAATGTCCCCAAGACTTTTAGAAGAAATTATGTTAAAATTTTTGAAATATGAAATTGATGTTCTGGTCTGCACGACGATTATCGAATCCGGAATTGATATTCCGAATGCCAACACATTAATTATTAACCGTGCGGACCGATTTGGATTAGCTGATTTGCATCAATTACGCGGGCGGGTGGGACGATCGGCGGATCAGGCGTATGCGTATTTTTTAACACCGCCACAACAGACAATTTCCCACAAGTCCAAAACCCGCCTTCAGGCATTGGAGAGATACAGCGAACTAGGGGCCGGATTTCAGATCGCCTTTGAAGATCTTCAAATCAGAGGGGCCGGCAATCTCCTGGGTGAGCAACAAAGCGGTTATATCGCCGCAGTCGGATTTGATATGTATTGCCGTCTTCTGAAAGAATCGGTTGATACGTTAAAACATGATATGCGAACTTCTTAACATAAGGACGATACGATGACGACACGCCAGTATAAACTGAAAACCCTTTTAGGACTCTTGCTTCTGAGCGGCCTTGTGATTCTTACAGCGCCAGCCGTCCAGGCCTTTGATGACGCGATCATCGCTGTTGTTGATGATGAGTTGATCACGCTCAAGGATCTGAAAGATTATGTGCAGTCGGTCTACACGCAGCTGGAAATGGATTCCGGATATTCCGACGCCAAAATTCAGAAAATTATGGATCAGGTCCAGGCAACCGCGATTGATCGCTTGATTGAAGACCGGCTGATTCTCAATGCGGCCAATCGTATCGGGATTCAGATTAAACCCGAGCTGATCGATCAAAAAATTGAGACGATTCAGCAGCGTTATCCTTCAGAAAAAGAATTTATTGCGTATCTGACCTCACAAGGAATTACCCTGTCCGATCTCCGCCTAAAGATTGAGAACCAGATGAAATCCCGATTTTTTGTCGATCATGAAATTAAAAGCCAAATCCAGGTCAGTCCCCAGGAGATCACGGATTTCTACCGGGACCATCCTGAAAAATTTCAGCGTCCGGAGCGTGCCGATGTGGACTCGATTTTTATTCCGTTTGGTTCCGATCCTCAAAATGCTGAAGAAAAAATCACCGCCGCTCAATCATTACTCGAATCCGGCACACCGTTTGACCAGGTAGCCGGTGACTATTCCACGGTTCCGTCCCTGGGCGTCATCAGCCGTGGACAAATGAAGCTCGAAATTGACGAACAGATCTTCAGTCTGAAGGAAGGGGAGTCCAGCCCGATTATCAAAACCGATCAGGGCTATTTTATCTTTCGGTTAAAATCCCGGCTGGCACCGGATACACTGCCTTTAAACGACGCCAAGGAACAGATCGCTCAATTTCTGTTCAATGAAAAACTAAAGGAAAAACTCCAAACCTGGCTCGAGGATCAGAAAAAAGAAACTTATATCGAAATCAAAACGCCTTAATCTGAAAACTATGGACATGAGCAAAAAACCAGAAAAAAAAATCCGTATCGGCATTACAATGGGAGACCCCTCAGGAATCGGCCCCGAAATCACTGCCAAGGCCCTGGCCGGCCTTGACCCTGAAGAGGCTCTCGACTTTGTGATCCTGGGGGACACAAGTGTCTACAAACATTACGACATCCCTTGCGCGATCGCCCCTGATTTTTATGATCATCAGTGCATTAAGGATTTTCAGGGCCCCGGCAGTTTAACCATTCAGCAACGGGGCACAGCATCGTATGCCTATCTTCAGACTGCGATCACCATGCTTAAAGAGCATACCATTGACGGTATCGTCACGGCTCCGGTCAATAAACAGGCTATTATGGCGGCCGGATTCAACAATTTTTGCGGCCACACCGAGATGTTTGCCGAGGCCTTTGACGTGAACCGTGTTGAAATGATGTTCGTCGGCGGTCCGTATAAAACCATCATTGCGACCCGGCATATTCCACTGAAGGAAGTTGCCTCCCGTTTGACGGTCGAATCGCTGACTGAAACAATCTCGCTGGCACATTCCTGCCTGAAACATGTCTTTAAAATTCCGGATCCAAAGATCGCGCTCTGCGGGATCAATCCGCACGCCGGAGAAGGAGGGAAGATCGGCCTGGAAGAAATCCATTCCATTATCCCGGCCATTGAGGCGTGCCGCCATCAAGGAATGACTCTTAGCGGTCCGTATGCGGCCGACACGTTATTTATTCCGTTTAACGCCCAAAACTACGATCTGATTATCGCGATGTATCATGACCAGGGTCTTGCCCCGATCAAAGCGTTATATTTTACTCAACTGGTCAATTTCACGATCGGCCTGCCGTTTATCCGAACATCGACAGCACACGGGACGGCTGAAGACATCGCCGGAAAAAATACCGCCGACCCCTCTTCCATGAGCGAGGCCATCCGGCTGGCGTGTCATCTGACACTGCAGGGGATCCGCTGATATGAAAGATCTGTCACAGCACGCCAAACGCCATCTGGGACAAAATTTTTTGGTGGATCAGAATATCCTTTCCAAAATGATCGATGCTGCCGGATTAGGACCAACCGACACCGTTCTGGAAATCGGCCCGGGACGCGGGGCTCTCACGCAGAAAATTCTTGAGAGCGGGGCCACACTCTTTGCGGTTGAGAAGGATCCGGAATTAACCGGCTATCTTGCCGCAACGATCCGATCCGATCGTTTTCACGTGGTTCATGATGATTTTCTCACCTGCGATCTGACGCAATTTCCCGGCCTGACTCAGGTCATGGGCAATATTCCTTACAACATCTCCACCCCGATCCTCAACAAGCTGATCGAAAACAGACGGCTTCTGAGCAAAGTCTTTTTGACAACTCAATGGGAATTTGCCGGACGCCTGAGAGCCAAACCGGGAACCAAAGATTATGGCGCGCTGACATGCTATATCCGATATTATGCAGACATTGAAATTCTTTTCAAAATTTCGGCTCAATGCTTTCGACCGGTGCCGCGTGTGGCCTCATGTTTTTTTCGGCTTACGTTTCGGCCGCCGTCTTTGGCCGCCGACAATGAGGTATGGCTGTTTCACGTTATCCGAACAGCGTTCCAGCAGCGGCGAAAAAAAATTTTGAATTCTTTGACAGGATTATGTGGGAAACAACATTTCGAAGACTGCTTAACTGAGCTACAGATTCCTCACGATAAGCGAGCAGACCAGCTGGCTTTGAATGATTTTATTCGAATCGCAAATCTTACGAATTCGACGGCTCCCAGGATGTGCCGTCCCAACCGGAAAACCAGTGCTGAACCATCTCATCCGGACTAAGTTCAAAGGCATGATCCAGAATATTCTGCTGGACATCATTGGATGCGGTATCAAAACTGATGCCGGCAAAACGTCCTTCATCATTGACCTTGTTCCAAATAACGTGGCCGTCAACTTCAACAAAGTTTTTTTGATCCAGAAAAATCTTCAGCTTGATTTTTTCACCCGGGTGAACCAGTTTCGAGATCTTGACACACGCCCCGGTACAACTTAAATCCCGCGTCTCACATTCATCAACTTGCGCAACATCGCCTAACGCATATTTCGCGCGATTGGAGACCCGCCAGCGTGGAAGATACCGGGAGTCCGAATCATTCGCCTCAGCTACAGTGTGCCGTTCCAATGATTTCAGCAATTGTTCCATTTTCTGATTCATAAGTCACCTCCAATGAAGTCCGGGGCAAATCATTCTTTACAAGTTTATTTTCCGCAGGGGGTTACAACAAAACCATTCTTACTGACTCATCAAATACTTTTGATTATTTCCTTCTGATTTCTTTGAATTCACTATAACACCGCTTTTTTTTGTTTTCAAACCTTTTTCCATGAATTTATTCAGGAAAACCCATTGACAAATATAGCACAAAATTTAACAATATTGCTAACTTATAAAAGGGAGTAGCCATGAAAAAACGCATTTATTATCATGATTCTGACGCCGGCGGCGTTGTTTATTACGCAAATTATCTGAAGTATATGGAAGAGGCCCGGATTGAATTTTTTGCGCAGCTGGGGCTTTGCGAGAACAATCTTAACGGAAATCCCGTATTTTTTCCGGTTCGCCATTGTGATATTACCTACCATAAACCGGCCCTCTACGGCAGCACCATTGAATGTGATGCTGCTGTTATCAAGGCCACCGCCGCGCGGATCGTCTTTCATCAGCAAGTGACGGACCATCCCACAGGACTCTTGCTGAGCGAGGCCCGGATCACCCTGGCCTGTGTGGATGCCAAAACCTTTCGGCCGATACGCATCCCGGAATCCATTCAAAAACTTCTCATGCGAAAATAATCCTGTCTCCGCGCTTGTCAGAAATCCCGGCGGATGGTAAGATATGTTTTCTTATGAACACAATACGATTAAAAAAATGATTACACAGGATGATGTCAACTATATTGCAGGACTCGCCCGGATCAATTTGAGCCCGGAAGAATCCCAGCCCCTCGCTCAAGATCTGGAACGGATTCTGGACTATATTCGCCAGCTTGAAGGAGTGGATGTCTCTGAAGTTCAGCCGACCAGTCATGTCCTGTCACTCAAAAACGTATACCGGGACGATATCCCTGTCCCATCCCTGGCGCAGGAGGAGGCCTTGTCCATTGCCGTTCAAAAACTTAACGGCTCTTTCAAGGTTCCGCAAATTATCGATTAATATGACGAATTTTTCCCGGCAAACCGCTTCCGACATTTTGTCCCGTCTGACCGACGGATCCATCACTGCTGCATCGGTGACCGCATCGCTTTCGCAGACGATTCGCGATCGAGACTCCGCGGTTAAGGCCTACGTGCGTTTGAACCCGGATCTCGAAAAATCCGATATCTCCGGGGAGATCCCGATTCCGATCGCCATCAAAGACAACATCTGCATCCGCGGCCATGAAATCACCTGCGCCTCAAAAATTCTCAAAGGCTTCATCAGTTCTTATGATGCAACGGTCATCCGTAAACTGAAAGAGAAGGGCCTGCCGATTATCGGTCAAGCCAATATGGATGAATTCGCATTCGGTTCTTCCACCGAGAATTCCTGTTACGGGCCTACGCATAACCCATGGAAACTGACCCATGTTCCCGGCGGATCCAGCGGCGGATCTGCGGCCGCGGTTGCCGCGGATGAAGCCTTTTGGGCCCTGGGATCCGATACCGGAGGGTCAATCCGTCAACCGGCCGCATTCTGTGGCGTTGTAGGATTAAAACCGACCTACGGACGCGTTTCCCGTTACGGCCTGATTGCCTTTGCATCAAGTCTGGATCAAATCGGTCCGCTGACTAAAGATGTCCGGGATTCCGCTTTATTGTTAAATCTCATTGCCGGATATGATCCCCGGGATTCGACCTCTGCGGATGTTCCGGTACCGGATTACACGCAGGCTCTGACCAATGATGTCCATGACCTGACCATCGGAATTCCGAATGAGTATTTTATTGACGGGATGGACCCGGAAGTCAAAGAGGCGATCCGAGCCGCGATTGATGTCCTGAAATCCCGCGGCGCCCGTTTTCAGGAAATTTCGCTTCCGCATACGCCGTATGCGGTCAGCACATACTATATTATTGCAACGGCCGAGGCCTGTTCAAATCTTGCGCGCTATGACGGTGTCCGCTACGGGCTGCGTGAAATCCCGGCCACAGCACGCCGCGCTGCCATTGTCGATATGTTTGAAGAAACCCGTGATGCCGGATTCGGGGCGGAGACCAAACGCCGGGTGATGTTGGGAACTTACGCGTTATCCTCCGGATATTACGATGCCTATTATTTATGCGGCCAAAAGGTCCGCACGCTGATTAAACAGGATTTCGATAACGCCTGGAAAAACTGCGACGCCATTATAACGCCGACATCCCCTACAACAGCTTTTCGGATCGGGGAACGCTGTGCGGATCCGCTATCAATGTATCTATCGGATATTTATACGATCTCGGCGAATTTAAGCGGCATCCCGGCGATCTCGATTCCCTGCGGATTTTCAAGGGAGGGGCTGCCCATCGGCCTGCAAATTATGGGACCGGCTTTTCAAGAATCATTGCTGTTTCGTATTGCGCATACCTACGAACAGGCCGTATCCTGGCATAAACAAAAACCTGAATTAATACCGTCGTCTTCCGTCGACTGATAGAATGGTGAAACGATGAGTGTACACACACCACAAGATTTTGAGACCGTTATCGGATTGGAAGTCCATCTGCAATTCAGCACCCGTACCAAAATCTTCTGCGGCTGTGAAAATGCCTTCGGACGGGATCCGAATACCTGCACCTGTCCGGTTTGCCAGGGACTCCCCGGAAGCCTTCCGGTTCTCAATAAGACCGCTCTGGATTACGCCGTCAAAACCGCCCTGGCCCTCAACTGCCGGGTCAACACCTATATTAAGTTTGATCGCAAAAATTATTTCTATCCGGATCTGCCCAAGGGCTACCAGATTTCCCAGTACGATTTTCCTATCGGCTATGACGGCCAGATTCAGATTCCGCAGGAAAACAATGATACGGAAAAAGTCATCCGTATTCACCGGGCTCATCTTGAAGAAGACGCCGGAAAGCTGATTCATGACAGCGATCATCGCTGCAGTCTGGTCGACTACAACCGCACGGGAACACCCTTGATGGAAATCGTCACTGAACCGGACCTGCGATCCCCCCAGGAGGCCTATGATTATCTGACACGGCTGAAACTGGCCCTGGAATATTTGGAGGTTTCGGATTGCGATATGGAAAAGGGCAGTCTGCGCTGCGATGCCAACATTTCAATCCGTCCCCGGGGTGAAAAAACTTTGGGAACCAAAGCGGAGTTAAAAAATATGAATTCCTTCAAAGCCGTCAAGGCTGCCCTGGAATTTGAACGTCAGCGCCAAATTACCGTCATCCTGTCCGGTGGAACCATCATCCAGGAAACCCGGTTATGGGATGAAAACCGTCAGGCGACCCAAAGTATGCGCACCAAAGAAGCGGCGCATGATTACCGCTATTTTCCGGATCCGGATCTGGTGCCCTTTACACTGGACGAAAACCATATTGAGCGCATTCGTCAAACCCTTCCGGAAAATCCGGAATCCAAATTTCAACGCCTGCAATCCGATTACGGCGTCTCGGCCTATGATGCCCGCATTATTATTCAAGACCAGTATCTGGCGAACTTTTTCGAACAATGCGCATCAGTCTTTACGGAAACAAAAAAAATCTGCAACTGGATTAACGGCGAATTGCTGAAAGAATTCAACACCCGCAAAATTTCAATCCGGCAGACCGCCCTGAGCCCTAAAAATTTCACCGATCTGATCCGGCTGGTTGAGGAAGGGGCCATCTCCAACTTGGCCGCCAAAGAGATTCTGCCCTTATTATTCGAGACCAATCAAACCACCGCTCAAATTATTGACGATAAAGGATTAGCCCAGGTCTCGGATGACGGCGAACTGGAACAGCTCATCACGGAGGTGCTTGAAAAGAACCCCGCGGTTGTGGAACAAATTCAAAACGGCGACCATAAGGCCGTCGGATTTTTAATCGGTGAGACCATGAAGGCCTCCCGGGGAAAAGCAAATCCTAAAAAAGTCGGGACTATTCTACAGAGGAGATTGATTCATGAATAACAAAGGACTTCGTCTGGCCGTGCTGATCGTTGTCTTTGCGACATGTACCACGTTAGGATTGTCGCAGATCAACAAAAAGATGATTGATGACATCTACGCGCAAATTGAATTGTTCAGCTACGCCCTGACCATGATCCAGTCGGAGTATGTCGAGGAGAAGACGCCGAAGGAGCTGATCTACGGCTCGCTGCGCGGGATGCTGTCGTCCCTGGATCCGCACAGTTTATTTATGGATCCCGAAGAATATGAAGAGCTCAAAACCGAGACATCGGGGGCTTTCGGCGGCTTGGGAATTGAAATCTCTATTAAAGACGGTCTGTTGACGGTTATTACCCCGATTGAAGGAACCCCGGCCTGGAATGTGGGTCTGATGGCCGGAGATCGCATCGTCAAAATTGAAGATGAATTGACCAAAGACATCACACTGAATGATGCCGTCAAAAAACTCCGCGGCGATCCGGGAACCGAGGTCCACATCACTGTTCTTCGAGAATCCGAATTCAAGATCCTGGATTTTACCATTGTCCGGGAAATCATTAAAATTCATGATATTAAATATCCTCAAATCCTTGAGGATAACATCGGCTATGTCCGTCTGGCCGAATTCCGGGAAAATTCCGGTAAGGAAATGCTCAAGGCCCTGCGCCAGCTTAAAACAGAGGGGGCCGACAGTCTCATTCTGGATCTGCGCAATAATCCAGGGGGGCTCCTGTCAGTGGCCATTGAAATTTCGGAAATGTTTCTCCCCAAAGGTGATTTGATCGTCTCGACCAAAGGGCGACATCCGGCCCAGGATATGGAAAACCACTCCGGCGGCTCCAATAACGATAAGTTTCTCAACTGGCCGATTGTTGTCCTGATCAACCAGGGAAGCGCCTCCGGCAGTGAGATTCTGGCCGGAGCCCTGAAGGATAATAAACGCGGCGTTATTCTGGGAGAACAATCCTTCGGCAAAGGCTCCGTGCAATCGGTCCTGCCGCTGCCCGACGGATCCGGACTGCGTCTGACAACCAGCAAATACTTTACACCGTCCGGGGTATCCATTCACGGAACCGGCATCACACCGGATATCGTCGTCGAGCGTGTTTATGATGAAGAAGTTGATGAGGATAAGGACTCAAAGAAACTCGATGAAATTTTTGATAAAGTGAAAGAAGAATCAGGTGATGACGATTCCACTGAGGATGAACGCCGTGCGAAAGAATTTCGCGAACGGCTGCTGAAAGATAATCAGGTCCAAAGTGCGATCAGTGTCGTTAAAGGAATTAAGGTTTATAAAAAACTGACCGAATCTCCGGCAACGGACTCCCCGGCGGCCACCACAGCCGCTACAGTTGAAACTCGGGAGGAAGAGGACCCCGCGTCGGATATTTAAGATCTATGAATATCCTGGGCATTGAAACTTCGTGTGATGAAACAGCCGCCTCTGTTGTCAAAGACGGCCGTGTCATACTTTCAAACATTGTCGCCACAAGCCTCACGCATCACAAACGCTATGGCGGCGTTATTCCTGAAATCGCCTCACGAAAACAACTGGAATTTATCCATTCAGTCGTTGACCAGGCCTTGACATCGGCAGAAAGCACATGGCGCAGCATCCGTGCGATTGCGGTCACCCGTTCTCCCGGACTGATCGGATCCCTGTTGGTGGGAACATCCTACGCTGATGCGCTGGGATTCGCTCTTAAAAAACCTGTGATTGATGTCGATCATATCAAAGCCCACTTATACGCCGCATTTCTTCGGCCCAACGGACCCGGACCCTATCCGACGCAGCCTCAACTTCCGGCGATCGGGCTTATCGTCTCCGGAGGACATTCCTCGCTCTATGATATTGAGAGCTTTCACCGGTTCCGGCTTCTGGGGCGGACTCGCGACGATGCTGCCGGAGAAGCCTTTGATAAGGTCGCGCGTATCCTGAATCTGGGTTATCCCGGCGGTCCGGTTATCGACCGTCTGGCAAAACAAACCCGCCCCGGCACACAAATCCGTTTTTCCCCGGCGCGCTTGTCCGGAACATATGATTTTAGTTTCAGCGGAACCAAGACTGCGGTCTTATATCATCACCAACAGCATCATCGCGATCCGGACTATCAGATCAAAACGGTCGCGGCAGGATTTCAGAACAGCGTGATCTCAATTTTAGTAGAAAAAAGCATCCGCGCCTGCCTGAGCCGTCATCGGCATACACTCGTCCTGGGGGGCGGCGTGGCCGCTAATTCCGCTTTACGGCAAAAGCTGACCGATGCTGCCCGGCAAGAGGGAATCCGGGTTTATTGCCCGCCGTTGAATTTATGTATGGATAATGCCGCCATGATTGCCGGATACGGATATCAATTAGTAAAAGATGAAAGGAACTGATTCTATGACAATCTCGATTGTATCCGCTGTTCAAAAAATCTTACTGGTTATTTTCTTGTCCGGTTTGATCGGCCTGGAACGCGAACACAAACAAAAGGGAGCCGGCCTGCGAACACACATCCTCGTCGGAGTCAGCGCCACACTTGTTGTATTGACTTCATTATATGTTTCTGATATATATAAAAACGCTGATGTATCACGCTTATTGCACGGCATCATCACCGGAATCGGATTTTTGTGTGCCGGGACAATCATTCGTGGAGGAAAACATATTTCAGGATTAACGACCGCCGCATCTCTCTGGACGGTCGCCTGCATCGGAATGGCTGTCGGGTCAGGTCTGTTTGCGATTTCCGTCATCTTTACTGTTATCGTGATTATGGTGCTGATCGGCACTCGCTGGATTGAACGTTGGATTATCAAACATCAGGAGGAAACTCATGGCAGCAGCTTTTAAGTCAAAACGTCCGGCCAAACAACCGATTGACGAGATACCGAAACACCCTCTTCCCGAAGAGAAAAAGATTGAGATTAACGCCCAAATGCACGGGTCCTTATCCTTTAAAGATCCGGTCAATCTGAAAATCAGCGGGAATTTCAACGGTACTCTGGACGTGCGGGGCACCCTGACCATCGGTGAAACCGCCGCAGTGGAAGCACATATTTCCGGAGAAAATATCGTCATTGCCGGCAAGGTCAACGGCGACATCAACGCCCGCACGATGCTGGTTCTGATGCCCACGGCTGTTTTAACCGGAAACATCACAACCCCAAAACTTAATATTGTTGAAGGCGCGATCTTTCAGGGGCAATGCCAAATGGTTGAAAGCCATATGAACGTGGATGATGTTTCGCGATATCTTCAGATTGATGTGGGTGCCATTATTGATTTGGCCAATAATGGAAAGATTCCGGCCCGCCGTTCAGGAGAAAACTGGACATTCGAGCGCGCCAAGATTGATGCCTGGGCATCAAACGGAACATCGGAAAACTAGCATCAGATTTCATGGTTGCCACGGCACAGGGGGAAGACCGTCAGTAACGGCATAATTTGATTTCGTAATATTATTTTCTGATATCATTGAACCCTGTATAACGCTGCAACACTGAATCAAAGGAAGCCATGAGCGAATCGCAATATATTTCTGTGCGTGAGGCCGCGCAGATTCTGGGAGTCACCGAACGACGGATCATGGATATGATCGAAAGCCATGAACTGCAGGCCTACAAGATCGCCAACCAGTTTCTCCGTCTGAAACAATCCGAAGTCACCGTGCTGCGCAAATCCGGTGCGGTTCCCAATGAAACAACGCAATTTTCCTATACGGCGAAAGAACGTCTGCAGGACTTTTTCTATTATAATGATTTCTACCTTGTCTCGGGATTGCTTATCCTGATTCTTATTGCCATTGTCTTCAAGGGCTGAGCCCCGAACCGTCAAAAAAAAACACATCATCATAACGGCCGTCAACGCCAAATTTCAGGATTCATCATCGGTATTTCCCGTGGACGCATCCACGGAAGACGAGGGAGACTCGGAGAGTTCTTCCTGGTGGGTCACAAATTCCCGCAACGCTTCAACATCCCGGTTAAAGATGCCGAAATGCGTTAAAAACTCAATGTCTTGAAAAGCCTTCCCGGGATCCTGATGAACGGCATAGGATTTCAAGAGAACTTCCTCATAAACCTGCAAGGCCGCCGGATTCGGATCCAATTCCAGGGTCTTCTGATAATATTGAATCGCATTATCATAATCCCCCTGGGCAAAATAAAGATAGCCCACATTCCCGGTATTAATCGGCAGGTCGGGTTCAACGCCATAGGCCGTTAAGGCATACGGCAAGGCCTGGGCATAACGGCCGAATCGCGCATAGACCTGCGAAAGATTATACGCGGCCATCGCATGACCAGGTTCCAGGGCCAGGGCCTGTTTCAGAGGCGCAATGGCTTTCTCGTATTGACCATGATTAATATAAGACGATCCCAGCTGACTGTACGGCCGGGACTTTTGCGGATTTTTATCGACCGCATCCTGCCAGAGGGTGATGCCGGTGCGGTAGACCCGGTTGCGCTGAACGGTCAGAATCCCCAGAACGGCGACCAAAACAAGCGCCACGACAAAAAGACGCCGCCGGTCCAGAACAGATGCGAGCCATCCGACCAGAGCGAAACAAAACCCGGTCATGGGAAGATAGGTCCTGTATTCCCAGATAACATTGCGGATCGGAACCAGGGATTCAACACTGACTGCGATAAAAAACCAGAAAATACCGAAGGTCACCAGCGGATTTTTTCTGCGGATCAAAACCGCCAGCATCAGCAACGTCACAATCAACGCCAACGATGAGAGAACTCCCGGCTCCAGAAAGCTGTAGGACAGCGGGAAGTCATAATCAAAACACAGATTGACCGGCCAGACCAACAGCCGCAAATAGGTTGCCAGCACACGCAATTGAGTCGGAATATAATTGGCAAATTTCACCGTCTCATCCATATGCGAATGAGAGGCGGACTGCCGGTGCAAAATATCCGAAACCCCGATCCGATACATCATCGGAATCATCAACACAACAATCCCCAGGCCCAGCACAAGAAAACACACGGCCCGGTTTCGTTCAAACCACTGCCGCGGCGTTTTAAAAACATCAGCACCATCAAAAAAGATCAACTCGGCCAGGACGATCATCAGCGGCAGGGTAAAAATAATCTCTTTGGTCAAAACCCCCAGGATCGCGATCACAACGGCCGAGGCAAAAAAATCCTTGCGCCGCTGAAAATTCAGGCGCCCCTTAAGATACAGACACATGCCCAGCAGATACCATAACGTGGCCAGAGAAGCCAGACGCTGATAAATATAGGTCACCGCCTGGGTCAAAACCGGATGCGCGACAAAAATCAGTGCCGCTATCAACGCCAATTCCCGCCGACGGGTATGCCAGAGTGAGCCGTCAAGCCGGGGAGTCTGTGCGATCAACTGAAACAGCCAATACACCAGCATGGCATTGATCAGATGAATCGCCAGATTGACCAGATGATATCCCAGCACATGCGGGCCATGAGCAAAATAATTCAAGGCAAAGGTCAAAAAGGTCAGGAACCGGGTCCAGGTCTTGTACGGCAGGGCAGCCGGACCTCGGTAATATTGTGTAGATTATGAACCGCCGGGTTCATCATGATCCCCGGATAATCATCAAACTGAAATTCACACCACAAAGAATTGGCATAAACCAAGGCCCCCACAGCCAGAATCAGCAGAACAGGGAGCAGGCGTTTCAGACGGGACAGTGTTTGCATGGAGGTATTATTACCGGCAAGACCAGCAAGATCAAATGGAATTTTGAAAAACTCTGTTGGGCGAAAATGAAAAATTAGGGCTTGTCAAAACCGGCAATTTATCGTAAAATTTGTTTTCAAATAACATCTATAATTATGTTGTTTGTGCTGTTTTCTGTGACATGCATTCTTATGAAGTTTCTGGCGGGGTAGCTCAGCTGGTGAGAGCGTTCGGTTCATACCCGAAAGGTCGACAGTTCGATCCTGTCCCCCGCTACCAAATATAATGATTAGAGCCACTTGTGAGAAATTAATCTTGCAGGTGGCTTTTTTCGTTTATCATGACGCCTTGTAGTCGTTTAGCTTTGAGCGGGGGAAATTAAAAAAAGGGCTATTAACCAAACACTCTCCCCAGCTGAGCTACCCAGTAATATTCAAATAATTGACACCCAATCATGTGCGTGGTACATATAATAACATCATTTTAATACAATTAATTGGAGACATAAAAGATCATGTTCAATGAAAATACTGTTTTAATTCTAGGCGCTGGTGCAAGCGTAGATTATGGATTTCCTTTAGGGCATCAATTAAAAACAAAAATTTGTGAAGGAATAAAATCAGTCAATTTTCATAAAATCTCAGAACAAATTAATGGCTGGGATGGATCCCAGTGGGAAAATGAAGTCGTAGGGAATTACCACAAAGCTTTTATTTATTTCTGGTATTCCTCATTCCAAAATATTAAATCACTATAATGCCCCCGGAAAACTGGACCACGAAAACGGGATAAATAAGGTATAATGTCCTGCAACAAGGAGGTCCGGGATGGGGATGAGGACAAAACGCAGC
>JGI10211J34971_10000059_pt1 | contig 76347 bp, 64 predicted proteins | sample Etolagsediment_FD_34971 | JGI IMG/M metagenome (IMG submission 34971) | reverse complement strand
CCTTTTGCTCTAACTTTTCGTTGCTGTGGAAATTTTATCCTCGGAATATCAACTATATGCCTGCGGTAAAATTTTCCTCGCGCCTCAATTTAGAACAAAATACCTCATTTCTGGACAGACACTAGTTGATAGTTGTTTTTTTCTAAAGAATATCATTTAATTCAATTTCTTTTTGAGCCATCTTAACCCACAGCTCATTCTTTCCTGTCTCGACAAGTTCTCTAAATAATTTTAGAGCCTCCTTTTTTTTACCTTCCTTCTTAAGAAGTTCTCCAAGCCTGTAGAGTGCCTGATCATGGTGGTTTGATTCCTTGGGAATTTTTGCAAAAACTGCCTCTGCCCTGACGAAATCTTGTAATTGATACATGCTTTCAGCCAGTAGAAATGAACTTCTACCAAGTTTATCGCTACTGATTGTCAAATCCCTGTCCAGAATGGAAACAACTTTGCTGTAATCATTTTCATAGAAATACAGAGAAGCCGCAAGAAGGGAAAAATCTTCGGTGACGGGTATTGGATCCGGGAGTAAAGCAACAGCATCAGCGAAACGTTCTTCTGCAAGCAAGCTTTTTATGCGGAGCAATAAGATATCTCTTTTATAGATTCCGTCAGCATAGCGGAAACTGTATTGATCAGCAAAATCTTCAACAATATTGTAGTCTCCATGGTCATAAGCAGCTTTGATCATAGGCAGATAGTAGTTCTCTTTTTTGTCTTCCGATGAGAGTGTGATGAGGTAGAGGTACAGCTTGGATGCTTCGTCATATATACCAATTGAGTTATAGGAATCTGCAAGATTTGCAAGAAGGTCTATATCAACCCAATTGTTTATGAAAAGGTTACGATTTTTTTTTGCAAGAACCAGCGCTTCCATATACATTTTTTTTTCAACATATTCATGAATGACTAATGGAAACAGTTCAATAAGTAAGGCCTGACCGGATTGATGCAAATCACCTTTTCTGAAGTCTCTTAAAAAAGACATGATGAGGTTAAGGCTTTTTATATTCTCATTAAGCAGTCTGTAAACAAGGGCCTCTTTGAAGCTTGCTTCTTCTCTGCCTTCGCGTGTTGGGGCTGTGGCAGCAAATTTTTTGTAATGAAGAACAGCAGTTGCGTCCCATTCTTCGAGGGTCAGGTATTGCAAATCGGTTTTTTTTATGGCACCAAGAAAACCTGCTACTGTGCCTTGATAAGTGTCTTCGATGCGGGCAAAATAATCTATCATTTCACCGGGATCTTTATAGTGCAATTCGGAAAGGTATTGTCTGAAGGTAGTGATTCCAAGTTTTTCTTTATCTTTGATATGACTGCTTAATGTGGTGTAACAGGTGGCAGCGTCAGTGAATTGTTTTTGCTGATACAGGGTGTTACAGTAACCGTTGAGAGAAAAAACTTTTTCCAGTAAAAGTTCATTTTTATCAAGAAGTTGATAGCCTATATAGGCTTTGATTAATTCACCTACACCATACCAGTAATCAGCCTGTCTTAATTCTTTTATGGTGGCAGTATCACCAGGATATCCAATGTCATCGAGTTCGAGTAGAGAACGCATCCGTGGGTATTGTTGTGTTGCCAGTGCTGTTTCGATCTGAGTGATTCTGAAATAGGGTGTCAAAGGATTGGCAGGAGTCATGGATTCCTGGAGTTTTCTCAGTTCAAAATCTGCAATAAACGGGTCTTCAAATCTGGCTCGGAGCAGTATGAGGAGATATTTGGCAAAAACACCTATCTCTTCATCTCCGTACTCATCGGCCAGGAGATAAAACTGTTTGTATGCATCAACAAAATTATTGTTTCTTGAGAGTACTTCTCCGTAGGTAAGGGCAAGTTTTTTCTTAATTTCAGAATCTTGCTCAACGGTAATCTGCTTGAGAAGTATTGGGAGAAGATCGTCCCAAAGTTCTTCTTTTGCGAGTCCATGAATCTCCGCACTCAGAAGTGAATTGTTTTCTTCTCTGTCAGGCAGGAGAAAGGCGATTGCAGGAAAAGGCAGCATGGTAAACTGCACCGGCATGCTGAGCTGTATGTTTGATTCGTAGAGTTTGAAGAAACTTCGCCAGTCCGCGGCATAGGGGGATGCAATAAGAGGATTGGAAAAATCTTTAGTAGTTCTTTCAAGGATAGTCAGTCCTGAAAGTTTTGAAGAAAAATTTGGTAAGGCTGTGGAGTATGGGTTTCCAAGCAGGATGTTTACTATTAATTTGTTGTCTTTTTCATTCGGGGTTACTTCAAAACTTTGCGGTGGATATCTGAAAAAAAATGATAGAACAGTTTTATTATTTTTGTTGAGTGACAGAATTTTGACTATTCTGTCGTCAGCTTTGAAAAGTTTGAGATTCGGGTCCAGGGTAGTATCTTCCAAAATAAAATCGACTCTTTTTTCCCTGATATTAGATCGATAGCTTGGAATACTAGTGAATGAGCAGTACAACTCAACAGCATTCTTAGTGTTGATTTTATTGATTCTGTTAAGGACACTCTCGGCATTTGCCACGTGGGGTCCTAACAGAGTGAAAATATAGAATATTATGGAATATTTTTTCATTACAGTTCGGGTTGAGTTATATTTGACATACAACTTGCAAAAACCAGTCCATTCAATTGTTTTCGGATGAAAGAATTATTTTGAAAAGATATTTGATTTTTGTTCTAAAAAGCTGGTAATATTTTACTGTTATACGTTACTTGGAAAAAGATGTCTGATTGTTCAAGAAATGAATAGTCAAATTCATAAATCAGGTTTTTCAGCAGGAGGAAATAATGGGTAAGAATGTTTTGTTAGTGGATGACTCCAAAACTATGAGGATTATTATTGGTAGGTCCTTGCGACAGGCAGGGATCGATTTTGATAATATATTTGAAGCGGCCGATGGACTTGAAGCTCTTGAAGTACTGGAAAAAGAAAATGTTGATATAGTACTGAGTGATATCAATATGCCCAATATGGATGGAATTAGTTTTCTTCGTGAAAAATCCAGCCGTGACAATATGAAAGATATTCCAGTCTTGATGATTTCCACCGAGACAGGCGATGATATTATTGGTGAAGCCAAATCCCTTGGAGCTGTTGGGGCGATAAAGAAACCATTTACTCCTGATAAGGTTAATGAGGTTCTTGGACCACTTCTATAACTGTTGCTTTACAAGGAGGTTAGCGTGGAGATTCAGGACAAGATGATTCAATCGACCAAGGAGATTTTTTCATCCATGGTCATGATGGACTTGAGCGTTAAAGAAGTGATGACTACTCATGGTGTTCTTCAGGATACCATAACCGGAATGATAGGACTTGCTGGTACCCATAAGGGGGTTCTTGCGGTGCATGTTCCTTACAGTGTTGCATTGGCAATAACCAGCAGTTTTCTCATGATGGATGTTGAAGAAATCAACGATGATGTTCATGATGCTATTGGTGAGGTTGCCAATATGCTCGGTGGCAATGTGAAAACCATTTTGTCGGAAAATGGTCGAGATATCGACTTGTCTCTCCCTTCAACCATTTGTGGACGTGAATACAGTTTCAGTTCTGATAAAGAGGTAGAAAAAATTATTATTGAATTTGATACCGGTAAAGGCTGTTTTCTGGTTGAAATGGATCTTGAGAAGTAGCAAGAGTTTTTTTTATATTTAAATGGACTTGCGATTGGAACAGGTGGCTGTTACTGCACCTGTTCTTTTTTTATTATAGGGATCGTATATTAAGGGATTTGAGTGTGATGGATGTTGGGCAGGCAATAATTGATGGAACTCGTGAAGTTTTCGCAGCCATGCTCATGGTTGAGCTTGAAGTCGTAAAAATAATCGAAGGCAGAGGTGGAGATATTCCTGCCAATATCACCAGTATGGTAGGTCTTGGCAAAGATATTCGTGGGATGCTGGCTGTGCACTGTCCCTCGTCGGTGGCAAGGGATATAACCGGAACATTTTTAGGAATGGAAGTTCTTGAAATAGATGAGGACGTGAAAGATGCCATTGGTGAAATTGCCAATATGGTTGCTGGGAATATGAAAAATTCCTTTGCGGAAGATGGCAAGGATATTCAAATTGCCATTCCCACAACGGTTATTGGTGAATCCTTTAGTACCAGTGGAATGTCTGGCGCCACAAGAGTTGTTGTTCATTTTGCCATGAATGGTGGATTGTTTATGGTGGAATTAAAATATATCGATTGAACGGCTCTGCACTTTGGTCAGTTTTTTTATTGTATCATTTGTGTTAAATTTATTTTCGCTCTCAAAGCTGTTAAGAAATTATCAGATCAGGTCGATACTGAAATAAAGGTAAAGATTTTCTTATAATTCTTTTATTCTTCTAAATACATGTCCTCCAGTAAAGCCAAAAAGAAAATTGATAAAATTCTTGAACTTGTTCAAGAGCGTGTTGGTGATGAAGTCGGTGGCCTTATGGGTGCGACCCTGGTCATGGCCGACCTTACGACCCAATTGATTTCTAAAGAAGATTTCTTCGATGAACCTTCCGGGAAACTCGTCTTTTCCGAATTACAACTAAGCGGTGAACTTGAGGGTGATGGTGCGATCCTGATTTCGGTCAAGGATGCAATCCGTCTTGGTGGAACCCTCATCATGCTTCCTGACGTTGAGTTGGAGGAAGCTTCATCTTCAGAAGACTACAGTGAAGAAATCGATGATTCCTATGGTGAAATAGCAAATATCATAGCCGGGGCCTATACGAAGACCTTTGAAGAAATGTATCCCAAAAAATTTCGTTTTATCCGTAAGGCCCAGGAAATTATAATTCCCATGCAGGTTGAGGTGGAGTCCGACAGACCGATACCAAATCAGAATTACTACCAGGTTAGTGCCGGGATGAAGTTGAATGGTGTGGAGATGGGAAAACTTGTTCTGCTCATTCCAGCTAAACCATTAGGGCTTGATGAAGAGGCTCCTGCTCCAGAACAGGCAGTTGAAAGCACTTCCACCGTCGGAGCGGAAGTTACCGACACATCCGGCAAGGAAGCTGCTCATACTGATGCGAGTACGGATACTGTTGGTACCGGAAACATTCCGCCGGCCGAGGGATCATTAGAAGATGGTCAGGCTGGCAATGAGACTACGGCAGCAGTAAACACCCCTAATGCTAAACCTTTTGATACCAAAAAACAGAAGAAGCGTGTTGACTCCTGTCTGAAAGAGTGCAATGTGCGTATGGCAGATGAGGTTGGCGCACTCCTTGGAGCTGATGTTCAATTTACCGAACATACCACACGTATTATAAATAAGGAGGATTTCTTCTTCGATGTGGCATCTGGTAAACAGATACTGGCCCATATGGATGTGGTTGGTTCACTTGAAGGGAAGGGGTATCTCTATGTTGGATTAAAGGATGCTATTTTTATTGGTGGCACCCTTATTATGTTACCACCAACTGAACTTGATTCTATTGTAGCTGAAGAAGAATTCAATGATGACTCAGAAGATGCCTACGGTGAGATAGCCAATATAATTTCAGGTGTATATACAAAAGTTTTTGAAGAACAGTATCCGGATAAGATACGCTTTATAAAGACTGGACTTGAAAAGGTTGTTCCAATGAAGGTTGACACTGAGGCTGACGAGCCGATGCCCGATGTGCTTTATTACATGGCAACAAGTAAAATGAGTATCGGGAAAAAAACGCTTGGCAGTATGCAAATGCTTGTGCCTTTAACACTGTTTAAACTCGAAGGATTAGGACAGACAGAAATTGCAGACGACGCTTCCGATATTACTTCAAAAAGTGCTGTAACTGATAAGGCTGGTTCAACCGAAGGCGCTGGCGGTGTCGGAGCGCAAGAGAGTGCCAGTGCTTCACTCCATCCAGAATTCCTTATTGTCAGTAATGACAGTGGTGAGTGTTCAAAAATATCCGCTGTTTTGAATGGTCGTGGTGTGGCTTTCAAGGTTCTTGATTATAAGGAAAGTGCCAGTGATTATCTGCCCGGAGAGGTGAAAGCGGTTTTTCTGGTAATGGCTGAAGTCGATGAAAAAGGGCTTGGGGCAGCAATTAAGATCAGTTCTGCCAGTTCATTGCCACTTATAGCCGTGGGCCCGGGGTGGACAAAAACAAAGGTAATTAAGGCAGTAAAATATGGAGTTGATGATATTCTACTGACCCCGGCCAGTGATGCTGAGATTGAAGAGAAAATTGATTCTGTTTCTGCACAAATAGCGGCTTGATTTAGCTTTCTTCCCACATTCCCTGGAGATTTTTTTTCTTAATTTTCTCAAGTAATGTAGTTCGTTTTAAATTTAGCAGTTTAGCTGCTTCTTTTTTGTTACCACCAGTTATTTTCATCGCTTTTATTATGAGCTGTGATTCATAATCATTAATAAGTTCATTGAAATCCACTTGCCCTTCCTGCCATTCAAGCCTTCCAGGCAAAGAGATTACTGTCGATTGTGATATTTTTTCCGGCTCCTTGTCAGAAAGTGAGACTCCGGAAATAATGGTGTTCATTAGCTCATAATCAACAGCTTCCGGATCGAAATCAGCAATTAACCTTTCCGGAAGGTCCTCAAGCTGAATTTCTTTTCCTGAATATAAAATAGACATCTGTTGCACAAGATTTTCAAGCTCACGGACATTACCCTTCCACTCATACGAGAGCAGAGCGATCATAACATTCATCGGGATGATGAATTTGTCCCTGCCACGCTTCGTAGCATGCAAGTCTAAGAAGGCATCAAGGAGGATGGGGATATCTTCTCTTCGGTCTTTTAATGGGGGGATTTTTAAGGGAATGACTGAAAGTCTGTAATAAAGGTCTTCTCGGAAGGTTCCCTCGGAGACCAACTGTTCAAGGTCACAATGGGTTGCAGCAACTACACGGGTATCAACGGGAGTCGCTTTGAGTCCGCCCACGGGTTCGAATTCCTTTTCCTGAAGAACTCGTAGAAGTTTGGCCTGGAGGGTGGGTTTCATATCACCGATTTCATCGAGAAACAGGGTACCACCATCGGCATATTCAATTCGCCCTATTTTGTTCTGGGCAGCTCCGGTGAAAGCCCCCTTCGTGTAACCAAAGAGTTCACTTTCCAGCAGATCATCAGGTATTGCAGCACAATTTACAGGGACAAAATTCTTGTCTTTACGTGAAGAGTGTCTGTGGATTGCTTTTGCAACCATTTCCTTACCGGTACCCGATTCTCCTCTGATAAGAACCGTGGCAAGCGCGTCCTCTGAGATCTTTTTGATCAGAGAAAACAGATTTTGCATTACTTCGGTTTCGCCAATTATTCCGTGGAATGGGGGAAGGCGTTTCCGGGAGTTCACAGATGTATCTGTAGGCTGGATAGCAAGTTTGGTTAAAGCACGTTTAAGGGCAAGTTGAACCTCTGACTCCTTATAGGGAGTCGTGATGTAAAAGAAGGTGTTGCGACTGAGAATTTCCTGTTCGAGAGCTGTCTGATCCTCTGGAATTGCAGCAATAATGAGAAGTTCAGGGAAATCGTTTTGAATAGCATCTAGATGTGAAATACACTCTTCATCGGGAAATAATGTGAGATTGAGAAAAAGAATATCAACTTTGTACTTACTGAGTGTCTCTATAAGTGCATCAGGGCTTGAACATATATGGACATTGTCAGGTGCAGACTCGGAAAAAAGCTGCAGGCAAAAGAGCTGCTTTTCTGGGGTTGGGTCTGAAAAAAGTATGGTGGGCGTTGCTGACATAATATAGGGGGTGAATGTTTCAGTTGTGTATAGTTATTCTTTGAAAGATAGGGACTTATACTGGATATACATTCAATAAGTCTGCAAGTTTACTTGATGTTCTGCGCATGTTGAGACTGAGGAGCCTCGCCACTTTCTGGATTATTTTAACGCCTGTCATGGGAGATTTTTCAGTGAGACGATCAAAGCCCTTGCTGGTAAGTGTTATCATGGTGGTGGGTTGCCTTGATACCACGGTTGCAGACCGTGGTGACTTGTCGATGAGTGCCATCTCCCCGATGGAACTCCCTTTGGCAAGGCGGGCAATGATAACATTTTCCCCGGTTGCTGATTTTTTCAGCACCTCAAGTACACCCTGTACTACAAATCCTAAAAAGTCACCTTTATCACCCTCAACAAAAAGAAACTCGCCGCGCTGAAGATGGATATAGCTCATGTGTTGAGCGAGCAAAGAAAGTTCCTCAACATTAAAGCTATCGAAGAGAGAGAGGCTGAGCAGGAAATCTCGAGTTTCCTCTTCAGAATTTGAAAGTATACCGTCGTTGTGAGTCATAAAATCGAATAGGGGCTGAGGAGTTCTTCAGTAACTGCTTCCAGGTATTAGCAGGTGAATGAATTATCTCTGCCTGGGCAATTTCTTACCCAATAAAATACCAGAATCATCTTCTCTTGGCTAGCGTTAACAATTTATGAAGTAAGTCTATTAAACTATGAAGTCTATTAACCAATTCCACGGGAAGGCTGTACCTCATATACTGTTAAGCTTATCATAAGCTGTGAAAAAATAACAAGAACCATTTTTTGCTTTATTTAAAGAAATTAAGGATGTAGGTGTAAAGGGTGATGAATATTTATTTTAACCCGATCTTTTTGTAATATTTGCCTGTTTTTGGCGCAGGGCTATATTCTTTATTTTCAGATTTAACAGTTTGAAATTGTATAATTAATTGTTTGTTTCCTCGTGGAAGTTGTGATTGTGCTGAAGAAACCGAAAAGAAATGTGATCCCAGACCTGTTCGATTTCTTCCACTATCTGCTTTTTGTTGTCCTGCTAACACTCCTGTATTCTTCTCAGGTCTTTGCCGGTACGTCGGGTACTGCAATTGTGGAAAAAATTATAGATGGCGACACTATCGTGGTTAAATATAAATCGAATAGTGTCAGAGTAAGACTCTGGGGTATAGATACTCCAGAGTATCATCAGGCCTATTCGAGGGTCGCTAAAAGGTTTACTGCTCAATTGGCTGCTGGAAAGGCGGTTACTTTGCAGGTGAAAGACTGGGATGATTATGGACGGATGGTGGCAGTTGTCACTCTTTCGGATCAGAGATGTCTCAATGAAGAGTTATTGAAAGAAGGGTTGGCCTGGGTACATATTTATTACTGTAAAGAACCCATCTGTAATGATTGGTACGGCTATGAAAAAAAAGCACGCACGCAGCAAATAGGACTTTGGCGTGAGACGTCACCGGTTCCGCCATGGGTTTGGAAAAGGCGTAAACAGTACAGAAAATAAATTTGCATTACTCTCATTCATTATCTTTTGACAGGGGGAGACAGATAATACATCGATTGGTTTTATCACTCGTTCTGCTGAGTTCAAGGGTACCACCAAAGGTCTGAAGAAATCTTTTGCAGAAATTCATATTGTGCCATGGCCTGTTCGTTTTACTCCCATCTGCTGTTTTAGAATGACTGGCACCGTTATCAAGAATCTCGACACATATGCTGTGGCTATTCTTGAGAGGTTCGTCGAAGGAAAGCTGTATTGTTTTCTTTTCTGACTCGGGAACAACCCCCACATAGCGGTAATTTAGTGCCGTTCGGCTATTTTGTATGGCAGAAAGGATGACAAGTTGCAAATCACTTACATGATTTTTCAGCATAAATGCCGGATTGCTGAGTTTAATGTTGAGGTCTATTTGTTCGCTTTTAAAAGTTCCGTGAACGAGTGTCCTGATGTTTTCAAAAAGTTCATCAACAGACAGTATTTTGGCCTGTCCCTGCGCACTGCCACTAGTGAAAGCTATCATATTACTCAGAAGCTGAGACATCTTTTTTTCTTCAACAAAAAGTTTGTGCAACAGCTGCCGAGAGTCCGCATCTAAATTAGAATCATTACTCAGGTCAATAATTGCCTGGGTGTAATTAAGAATACCATTGGAAATATTTGTCAGTTCATGACTGAGCCCTCCAAGCAAGTGTCCTATTGAGCTGTATCTGTAGAGACGTGTCAATTCAAGGCTGTCATCCGGGCTAGCCACCACTCCTGTAACAGGATGGTCTGCCAATGTTTCTATTGTTTTATGTAGAGAAAAGAGAGTGACTGGCTCTGTTTCACGGGGAGAACGTGTCCGGCAATAATGAAGGATGGGGGAGGTTATATATCGGTTTATGGTGAGAAGCATTATGCTCACCAAAGCAATTACGATGGAAAGGATCCCCACAAGTGCTTTATGAAGCCCCAGGAGCTGTGTCTGTGTGTATCTGCTTATCAGCTCATGAAAACCGGTGAGTTTTGAGTTGATATTACGGAGTTGGGCAGAAAGTGTCGCCAACTGTTCATTATTGATCTGAGGAGTACTGTTTTGCAAATTCCTCAATGCGACTGTGATATTTACCAGATCGAGCTGGCTGATAAAGTTTAGTTTGAATTCTTCAGGAATGAGAATGTCTTCCAGTATATGTTGTAACTGGGAGTCGAGGCTTTGGATTTCCTTATTTATTTCAGGAGTGTTCAGTGTGCCGTTACTGAGCAGGGTTTCGTTAATGTGTTCTTTTATTCCGGTAAATTGAAAGAGGAGATGCTGGCTTGAGTCAACAAGTTTTTCGCAATGTCGAAAGAGAAAATACTGTTTTCCTGCAAAGAAGATCACAATGAAAAGCAGGACTATGGTTGTGACAGTAAAAAGAGAGAATATACGTTTCAAGGATAGTTTTGAAAGAAAGTTTCTCATCTTTTGGCTCTCTTTTGTTGTTGGGTATGGAAGTGGCCAGAGTTTCCAAATAATTCTGGAAACTCTGGCTGTTAAGATGACTACAGCTTTTTATTTTTCACCCTTCCATCCATATACGATGGGAAGGCGATAGACGATAAAGCGGTAGGTCAGGAAATAGAGTGAGTAAATTGTAATCGTTATCCACACTTCTTTCCAGTGAGGAATTTCCTGATACATCTGCCAGTTATAACAAATAAGTGCAGTGTTTATGCGGTTCCAGATGATACCAAATGCAGCAATAAAGGCGCCGAATCTGATAAGTGTTACCCATTTATTTCTGATACCAACAGCAAACATAAACATTGGAAGAACTACCGCAACGCCAAGTTCCAGCATGTAATAACTGCCCCATCCAGTGAGCAGATATGACCATTCCTGATCATGAGCAACCGCAACTATTTTGATGATCAGGTATGTTATCATGGCATATGAAGCGCCTTTTGCCAGTCCTATGGTGATGTAGTCTAGATTATCTTTGAATTCATCATCACAGCGCCATCCCATGAAGTTTTTAATAAGTGTTGATGCGATTATGACCATGGACAATCCTGCAAAAATTGATGAGCAGAAAAAATGTATCCACTGGAAATTCACCGACAGCCATAATGGATGGACTTTTGCCGGTGCGTAAGTAAATAATGCACCCAGAGCTCCCTGATGGAGGGTAGAAAGGATAATTCCTGCTACTGTGAGTCCAAGGACATACTTCCTGATTATACGTTTTCCTTTGAGCCAGCCAATCCACTCAAAAAAGGCAGGGAGTACTTCTGCTATTTGAACAGAAAGATAGGTGGCAACATGCCATGCAACAAGAAAAAGTACGGCAGCAGGTCCTAGAGACACGAACATAGGGTAAGGAAGACGCCATGGCATGCCAAGGTCAACTTCAAGGAATAGTACAGCAAAGAAGTAACCGAGAAGACCGTTGAGCAGGGCTAAGCGTTCAATGGCATGAAAATCTTTTCTGCCAAAAAGCTCTACTGTTGTTCCAAGCATAAATCCTGATGCTGAAAGTGGGACCATTCCAAAAAGTCCGAATCCAAGAAAAAGACCCCAGGGATAGTCATTGGAGGCATGGGTTACCCAGCCAAGACCAAAGATATAACGTCCGACAATAAGTGGAACACCAACAGCAAAAATTGCTATCATCAGCCAGTTCACAGGATTTCTGAAAAACTGTTTTTTGTACTCTGATACTGACAGGCCTAACCAGAGTTTTTCTTTAACTGTCCACTCTGTACCATCTGCTTTGAGATGGTTGACGATTGGAATATCAGGTCGTTCTTTTGAAAAGAGTTTCATACCTGCTCCTCCTTCTCATCGGTTGCTTTTTGTTTGGCAAGTTCTTTTTCTTTTTCCATTTCCATCATTTTCTCTTTCCGTGTAGCCAGTAAGTGGAATCCTACAAAGAGTCCAGGCCAGATGGTGAGTACCATTGGTACCATGGCAAGGAAGTCTTTAACTGAATTAATGATAGGTTCTTTTGGGACGTGGGTATCAAAACCAACTTTATCAAAAGGTACACTGGAAAGATACATCCAGGCAGTACCTCCAACCTCATGCTCGCCATAAATATGATCAACATATTTCCCAGGAGTTTCACGAATACGCTGGCGACCCATATCGATACAGTCAACACGCTTGCCAAAGGTCAATGCTTCCTGTGGGCATGCCTCAACACATGCAGGGGCTTTTCCTTCTTTAAGGCGGGTATCATAACAGAATACGCACTTCATGATTTTAGGACTGAATGCACTGGAATATTTAAAGGTTGGTACATAGAAGGGGCAGGCTATCATACAGGTTCTGCAGCCAACACATACTTTGGAGTTATAGATTACAGCACCTTCAGGTGTTTTCGTATATGCATTAACAAAGCAGGAGGTGAGACATGCTGGTTCCTGGCAATGGTTACATTGAAATTTTCTGAATAATGGATGGTCGAGTTCTGGTACATCATATCGATTGACTACGGTGTATGCTGTCTCATCCGTGCGTCTTTTCTGACCATGGTGGATTTCGTCAAAGATTGAAAAATCGTTGAATGGTTTTGCTGGTTCTGGAAGCTCCTGTTCTTTGTTACATGCGGCTTCACATGATCGGCAGCCAACACAACGCGTCAGGTCTACGAGTACACCCATGCCATCGGGATATCCTTCGAAGTCACCAGATGCCTTGGTTTCCTTATTTTTAAGTACCGCGGCGGCTGCTGTGGTTGCAAGCCCGCCTTTTAGAAAATTTCTACGGCTAAATAGTTTTTTCATTTTTTTTCCTCTCATAAAACTGGTCACTGGATGTTCTGATCAGTGTTTCTGACCAGAGGATGATGTTCCTTTGGCAGGGGCAAAAGCCCCCGTATTAAACATCTTCTCCCCATCCTCTGTCATGGCATGACAATCTACACATCCAGTTGGTCCAGATGTGATGGTATGGCACCCAACACAATTGAGGTGGTATGCCCCTTTCAGACCAGGCTTGTCAATGTGGTAAAGCTTAGGGTCTTCAAGGGTTTTAAGATATTTCTCGTTAAACCTGTTAGCTTCATGACACTCACTGCAGCTGACAACGTCATTTTCATCTGCGCTGTTGTGACAGCGGGCACAGTTCGGGTCAGCTACAACTTCACCGGTTGTGTGATGATGGCATTCCTGACAACTGGCGTATCCAACGTGCATACTATGATCAAATTCCACCGGCCCGTACAACTTACTCATACTGTCGATGGTGACAGTTTCTGGAGCATCGGACGCCTCCATTGACCACGCTGTGATGGGTGTTATCATAAAGGAACCAACGGTAAGCGCTAACGCTGTCCTCATGATTTTCTTTCGTGTTCGCATTAAATTTCCTCCTTTTTAATGAATCAAAACTTCAGGGTAATCCTGTAATCATTTCATTTTAAAGCCGTTCCTCCTTGCGTTTATTCTTTAAATTTTTTTCAATATTTTTTTCGTTTATATAACAGTTATGGACGATATCGAATTCTTCACCATCCACGGTTTCGTTGACAAGAAGGGCCTCAGCGAGTTTGTGGAGAAACTTACTGTTCTGAGTCAGAAGTTCTGTTGTTTCCACATAGCATTGTTCAATAACCCTTTTGATTTCATTATCGATGCGTTCTGCAGTTTTTTCGCTGTAGGGTTTCATTGTGCTTGTTCCGCCTAGAAAACCACCCTGTTCCTGCATGTAGGCGATTGGGCCAATGGTTGAACTCATGCCAAATTCACAGACAAAACGGCTGGCAATCTCTGTTGCTCCAACGATATCATTGCTGGCACCTGTAGTTTGATGATCAAAAATTATTTCCTCTGCTATCCTGCCACCCATGAGTATTTTGATTCTGTTAAGGAGATAGTCACGAGAGTAGGTGTGTTTATCAGCAAGAGGCAATTGCTGGGTAAGGCCAAGGGCTTGCCCACGAGGAATGATGGATATCTTGTGTACGGGATCGGTGTCGGGCAAAAGTTTTGCTGTAATCGCATGGCCAGCTTCATGATATGCTGTGACTCTGCGGTCTTTTTCATTAATGACAACGTTTTTACGTTCGAGACCAAGACTTATTTTGTCTTTTGCCTCATCAAAATCTGATGTTTCAACAGCCTTTTTGTTGTAACGGGCTGCAGTTAAAGCAGCCTCATTGACGAGGTTGGCAATTTCAGCACCACTGAAGCCTGGGATTGATCGCGCAATCTCTGACAGATTGACACTTGGGGACATAACTATTTTTTTTGCATAGACCTCAAGAATGTTGCGGCGTCCCTTTACATCCGGCAAAGATATAGTTACCTGGCGATCAAAACGACCGGGCCTTAAAAGTGCAGGGTCAAGCATATCCGGACGGTTTGTTGCTCCGATGATAATGACTGTTTCGTTAGAATCGAATCCGTCCATCTCGACCAACAGCGCATTCAGGGTCTGTTCACGCTCGTCATTTGACCCGGCAGCATTTCCGCCGCTTCGTTTGCCGCCTATGGCATCAATTTCATCTATAAATATGATGCACGGTGAATTCTTTTTGGCTTCCGTGAATAGCTCCCGAACCCTTGATGCCCCAACACCAACAAACATTTCAACAAAATCGGATCCGCCAATGGAATAAAAGGGGACTAAGGCTTCCCCGGCTATTGCCTTGGCAAGGAGAGTTTTTCCGGTTCCTGGAGGTCCCTGGAGGAGAACTCCCTTTGGCACATAGCCACCAAGCCTGGAAAATTTTTCTGGATTTTTTAATGAGTCTACAATTTCAACGAGTTCAGTTCTTGCTTCACTGATACCAGCTACATCGTCAAAAGTGATTCCGGTATTTTTTTTAGGATGAAAAGAACGACTTTTGTTTTTTCCAAATCCCCCTTTATCACCTTTCTGCATTCTTGAAAAAATCAGATAACCGCCAAGAATAAGAAAGACTGGAACCATTGATTGCATAAAGCCGCTGAGAGTTTCACTGTCCTTTTCGGCAGTTATTGTTACGCCTTGACGTTCAAGCAGGGGGAGAATGGAAGGGAGGTCAACGATAAAAGAGCTGAACTCATGAAGGGTCAAGTCGGTACCAGTAACGACACCACCCTTGAGGTGTATATCTTTTATTTTACCGTCTTCAAGAAGTTCTATGAACTGGGTGTACGAAATATTATTGGGGGTAGTCTCGTGAAGATAGACGTTGTATCCAACAACACCAAGGAAAGTAAGAAGAAGGACCAGTAATCCTGTTTGGATTTGAGACATATTCTACTCCGTAGTGGATTGCGAAATGATGCTTTTGTAGGAGAGCGATTTTTTACTGATTACGCCTGAAAGAAGAAGATTAAATATTGCTTCTCTGTCTGGCAGCATTTCAGCATTGCGTCGAAAACAAAATTCGTCGAGATAGAGTTGCAGGTGTTTTGCTGCAACCCCACCTCGGTGAATCTTATTGATCCAGATCTCAAAACTTTTGATTATTTGTTTAGTTCGGTAAATTGCAGGGTCTGTAATTGTCACGAAATTGTTGCCGGTAATGAGTTTGTATTGTGTATCTTCTGGTGTGATAAGAGATGCACCAGGGGCAACATGTTGCTCAAGAAAGGAGTTGACGGTTTCCGAGTTAAAAGAGCTAATTGTTGCCATTTTTATTCTCCCTGTAATCCCGGCAGGAAGGACAATCTCGGCAGCGGCCAGAATAAGAGGTTTATTGTGGGATTCACCACCAAGGGAAATGGTATCGGAAGAAATCTCTACTGTTTTGCTACACTGTTTTTTGTCTGCGATGGCCATGGCCATGCGCAGCTTTTGCAGCCACGTCCACGCAGTCTGGTAGCTTGAAAGGTTCAGCAGACGTTGCAAATCTTTAGCACTGTTTCCACCTGCTGTCGATGTGAGCCAGTATATGGAGATAAGCCATTGTGAAAGCGGCTTTTTCGTTCCATGCATGATTGTGTTGGTGGTGATTGAGGTTGGGTGACCACAATGACCGCATGTTCTAGTCTTGGTTGGTATAGGGTTGTCATCAAGCCAGTTGCAGTAAGGGCATTCGAAACCGTTAGGCCATCTTTTTGAAAAGAGAAAACGCAAACTTTTCTCTTCATTATTAAAAAGCCTTTTGAACTCATCAAGAGTTTTGGGAAAGCTTTCTATGTGAAAATGTATGGCCTGCATGAGTTCTCCTTGAAAGAGCTGACTTATCCACTTTAGCTTGAGTTATTGCACATACGATGCCATTGGGGATATGTGTGTATGTTTATTTGTAATAGGTTGAATATATAGGATATATTTAGATTTGTTTGGGATGTGTTTGCTTTGATTCTATTTAAGAATAATATCAATTAAATGAATTCTTATGCATGCCGTGTGTGAGAAAAGCATATAAATTCAGGGTGTTGAGTGCGTCTAGGCAGGGGGTGTGGTTGGGGGAAAGTAGCACCACAGAAGTGTGGTGCGTGCTACACTTCTGATTCCACAGAAGTGTAGCAGTGGGGGTTAGAGGTCGAAGGTGCTAAGGTCAATCTTCATTTCTCGTAATTTTCGATAGAGGGTTGAGCGATCAATGGACAGTAGTCTGGCTGCTTTTGCTTTATTGCCGCCACTTTTTTTCAGTGCTGCAATGATTCTACTTTCTGGACTATTGCCTTGGAAAGGGTCTGAAAACAATGGTTTTTCAGAATGCTGCAGTTCACCACCCTGTCGCAGTGGTGAACTGGTTGTGCTGTTCTGAAAAGTTGTTTGATTCTGAATTTCAACGGGAAGCTGTTCGCTTGCAATCGTTGAACCATTGCAGAGCACGCATGATCGTTCAATGACATGTTCCAGTTCTCTGATATTTCCAGGCCATGTGTAGTTTGTCAGCAATGTCATAGCCTGATCTGAAATACCAGATACCGGCTTCCCCATTTTCCGGGAATAGTGTTGGATGAAATTGTTTGCCAGTAGCGGAATATCACCGGCACGTTCTCGAAGAGGTGGCAGAATGATGTCAATAACTCTCAATCGAAAATAGAGATCCTCTCTAAATTTCCCCTGTTGGACCTTCTCCCGTAAATTTACATTAGTGGCGGCTATAATTCTCACATCCACCTGAATGGAAGTGTCGCGACCAACTGGATAGAAGGTTTTTTCCTGGAGAAATCGCAAGAGGCGTAGTTGCATCATAGGAGGAATGTCACCTATTTCGTCGAGAAAGAGTGTGCCACCATCGGCTTGAAGGATTCTTCCCATTCGATCCTGATCTGCGCCAGTAAACGAGCCTTTTTTATGACCAAAAAGTTCACTTTCGAGGAGATTTTCGGGAATAGCCGTACAGTCAACCTTGACGAGTGGTCTGTTTTTACGATGACTTTCAAGGTGCAGAGCTTCTGTTGCAAGTTCTTTTCCGGTTCCACTTTCTCCGGTAATAAGTACTGCTGAATCAACTTTTCCAACATTTTCTATCATCGTGTAGACAGTCTGCATGGCCGGGCTTGCCCCGATCATTCGATGAAAGGAACTACGCAGTTTGGAACTTGCCGACTCTATTAAACATGTCATATCTCGGATAACGATGACAACGCCATGAAAGCTACCACGACCATCTTCAAGAGGGGATATGCATATGCTTATAACCTTTCGATCCATCGTTTCAGTTGTGAATTCGATTCGGTGTTCCTTGATTTCAATGCCTGATCGCAGAACTTTTTCAGCATCCTCTTTAAAGAAGCAGCTGTTTTTATCAGCACATGCAAGTGAGAGATTGCCTCCCTCATTTATTGCGGGGTTCAGGGTTCTGAAGAAAGACCGTGCAGCCTGATTCATTTTAATAATGTTCAGATCCTGGTCTATTGTGATGATACTGTCTGAAACGCTTCTGAGTAATGTGTCAAGGTAGGCTCGATAGTGATCTTTTTCTTCTTCGGCTTTCTGTTTTTCGTGCTGAAGTTTATATTGCTGTAAGGCAAGCCGCGACGTCTTTAATAGTTGATCCTTCTCAACAGGTTTCTGAATATAATCAAAGGCACCAAAACGCAAAGCTTCTGAAGCAGTATCGACATGTGGATATCCTGTTACCATTATGACAGGGCAGGTGATATTCAGTTCTCTTATTCGTTTTAGAAGGTCAATACCTGAATTTCCGCCAAGGACTATATCACTGATTACCAGATCAAAGGATCGGGTTGTCAGCTCTCCCACGGCTTCCTCGAAATTAGATGCGAGTATAATCGGCCCATAGCCTTCACGTTTTAGAAAAATCTTAAAGGTGTGGCGCAGAGATTCTTCGTCATCTACGACAAGGATCGGTATTTCAACTGCAGGATTATTTTCCATTGTTGCTCCTGTTATTTTTTTTCCAGTACCCAAAGTGTTATCTGCCCTGTTATCATGCAAAGGTTGTTAAATCTCTGAATACAACTACTGCGCCAGTAAGTGCTTTACCCTCAATGATAGGGGTGGAAGTATACTCTACCGGAAAGCTGCTTCCATCTTTTGTCCAGAAGAGATCATCTGATTTGAAATGTACCTGTCCATCTTTACAGGCCATGAAAATAGGACAATCGGACTCCTGGTATTTTGTTCCGTCCGCATGGCTGTGGTGGACTAGTTGATGATGTGATTTACCGATCAATTCCTTCATCTCCCACCCGAGCATAATGGATGCTGCCTTGTTCATGAAGGTGACATTGCCATTAGTGTCGAGTCCGAAAATTCCTTCTCCTGCGGAGTTAACAATCAAATCAAGTTGCCGTTCGAGTCTCTTCGTTCTTGATATGTCTTTGAAAACCACAACGGCACCTGATATCTGCCCGTTATCGAGAAGTGGTGTTGAAGTGTATTCGACCATAAAGTTGTCACCCGATTTCTTCCAGAAAACGTCGTTCTTTTCAAAGTGCACCTGGCCATCCTTGTAGGCCATATAAATTGGGCACTCTTCAACAGGAAAATCCTGGCCATTGCCACGGGTGTGATGGACCAGGTCGTGGTGCGATGTGCCTATTAACTCTTCCCTCGTCCAACCAAGTAATTCCGTGGCTTTAAGGTTAACAAAAGTTACTTTTCCTTCGAGATCTATCCCAAAGATGCCATCGCCTGCAGAGTCTAGAATAGTGTGGAGTCGTTTACGCAGTTTAAGGCCTTCGGCTTCTGCTTGAATTCGTTCGGCAATTTCTCGGTTAAGCGATCCATTGATGACCGACATTTCAAATGTTTTTTTCTCGACAGCATCATCCAAGGATGACTGAACGTCATTTAAAGCGTCAGTAGCCATTTTCAGGCTCTTCTGAAGGGTTTCCTCTTTCTTTTTAAATATCTTTGATTCACGCCAAAAAAGAAAAAGTGTAATGGCGTATAGGAAAAAAAGAATAACAATGGACCAGACATTGTAAGGGATATAGTTAACAGTCGAGCAGCTGTTATAAATCCGTAAATCAAAAAAATACAAAACGGCGGCCACCGATAAGAACATAATTGAGAGCAGAAGGGGAATTCGGTAGTTTTTGTTCATCAGGTGCTCCTTAGTTTGAAGAAATAGGTAAATCAACAAGTAGGGATGTTGAAGATCCGAGTTCACTGGCTATTCTGAGGTATCCTTTGTTATCCTGAACAAGGCCATGACTGATGGAGAGGCCCAGACCGGTACCTTCACCTTTGGGTTTACTTGAGTAAAATGGATCAAAAACCCGATCGATTAAATCGTGTTCAATTCCAGAACCGTTATCTGTTATGGTAATACGAACATAGGTGTTTTTTGCATGCGTTATCGTCTCACCACGAACAGTCAGGGTCTTATTGGGATCTGGTCCTGGAAAATTTTCGTTCAGGGCATAGCGGGCATTTGAAAAAATGTTGAGGAAAACCTGTTGAATCTGTTGAGAATTACAGTAAACCATTGGGAGATTTTCGGGGAGTTGCATGTCCAGAAGTATCATATCGTTGTTAAAGCGGTGACTCACAAGCTCCAGGCTCTTGTTGAGTATGCTTTGGATAGCAACTTCTTCTGGAGATTCCTCACCACGTCTTGAGAAATCAAGAAGATTCGAAACTATCGATGCTATGCGTTTTCCTTCTTTTTTTATTCGTACCAACAGGTCTCTATTATCTGGATCATCGGGGTCGTCGAGGATGATTTGGGCATAATTGATTATTCCGTTGATGGGATTATTGATTTCATGGGCAACACCTGCTGCAAGTTCACCCACTGAGGCGAGTTGAGCTGCGCGCATGGCTTCTGCCTTCATCAATTCTTCCTCTGTTAGATCTCTAGCAACAAGAAGGGCTGCTTCCTCTTCACCGTCATTCATATTTAAAGGACTGATGGTAAGAAGATAGTTACCGTGGAGTCCTCTTAGTTCAGTTTCAATAATCCTGCTTTTACCTTTTGCAATAAACTGTTCCAGAGGGCAGAGTGCATTCGTTGAACGACCGAGATGGAGAATGTCGCATATTTGATGACCAATGACATCCGGGCGCGTTTTCCTTGCAGCTGTAAATGTTGCAAGATTGGCATCAAGAATAACGGAGTCTTTTGAGACAATGAGGGCTGGATCCTGAATCGCGGAAAAAATATTTTCCCATTGTGAAATTGCCTGCTTAAGATCATGGTCAACCTGGAGTTGCCCGGTAATGTCGATTCCAAATAGGACAAGCCCAAGTTTTCCTTTTTCGAGATTCTGTCGAAAAGAGGCGTGCCAGTTGATAAACCGCTTTTGACAGTCTTTCGTAAGCAGGCATGATTCGAAATTCATCTGTTCTGTCTCACCTTTCAGTACATGGGTGAGAAGTTGTTGGTCTGCTTTACGATTTTCTTCAGCCATCAAGACATCAACCCAGTAGCGGTCAATGACCTCTTCTTCAGTGTATCCAGTCACCTCTTCTGCCTTCTGGTTAAAGGATAAAATCTTACCGCAGGGAGAAATAGAGATAAGAAGCGCTTGCATTGTATCTACCATTTCTCTGTTGAAATCCCGTTCTATTTGAATCCGCCTGGTCATATCCTGAGTATAAAGAGCCAGGGCGATATCAGAGACGACTGCCTGTAAAAACGAAATTTCCTCATCAGTAAAACAATCAACCTTTTCGGAGTGAATGTTAATAATACCAAATTCTCTTCCCATATAGAGAAGAGGCCAGGAAGAACATGATCTGAAACCGGTTTTTAAAGAGATTTCGCGAAGGGAATTGTAGTGTTTGGTTGAACGAACATCCTGAATTATGACTTTAGTTCCAGACACGAGTGCTTCGGCAGCAGGGTTGCTTGAACTCATGTCGGTGATAACCTGCTCAACGAGATACATACAGTCTCTGTCGGGAATGTTGGCAGAAGTAAGTGCTGCCAGAGGGGTTATCGCAGCGCCATCCTCATCACGAATTCCAGCCCATATAAGGCAATATTCATGATTTTGCATGATAATTTCACAACACTTCCTCAGCAACTTGTCGGCCCCAGTAGCTTCTACGGCTTCGGAGGCAGCAAGTTCATTTATCGCGAGAAGGATCTCATTTCTTCGAAAAGGGTTCATTTTGTATATCCATTACTGATAAAAAATATGCATAACTGTTCCAGATTTCAGAGAGTAGTGGAACAGATGTGTGGTTTTGTGAGACACAATAACTACACAAAACCACATAAGTGTAGCGTTAAATCCAACAAAACTGTCTTTTTATATTTCGTATGCACAAGACGTGCCGGATTGATAGAGATGCAGAGAAAGGGTAGGAAACGGAGTATGGGAGTGAGACAAAAAAAATCCCTTCATACCAGGAACTGGTAGGAAGGGATTGATGAAACGGGATAGGTTCCAGGTGCGGTGTGTTACACTTTGTCAGGATCGAAGTATTTGAATTTCTGACCATTGAGAATATTGTCAACCGAGCGCATATTACCCTTCATATAGAAAATATTTGGTTTAGTATCATCGGCAGGACGGAGAACCCATACCTGTTCTTCCAGCTGATGAACCAGTTTGTATACAATATTTTCGGGATCGGTGAGGTTGCCGAAGGTTCTGGCTCCAGTGGGGCAGGCAGATGAACAACCGGTCTGTGTCTCGCCCTTTGAGAGTCTTTCTTCCCAGCAGAAGTCACATTTGTCTACAGCGCGTCTTTCAGCACTGAAATAACGGGCATCATAGGGGCATGCAAGTATGCAGGTTTTACAGCCTATACATTTTTTACTCTCCATGCGTACAATACCAGTGATAGGATCCTTGAAGGTTGCCCGTGTTGGGCATGCTCTTACACAGGGGGCATCGTTACAATGATTGCAAAGTACAGGAATAAACTCAACCTGTTTGTCAAGGGTTCCTGAATATTTCTTTGTCAGAATACGAGTTCTATAACCATATTCAGGGACATGGTTGGTTTTGTTGCATGATTCAACGCATTTCTCACAGTCAATACAGAGAGACTGACGGATAACCATACTATAGTGGGGATTGTATGGGTATTTTTTTACAATGCTGCTGCCACCTGATGCATGCGCAGTTCCAACGATGGAGGTTAAGGAAAGTATCTTTCCTCCTGCATAGACACCAGCGACTGCAAGGCCGAGTTTTAAAAACTTTCGTCTTTCTTGAGGGGTGACTGATGAGGTTCCCTCGTTCTTCATATTATCAAAATTTATTTTAGGAAATTTCATGGGATAACTATCCTTTCAAATATTCATTCAGTAGGGTGGCAGGTATTTCTCTTTCTGCATTGTGTGCTGCAGAAAGAGAATTTCCTATCGTTTTCTTACCAGATTCTATGGTGACGCTTCATTGCATCTTCTTCGCTTTCACCTTCTTCCATAAAGTGGATAGCTCCACAACCTGGACAGATATAGCCTCCCTCAGGGACGATTTCATGCTTTTCAAGCTGGTGTCCATTGAGCATCTTTTCACCGGCGAAATAGGCAAGGCCAATGAATCCAATACCAAAGAGCGAGGCCATTATTTCATGGAATGAAGGGGTGTAGGTGAGCATATTCTTGGCTTCTTCAACGCCCAATGAGTGGTAAACTGATTCCATCTGACCCGGAATAACAATGTCGTAACGCATGAAGAAAATACCGATCATCATAAGGCCGGTGGCCCACATAATGAGATTGAAATTGTTTCCTCGTGAACGGATAAGAAGATAGAGGGGAAGAACCATTCCAAGGAAAATTTCAAAAACCCAGAAATTAATGGCATAATCTCCAGTCAAGAAGGACATTATAACAAGATGTTTTCCTTCAGAAACCATCCCGGTAATGATTTTCCAGATGGTAAAGAAAATAATTACAGAAATAAGAAAGATTGTGACCTGCGTAATGGCTTTTATGGCTCGTTCCATTCGCTGGTTCATGATTTCAGGGTTAATTCTCCAGCCAAGTGTGGTGAAGAAGAGAATGGCGCAACCACCTGACATGGCGGCGGAGAAGATGAAGTAAATTGGAAGATAGGGGCCATACCAGAATGGGCGTCCATGGAGCATTCCAAAAACTGCGCCCAGGTTACTATGTGCTGCAATACCAACAACAAGTCCAAAGAATCCCATGAGGCGGGATAGGGAATGGTTTTGCTCGAGAAGAAAATAATATTCAACAATCATGAACACGAGGTACATTCCATAGAGTGTTCCCATCCACCACATATTTGAGACAAAATTCGGTGAAATGACGTTCCAGATTGCCATGCGAAAGGGGTTTTCTATATCAAAGAATATGATACAAAAGCCACCAAACATAAAAACAATTGACATAAATACGGCACGCTTTGCAATGGGCATAAAAGCTTCACCGCCGAAAACATGACCAATGGATGAGACAATACAGAGTCCGGTAGAGGTAACAACACAGAAGATATATGCTGAAATAAGTACTCCCCAGGAAATTTCTCTTGTTACACCGTATACATGATGATATCCGGTGATCATGCCATGGATACCTACAGCCACACCGGCAAGAGCAAGAAGTGCAAACATTCCCATTGTTAATTTGTACAGGGGACTTGCATTTTTCAAGGCTTCGACGCCATGAAATCCCCATCTTTTTGAAATATTAACCATCCTTCCAGTCATTTTCTCTCCTCTTAATTTGTATAACTATAATTTTGTATAACTGTAAATAATGATGAAAAATTGTAATGAATTGGCGGTAGATCAGCCGCTGATCAGATTCAGCTAATGACCATTAATGCCCTGTTTTACCATGCTCCTTACCACCGGAGGTACCCTCATTCATCTTGTCGAATCCCTTAACACCAATGTGACAGACAGTACATCGGGTAAGATAACCAAAGGCCTGGGATGAATCGTGACAGGTACCACAAAACTTGTTGTGCAGAGCTTCAAGATATTTTCGTTTCTCTGCAGGGTCATCAGAAAAGCTGAGTTCTTCACCTTCGATGGTTCCTTTTTTCATGGTGAAAACGTCTTTGTGACAGGATTCACAGGAAAGTTCTGCTTTACCAACATGGATGTTGTGATCAAAGACAACGGATTTAACGGGTTGGTTGAAAACAATTTTTTCAGTTGGTGGGTAGTGGCAGGATTGGCATTGGGTAGATGAATCGAAGGCATCGTCACCGTTGTGGCATGCCCCGCAATACTTGCCTTCCTTGAACGCAGCCATGGTGAAGTCATTATTGGCAGTAGCTGCTCCTTTTTTCATGGCAAAAACACCACTGTGGCAACTCGCGCATTCAAGTTCTATCTCTTCAACATGCTTAGTATGGCTGAACGATGCCTTGGTAGGGGCTTCCCATATGAGAGGTTCTTCAGCAACACCATGGCACGCCATGCAGTTTGTGTCGGTGGCAAAGGCTGTGTCACCATCGTGGCATGTGCCACAAAACTGTCCCTCTGCCATCGCTTTCATGGTGAATTTTTTTGTATTGACGGCAGTACCCCGTTGCATGGAAAATATTTCATCATGACAACTCGAGCATTCGATGCCGGCATCCATGGTATGCGTTTTATGATCAAATGTTGCCTTGATCGGAGTGTTCCAGACGATCGCACTTTTGGGACCATAGGCCTTGACGTCGTATTCGTCTTCGGCAAGACAGTTTCCTGCAAGCAGGAGGGAAGTGGAAAGGGTTAAAAAACTGGTCATTAATAAGGGACTTTTGATCATTTTTTGTGCTCCGGTAGATATGGGTCAGCGTGAAATGAATGAGGTAATAAGACGTTTAATTACATTGCTAAATAGTATAATATTTGGGAATCGTTACCAGTAATACCACATGGTATGCTACTACTTAGTAGTGTTTGAGATTGTTGGACGCAATGCATACCGCCATAATAGCGTAGTGTCAAGTGAAAATTAGTATGGCCAGTGAACTTAATTTGTTTCCAAAATACTGAAAAAAATCATGTAAACTTGCAAGAAGATATTTAAAAAATTTGTTATATTAAAGCCATATGAATATCGGAAAGAGTATATGTTAGGTTAAGTTTTGCCCAACATTGATCATATGCACAGAATTGAGTTTTATATTTGTTTGTTAAGATGAGCGATTCTTTCAGCTCCTTCGATAATATTCTGGAGGATTTTTATCTCCTCATTTCCCATCTCAACCTCACGGTAGGAATCCTTTAACAATTGAGCATAATTGATGATTCCATTTGATATATTGTTGCTTTCATTGATAATAGAAGCAAGTTCATCACTGAGTGTGTGGGGAAGTTCCTGAGTTGCTGATCTGTTTTTCATCTGATCGAGTAGTGAGTTTACAGAATCAACAAAAATGGTAATTTCTGAGCAGGTGTTCTTGTCATACAGAAATCCAGTGCTGATGACATCGTTGTCCGTGGTTTGTCTTTTTAGATGGAGGAGGGGGATTAAAGCCTTTTTGTAGAGCAGAATAAGAGAAAAACTTATCAGGCAAATGATCACGCCAAGTGCGCCTATCATTACCGTCTGGAAAGCCACAACTTTTGCACGCATTTGACTTCCTAGAATACGGTCAAACTGAAGAAGATATTCTGTGAGACTGCGCATCTTATCTTGTAGTGCAAGACTGTTTGTAATCTTATCGGAACTTGAAAGTATTTCTCTTGAAGCGATCGCTATACCGGAAACATCTACTTGATGTGCCATTCCAAGTCTGAACTCACCGGGGATCAATGGGTTTTCCTGAAGTCTTGCGATGGAAGAGTTGAGATCTTCGAGTTGGTTTGCAGTTGTGGCGATAGTTTTCCAATCCTGTTTGATAAGGGAAGTGGTGAGTTGTTCCCGTATCGTCAACAGTTGAAAGACCATCTTCTCGCTTTGCGTTATGATGGTATCGTATTGCTCTGACAGTTGATATTGGCGAACAATGAAGATGATCACTAACAGGAGGAGAAGGGCCACCCCCATGAAAACCAGGTAGCTCATTTTTTTTAAGGACCGCATTCCCTTTACCCTAATCTTTCTTCAGTTTTGAATGAATACATCTGTCAGCTGCAGGGCAGGTTTCACACTCGTGAGTTTCTTTTATTCCTGCAGCAATTTTTTCCTTAAATTGACAGGACATGATGATGTTGAACTCCTCATCATCCAGGGTTTCAACCTCAAGGAGTATGGCCGCAAGCTGTTTGAGAAGGTAATATTGTTCTTTGATGATCACGACTGCTTCATCGTGGCAGGACGCCAGGAGATTTTTTATCTCATTGTCAATTGCTTCCGATGTCCTGTCACTCATTTCAACACGGTGCGATGAGCCTCCAAGGAATCCTGCGTTATCTATTACCATGGCCTGCGGACCTATTACATCGCTCATTCCCCACTTGCAGATCATGTTGGTCGCAATTTCAGTGGCTTGAACAATGTCCCCCTGGGCACCTGTGGTACGTTGTCCAAATGCAATTTCTTCTGCTGCTCTGCCACCCATCAAAATAACAATTCTACTGCGCAGGTAGTTGAAATTATAACTGCTTCTATCGTTGATGGATAATTGCTGCGTCTGGCCAAGTGCCTGGCCACGAGGGATGATGGTTATTTTGTGGATGGGGTCAGCGTCGGGGAGGGTTTTGGCAACGATTGCGTGACCGGCCTCATGGTAGGCAAGGACCTCTCGATCAGCGTCGGACATTATTCTCCCCTTGCGCTCAACCCCCATAAGTATACGATCTCTAGCCTGCTCAAAATGCTGATGGCTAACGACTTTCTTTTGCTCTCTTGCAGCCATGAGAGCCGCTTCGTTGACAAGATTTGCCAGTTCTGCCCCCGTAAACCCTGGAACCATATGAGCTATTTTGTCAAGGTCGATATCAGGGGCAAGGGCAACTTTGGCACTGTGAACCTTGAGGATTCGTTTTCTTCCTTTGATGTCAGGTGGTAATATGTTGACTTGTCTGTCGAAACGACCAGGACGTCTTAGGGCTGGATCCAGGATATCTGGTCTATTGGTTGCTGCAAGCACTATAATGGTGTCAGTAGACGAAAATCCATCCATTTCAACCAGGAGTGCATTCAAGGTCTGGCTTCTTTCGTCCTGGCCACTGGCAGTGGTTCCTCCAGCACGGCTACCGCCAACTGCATCTATTTCATCAATAAAAATAATACATGGTGCATTGCTCTTGGCTTCCTTGAAAATATCACGAACCCGTGATGCCCCTACTCCAACAAACATTTCAACAAAATCAGAACCGCTGAAACTGTAGAAAGGTACATTTGCCTCACCGGCAATTGCTCTGGCAAGCAGCGTTTTTCCGGTTCCAGGAGGTCCTTGAAGTAACACACCTTTTGGGCTCACCGCTCCAATCTGACTGTATTGCTCTGGATCTTTGAGGAAGTTGACTACTTCCTGAAGCTCCTCAAGTGCCTCGGGTATACCTGCTACATCGTCGAAAGTCACTTGTTTATGGCTGCCATCAGGGAGAATAAGTTTGTCCGAGGCAAACTTATTTTCTTCCTCCTCTGTTTTCTTTTTCCTACTTAAGGAGATTATAACGGTGAGAAGCAAAAGAATGACATAGATAATTGCAATAGCTTGGAAAATTTGTTCTGATCTGTCTTTTTTGAAAATAATCTGGATATTTTTATCCTGTAGCTCAGAAATAAGTTTTTCAGCGTTTGGAACTGTAGTTTCGTAACTGTCACCACTTTTATGGGTGGCGATGACTTTGTTGCCGGTAAAGGTGGTTGATTTTAAATCATGATTGGCAAGACAATAACGAAATTCGCTATAGGATACGGTGCGCAACTGGTGTTCGAGTATCCATAGACCGTAACTTCCACCAAGGACTACAGTGAAAAGAAAAAAAACAAACAGGTTTCGAATTAATATCGCCATTATATTCCTTAAAGAAAAGCAGGATGAGGGTTAAAAAGTTTTGTTGAACTCTATCTGACACCGAATGATTATACAGGTATATGTAGGTATAAGTCAAAAAAAAGCCAGGGATATAAATATCCCTGGCTTTTAAAATATCTCTGAAGCTAAGAGAGCTTAGCATGTTTTTACATATACATGCTACATTGTTCCGGACACCGCTCCAAAAAGACTCTTTAGCAGAGCCACTGGTCCCTCTGACATGAAGGCTGAAGAGAGACAGATAACAGCCCAGAGTCCAATTCCGCCAGCAAACGCTGCGGTTACGACAGTTCCGACTTTATAGAGTTCGCTGTCAGTATTAACGGCTTCGTGTACGGTTGTTTTAACAGCTTGTTTGGTATCTACGTTGCTCATAGTAATGTTCCTTTATCGTGTTTTTTAAGGGGTCTGCTGTGCTTCAAAAATTGTATTGAAGAGATTATTAGGCGCCTGTAATGGCGTGGTAAAGATTTTTCAACATTTCAACAGGGGCACCATTCTCAAGGATGGCACTGGAAAGGCAAACCAGGCCCCATATTCCAACAACTGCAGCAAATGCTGCTGTTGTGTACATACCAACTTTATACAATTCGCTATCGGTGTGTTCAATTTCATGAACTGTAGCAGTAGCTTTAGTGATTTCTTTTGTAATTGCTGTGTCTTCCATGAGATGATCCTCTTATAGTGTCAGGGATTTTAAATTAAAACTGTATTAACCAGTAATGGCTGTAATGAGATTTCGAATGAGCCCTATCGGTCCGCCACTGCTTATGGTACCTGCAAAAAGACTTGCCGTTGCCCAGCAGCCGATAATTGTAGCTGTGAGGGCTATAAACCCAACACTTACTTTTGATATTTCGCTGGTAGCATTGGCTTGGCTTTTCGCTTGAGTACTGGTTGTTTCTGCGGAATGAGAAGAGTTCATTTTTAAGCTCCTGGCGCTATGGTTGTTATGAGTGGCTATCGTTTATCCAGTGAAGGCGGAAATGAAGTTAGAGACAAGACCTGCAGGTCCTCCACTGCTGATCACACCGGAGGCGAGACAGGCAACGGCCCAGCAACCAATAATTGCAGAAGAGATAGTTACAGCGTGGACACCAACCTTATTAAGTTCAAGAGCTGTGTTTCCATTGGTTGTGCTTCTTTCTCTTGTGATAGTAGTTGTGTTTTTCATTTTGTTTCTCCCCGATATGGTTTTTATGATTTTTAAAATCCAGTTGCTTTGTGACATTACTATTGCACGCTGCATGCCAGAATGCTTTTTTGTCTCCAGATAAAACAACGATCGCTCTTGAGACACGATTTTGTTACTTGTTAGCGCGGGTGATGTGTTGCGTGAGAGGAATTTGTACGAACAGAAGAAAGAATAGGTGTGTTGCGAAAGTGTTGCGTTTGCGTGAAGAGTGTTGCATGAGTGTTGCTTTTGTGGATGTGCGCAACGTTTGTGCAACACTATGGGGTGTTTTTAGGAGAAGGTGCTTTGACAATGTCTTTGGCAATACCGATACGTTGCATCTTACGATAGAGAGTTGAACGATCTATATTTAACATGCGTGCGGCTTTTGATTTGTTGCCCCGTGCTCTCTTGAGTATATCTATGATTTCATCGCGTTCACTGATGTAGGGCGGGAGTGCAGCTCTGCCTTGCTGGGGTGGTGAAGTGGGAGGTGTTTGTTGGGGCTGCATGGGCTGCCTTTGTATTTCTTCTGTAAAGTGTTCAAGGGAAATTGTTGGACCTTCACATAAGACACAAGCTCTCTCGATAACATGTCTGAGCTCTCTGACATTTCCAGGCCAGGAATATTTAGTTAATGCGTCCATGGCTTGATCGGATATTCCATGGATATTGCGCTTCAGTTTTTCACGAAACATGGAAAGAAAGTGGTGAACAAGTATTGGGATACCGCCCTTTCTGTCTCGTAGAGGTGGAAGTTTAATCTCAACAACTTTTAGGCGGTAGTATAAATCTTCACGAAAACTGCCATCCTTTACTTTTTCTGTGAAATTAACATTGGTAGCCGCAATAATACGAACATCAACTTCAATTGGATTATCCTGGCCAACTGGTGTAAATGTTTTTTCTTGAAGAAATCTCAGGAGCCGCAATTGCATCCGTGGCGATACGTCACCAATTTCATCAAGAAAAAGTGTTCCATTGTGTGCCTGTAGCAATCTTCCTTCCCGATTTTTTTCTGCGCCAGTGAAGGCTCCTTTAATATGACCAAAAAGTTCGCTTTCCAGTAGCTCCTCAGGCATTGCTGCACAATCAACTTTAACAAGCGGCATTTCACGTCTGGTACTTTCAGCATGTAATGCCTCTGCAGCAAGCTCTTTTCCAGTACCGGATTCTCCAGTTATCAAGACTGCAGTATCCACTTTACCGACGTTTTCGATAAGATTGTACACCTGTTGCATTACCTGACTTGAACCAACATATCCATGGAATTTATTTCGAGTATGTGGACCCGTCTCTGGTACAGGTAGAGTGATATCACGGGCTACGATAACAACACCGTTGAACTCATCCTGCCCATCCTCAAGCGGGGCTGCATTTAAACTAATTATTCGTATGTTGCCATCGGGTTTACGACACTCGACCTGGTGTTCACGGACTTCTATTTTATTTGCTAGTACCTGTTTGGCGTCTTGAAGGCATGCTTTGCCCATTTCATTCGTATAACTGTCAAGGCGATTGCTAGTCCTTGAATTGATGTCGTCAGCAGAATCACTGAAAAGCAGCCATCGCTTGGCCGTATCATTCAACTGCACGATATTCATATCATTATCTATAGTAATGATTGCATCGCGAACGGAGCTGAAAATTGCTTCCAGGTAGCGTTTGAATTTTTCATTTTCCTGTAGGAGATTCTTTTTCTCCTGTTCGAGTTGCCAATGGCTTAAAGCCTGACGTACAAATCTGAGTAATGTTTCTTTGTTGACTGGTTTTGAAATATAATCAAAGGCTCCGTGTCTGACGGCCTCTGCTGCAGAATCAAGATTAGGGAATCCGGTGACCATTACAACGGGGCATTCGATTCCTGCCTCACGAATTTTACGAAGAAGCTCAGTTCCCCGTTCACCTTCAAGAACAATATCGCTGATTATCAGGTCAAAGGTGTTGCTGTTTATCACCTCAATTGCTTCGGAAAAAGTGGCAGCAGTGGTGATGGGTCCGTAGCCTTCTCTTGCAAGAAACATTTCAAAGGTGAGACGAATACTGGCTTCATCATCCACAATAAGAATGCGAGTATCTTTTTCCTGATGAGTTTGATCGTTCATTTAGATTCCGGATGTGGGCAGTTCGATGATCATTTTTGTATATTGATGCATGATTGAATCAACTTTGATAAAACCACCGTGATTTTGAATGATTCCATAACTGATGCTGAGTCCGAGCCCGGTACCTTTACCAGATGGTTTGGTGGTGAAGAATGGGTCAAAGATACGATTCAAAATTCCCTGCGGTATACCGGTTCCTGAATCTTTGATTGTGATTTGAGTAACAGTTTCCCCTTCTTTTTTTAGAAAAGGGTAGCAGCTTATTTCTATGGTTTTTTCTGGGGAGGAATTTGGATATCTCTCATTGAGGGAAAAACGGGCATTGCTGAGCAAGTTCAGGATTACCTGTTGTAATTGAGTGAAGTTTCCATAAATTCGATAGGCTTTTGAAGAAAATTCTGTTTTTATTTTAATACCATCTTTCTTGAATTGATGTGCAACAAGTGAAAGGCTGTCCCGTATGACCTGTTCAATGTCAATGAGTTCATTGTTGTTTTCACTTTCGCGGGCGAATGAGAGAAGGTTCTTGATGATCAAAGCAATTCGCTCGCCTTCGTTGACAATTCTTTCCAAAAGCTCAGCCTGCAGTGAATTCTTTTCACTATCATCAAGTAGCAATTGGGCAAAGTTGATAATTCCGGTAATAGGGTTGTTCACCTCATGGGCAACTCCTGCTGCCAGTTCGCCGATAGCTGCCATCTGTGCAGTTCGCAGGGAATCGGCTTTTCTCATTTCGTCACTGGTCAACTCCCTTGCAACAAGTAATATTTTGCAGACAGTGCCGTTTTTGTTTTTGATTGGTGAAATGGTGAGCAGATATTCTCCTGCAAGTCCTGGAAGGGTGGTTTCTTCTACACGAGAAGTGGATGTTGTTAAGAGGAACTCCTCAAGGGGGCATTTGATATGAGGTAAGCTTCCTCCGTGGATAATAGTACAGATTCCCTTACCAACAATTTCTTTTTGGGTTTTTCGTGCAGCCTTGAGAGCGGCATTATTTGCATCGATTATTACACCGTCTGGAGTGACAATAAAAACAGGATCCTGAATGGCCTGAAACAGTTCATTACCACCGCCTGCAATATGTGAATCTAAGGATGTACCGTTTTGTTCAACAGGAGAGGACTGTTTTTTTTTGGTAGTGTTTTTTGTCATATTAACCAGAAGCAGGTAATAGGAGGAATGCTGAAAAGCTGGAAACTTTTTGGACGGAGCCTTTAACTATGGGGAAGACAAAGTAAAAAGGCCACTCACAATATGAGCAGCCTTTTTATTGTCTATAAACAAGCTTATCAGTGATGTTCTTTCTGGTCAAAAATCTTACCAAAAACTCTCTCACCCATCAGGAATCCAAAAGAGACTACTCCAACACTTCCCAGAACGACAGCCATTTCGAAAAATGAAGGAACGTAGTCAAAATAGGTTGGAACACTGTCCCAGCCAAGGGTACCAGGAACAAGAAGACCGCCTGCAACAAGGTCATAGCGAGCCACAAATTGTCCTACGAGAATAAGAAAACCAGCCAGGGCCATCATTCCGATATTGGTGAGTCTGGAAAGGATGATGAGCATCAGAGGAATAAGGAGTCCTACACAAACCTCAATAACCCAGAAGTTAATTGAAAGTGGGCCAGAAATTAACGCATCCGCTGCAATACGACCAAGTTCTGCACCACCAACATAGTAACTTATCAATCTCCAGAAGGTGGCAACTGAATAAAGTACCAGTACAAGAGTCATAGCTTTACCGGCACTCCGCACTCCGTCTTTAACAGCTTCACTCATCTCTATACCTCGAACCTTGTAAGCCAGATGATTAAAGAGGACGGTGGCTGCTGCGCCTGAAAGGAATGCAGCAGTGAGGAAATAGATGGGAAGTTGACCGCCATACCAGTAAGGCCTGGCAGGAAGGGTTGCAAATACACCACCAAGACAACTATTGGCAAGAACCTCTGCCACAGCACCGATGGTGCCAAGAATTACGGCAATACGTGCAAGGCCCGTCACGATTCCAAAGAATTCTACTATCATGCAACCGACTGCCATACCGTAGAGTGTTCCCATCCACCAGATATTTGAAGTTGGGTTGGGGGAGAGAATATTATAGATAATCATTCTGTGAGGACTGGCAATTTCAACACCAATGGTGGCAAAGGCACCGAGGATACAGATAATGGACATCCATACCATTCTATTGCTGACGATAGCCATACGGGTTCCGCCAAAAAGATGGGAAATCGCAGCATATATACACAGACCGGTAGAAGTGATTGCCCAGAAGGCATAGGTTGAAATCAACAATCCCCATGGAACGTCACGGGTGTAATTGTACATATTTTCATGACCAAAAATAAAGGATGAAACACCACATCCAAGGCCAAGTACGATAATGATAAGAAAGAAAATCGTAGCCCGGTTTATCCCGGGAGTCGCCAGACGGGTATCCTGCGTCTGGGCAAAAATATCTGTCACTGAACTGTTCGCCATTTTAATCTCCTACAATACTGTTTTATCAGGAACTGTGCCTGAGCATTTCAAATATTATTTTGTTGTCTGTCATTAACTGGTGAAAACAAACTGATACAATTAATGGCCACCCTTTTGATTCTCGTGCGCATGACTCTGGGTATGAGGATGTGGCTCTATCCCCATCAGTCGATCATACCCTTTAACTCCAATGTGACAGGTGTTACACAGGGTGTTTGAGGCAAAGGCTGTTTCACCGTCATGACATTTACCGCAGTACTGACCTTCATAGAGTGATTTCATTGTGAAATTTGGAGATTGCTCTGCGACACCAGCTTTCATGGAAAAGGCGTCGTCATGGCAGGAGTAGCACTCAAGCCCATAATCTTCTATGTGAGCTTTGTGATAAAAGACTACCGCTTTAGCAGGTTTGGTCCAGACGATAGGATCCTCTGGAAGAATATGGCATGCGGTACAGTTTGTATCCGTGGCAAATGCGGTATCTCCATCATGACAAGCTCCACAGAATTGACCTTCGGCAAGTGATGCCATGGTCAGCTTTCCTGTTCTTGGGGCTACGCCACGCTGCATGGCAAAGATTTCACCATGGCAGGCACTGCATTCGAGTCCAATCGTATCTGTATGGGTGCGGTGGTCAAAAACAACTTTTGTTGGCGTGTCCCAGACGATGGGATTTTTAGGCCCAAAGGCCTTTACATCATACTCATCTGCAGCTGTAACATTACCGGCGAGTATGAATACTCCACCCAGTAAGGTTAGTCCAACGGTGCTAATAAATCTTGTATTCATTTGGTTATAATCTCCTAGAATCTGAGTTGTATGCGTTAAGTATCCCACAATGATAATATGTTTCTATTTTTCAATGGGAGAGTGGACTGTTTGGGCCGTAAGGTACCTACGCATTCATATAAAAAACGTTAGGTAAGGCCCCGCATTCTGGTCGTATAACCCAGATTTTATTTTCAGGCTCATGCAGTAACTTGTATATTTCAGTACTTTGGTCCTTTATGTCACCGAAAATACGTACATCTGCAGGACATGCGGCAGCACATGCTGTTTCTTTATGGCCTTCAGCAAGGCGGGTGTCAAGACAGAAATTACATTTATCTATCGCATACTTTTCATGACTGAAGTATCTGGCATTGTATGGACAGGCGGCCATACAGGTTTTACAACCGATACATTTTTTATAGTCCATCACAACAATACCTGTTTCTGGATCTTTGTATGTTGCTCTGGTGGGACAGACACGGACGCAGGGGGGACGATTGCAGTGGTTGCAGAGGATCGGCCTGAATTCTCGTTTCTCAACGCCGTCTATGGTAGTAAGACGTTCCTGAATGTCAGTACGCCAGGCATCATGCTCATTGGGAACGTGGTTGGTCTCCCTGCATGCATCAAGGCATTTCTCGCAGCCAACACATTTGTTTTGCCGCATAATCATTCCATAATGTTTAGTGTAGGGATATTGTCCATCCACTGGTATTACAGAATCACTGTTTCCTCCTTTGGCTGTTGAAACCGAGGTGAGGGAAAGTACGGTTCCACCGAGGAAAACTCCGGTGACCGCCAGACCCATTTTCAGGAAGTTACGACGTTCATCCGAGGGTAATGTCTCGACACCCTCGTTTGTTTCCTTTTCCAATTTCTTAATGTCCATTCTACTCCTCCAAGTACTTGAAACACATGATGGGCTCACGTGAGCCGATAGTCTAGCTGTGTGGAAATCTGTAATTGTAAATGAGGCCTCATTCATATGCGTAAAGGCCATATAAAAACATGTGATATTTAAGTATTTAATATTGCACTGTAAAATTGTGTGCCCAATTGTGTGGCGCAACATTTTTGCAACACTCAATGTCGACTAAAATACAGCGAATCCTGGTTGTGTCAAGTTTTATTTAATCAAAAAGTAATACTGGGGTTTTGCTTGTAACTGTACACATAAGGATTGCCACAGAAACTTTATAAACATAAGAACTAAGACTTTAATCTGTTAGGTGGTGTGGTATCTCTGAATCTTCGGTATAGAATTAATTTCCAAGGTAGAGTTAAATTTCATTGGAAATGTTAAGGAGTAGATTCTTGACTCTTTTTAAGAAAATAGAGTATGTATTCATAAGAGATTATATTTACTATCCTCCTCCTCATATAGACAACAGATTACTAATAGATTCTTCCAGGAGTTTTCATGTCAGGTCTCAAATCATCTTTTTGTGTGGCTCTCTTTTTGTGTTCGATTTTTTCTGTACCCTGCATTGCCGCAGAGCTTTCTTCCTCCACAACTGTACAGGCTAATAAAAAACTACTCCTTGAAACTAGAAGTTGTCCGCAATGTGATTTGAGTGGTGCAAACCTTAATAGACTTGATCTTTCCGGTGTAAACCTTGAAGGAGCCAACTTGTCACGTGCCCAGATGGCATTGACTAATCTTTCGGGAGCAAATCTAAAAAACTGCGACTTGCGTGAGGCGGTATTTAATGGTGCAGATCTTGCCGAAATTGATTTAAGAGGCGCTGATTTGACAGGGGCATCCATGGTAGGGGCATATATGTATGGTGCTTTAATGGATGGTGAAATAATTGAAACAAGCCCCTATGCAGGTGATGAAGGATTGAAGGATGTTAAGGAAACTGTTTATGTCGAGGACACTGCGAAACCAAAAAACGTTCCGGAAACAGAGGAGATTGTCATTCCCAGTAGAAGGGATTTCGAGGAAACACCACCTGTTGTACCAATAAGTGTTGAGCAGAATAATTCTGATAATGCATCCGAGGTTCCTGATGTTTCAGATGACATAACACTGGCCTATGAGGATGCTACCCTTCCCAGACAAAGTGTAGCTGCTCCGGAAGCTAAGGCTGCTCCAGCAATTCAAGAAGTACGAATTGAAGACGTGACGGTTGAAGACGTAATAATTGTTCCAGAAGAAGTAATTGAACAAGAAATCAAAGAAGAGAAAGCTCTTATTGAAAGTGATGCTGTAGAAGAAGAGAAAGAGATTGAAAATGCTTTTACTGAAGAGGTCCAGCAGGATGTCATTCAGGGAGAGGCTTCTCCATCTGTGTCAGTAAGTGAAAAAGAAAATATTTCGGAGGATAATAGCACTGCTGCTTCGGTTGTTGATATGGAACCTGAGGGAGAAGGTGATATGGTGACATCTCCTTCCTCTGATGCTGTTTCTGAGAATACTAGGAATGAAGAAGTGAATAGTGATGAAGGAGTGGTTTCCGAGGGGCAGGAAGTCGGTATTGTAGAAACAGTGCTTAGTGTGTTTTCAAAGGAAGAACCTTCAAGTGAAGTCATGAAAAACGTTGCAACGCTTCTTGATCAAAACAGCTGCTATGCCTGTGAGCTTTCAGGTGTTGATCTTAGTGGCGAAAACCTTGATGGTGCAGATCTGGAGGGGGCAAACTTCAGTAATGCTATTCTTAAGGGGGTTGACCTCGAAGGAGCGAATCTGAAGGGGGCGAACTTCAGTGGTGCCGACCTCAGTGGTGCCGATCTGTCAAAAGCCGATTTATATAGAGCAATTTTAAAAGACGCAGATCTGACAGATGCAAAACTTGAAAACACTCTGACGGATGATGTGGATTTCTCGGAAACAAAAGGATACAACCAGCCAGTGATGATGATTGAGCAGAACTGACGGGAAAGAGGAACCTGTTGCTGCTGGGCTTTATTGCATGGAAAACCTAATTGATTTCCTGAAGGACATCCAGTGCATCTGAAACCTTGTCATCTGCTGATAATCCATCATTTGTTAAAATTGTGTCTATTAAATCAATCTTGTTCTGGAGAACGTCAGCCAGCACTTCCAGGTTTTGAATGGTTTCCGAGGCAGTAGTCTCGGTTACATCCATAGCTTGGCGCAAGTCTTCGGCACTACGTAGAAGACTGCGCATGGTCGAAATTTTTTCAAGTCTTAAAAAAAGTTCTGTAAAATTGATTGGTTTTTCAAGATAGTCGGAAGCTCCTTTTTTCATAGCTTCAACAGCGGTATCGACCGATGAGTGTGCTGTTATCAGAATTACTTCGATATTTCGTTCAAGTCCCTTTGCAAACTCAAGGACTTCTATCCCACCAATCTCTCCTGGCATCATCAAATCAGTGAGTACCACATCAACGTGAGAGTTTGAAAGAATTTCGTTTCCTACATACCCATCTTCAGCCAGGAGAACCTCATAGTTCTCTTTGATTAAACGCTGTTCAAGAAGTTTTCGAATGACAGGATCGTCGTCAACAACAAGTATGGTCAGGTTGTTCATCACAGTACCTCAATTTTTTTTCTGGTAAAAAATAGCCCGCAAATGTCTTTTGGGTACAAAGCGAGGACAGATACCAGTGAGCGATTCAGTTGAACCTATTATCAGATAACCATCATCAGCAAGACTGTCAGCCAATTTGTTGAAGAGTTTTTTTCGATCGGCAAGAGTAAAATAGATGGCAACATTCCGGCAAAGGATAATGTCGAATTTACCAAGACCTGCAAAGGGGAGCATAAGATTTAATTTCCGGAAATTAACCATAGCACGCAGTTCATCTTTGATCTTCCAGCTATCCCCAAATAAGGTGAAATGTTTTTGAAGTGTTTGGCGTGGAAGACCACGTTCAATTTCAAACTTGTTGTATTTGCCATAGCTTGCCTGTTTGACAGCACTATCTGAAATGTCTGTGCCAAGAAGTTTGAGGTTGAAATTGTTCATCTGGTTGCCGAGAAGATCTTTGATAGTCATAGCCACTGAATAAAGTTCCTGACCAGTGGATGAGGCGGCACTCCATATTTTAATATTAGTTTTTAATCTTGGAGAACTGGGAGCTCGGAGATCAATGACCTCTGGTAATATTTTATGTTTGAGAAGTTCAAATGGGCCAGTATCTCTGAAAAATAGGGTTTCATTAGTGGATATGGCATCAATAATCTGACGCTCAATAACCTTGGCTGGATCTCTTTTTGCTTTGTTGTGGAGNTCCTGGTAAGATGTACANCCAAGTTCTTCTGCAATGGAAGAAAGCCTTGTCTCAAAGAGATACGACTTGCTCTGATCAAGATATATACCAGATATGTCATGGATATATTGAGNTATTATCTTAAGCTCTGCAGGCGTAATCTTCAGCATTGTCTAGTAGTGAAAGCCATTTTTAAATGTAGAATTAACGAACGCTTTTTACAATTTCGTCTGCAATTTTGTTCAAGGGTACAATTCTGTCTGCTATTCCAGATTCGATAGGTTTTTTTGGCATCCCAAAAACTACACAGGTTTCTTCGTTCTGAGCTATTATGGTAGCACCTTTCTGGCTTAAGATCTCCAGCCCTTTGGAACCGTCCGAACCCATACCTGTCATGATGACGGCAGTTGTTCGTCCAACATAGTAATCGCCAACAGATCTGAAAAGGTAATCGGCCGATGGCCTGCAGGAGTTTTCCGGTGGGTCGTTGGTTATTTTTATTTGTCTGTTCATTCCGTCGGCACTGGCAATCAGTTTCATCTGTTTTCCACCAGGTGCAATATAAACGGTGTTGATTTGAAGATCTTCACGATCTTCAGCCTCTTTGACCAGAAGGGCACATTTTGCATTCAGGCTTGAGGCAAGGGATTTGGTAAAGACAGGCGGCATATGCTGGACAATAACAATGGGAACGCCAAGATTTCCAGGTAACATAGGAAGCATCTGGGTCAACGCATTAGGACCACCTGTTGAAATTCCAATGGCAATAATTTCTGATTTACCTTTTCTTATGGCGGGTTTACCTTTAGGAACGGAATGCTTGTTGTCTACTGGTTTGAGGTCAGGACGTGCTGCCGAAAGGGGCTTGAGTGGCTTTCGGAGAACGGTACCAGGAGTTTTGGTAAATTGTCCCTTATTGCGTAAAAGGGAAGGTGCGTTTTTGGATTTCTTAAATTCGTTGATAATTGGTGTGAGGGCGTCTTTGAGCTGTTTTTTGCTTTCGGCAGGATTCTTGGCAGTTGGTTTAAGGATAAAGTCAAAAGCTCCAAGTTCAAGCGCCTTCATAGTCATCACACCACCTTCTGAAGTTAGGGTGGAGACCATTACAGCACCAACGCTTGGATAGTTGCTTTGCAGTGCACTCAATACTTCAATGCCATTCATTTCTGGCATCTCAATATCAAGTGTGAGTAAATCGGGCTTCAGTGTTGCAACCTTGGACATGGCTATTTTACCATTATGGGCAACACCTACGACTTCAACACCTGGTATTTCAGCAAGGACATCGGAAACTGCTTTTCGGTAAACGATGGTATCATCAACAACTAAAACTCGTAACTTCTTACCTATCAGCATTATTTTCTCTCATCAATCCGTAACACCTTCTCTACATCGAGAATGCCAATCAGTTTGTCCACCGTTTTGTATACCCCGGTAAAATAATCGCCCTGAATGCCTCCCATGTTAGCGGGGGGCGGTTCGAATTTGTCTTTGTCAGCCTGAACTACGTCGCTGATCTTTTTTACGAGTAATCCGATATGCTCACCTTTTGAGTTAACGATGATATTTCTTGGGTCATCGGAAAGATTAGTAACCCCAAGTCCTAATTTTTTGCTGAGGTCAATACTGGTAATAATTTGACCTCGGAGATTTAATATTCCAAGAACATAGCTTGGTGCCTGGGGTACGGTGGTCATGTCGATCAGTTTGTTGATCTCTTGGATTTTAAGAATATCCATTCCGCAGAGTGCATCGCCTACAAGGAACGTCGCAAGTTCAACAAGTTTTTTACTGACAGCTGGTTGTTCTTTAGCCATGTATCATTCTCCTAATGAGAAAAGTATAAAAAGGGTTTTTTTAATGATGTTGTTTTACATAGTGATGAACAGACGCCATCAGTTTCTCTTTATCAAGTTTAATATGATATTCGTCAACCCCAACGGCTTTTCCTTTTGCTATATCTTCTTCCCCAGCAAGTGTGGTGAGTGCAATAATTGGTATTTTTGAAAAGCGGGAGTCTTTGCGTATTGTCTCTGTGAGTTCAAAGCCATTCATGTTTGGCATTTCAATGTCTGTGACGACGATGGTTACCTCGTCGGCGTGTTCCTGCAGTAATTCCCAGGCAATGGCACCATCTTCACCTTCAAGGACGTCATATCCAGATTCGGTCATATAGTTCTTGACCTGGTTTCTGAAAAAATTTGAATCTTCAGCGATAAGGATAGTTGGAACAGTTCCTTCCTCAGGGGCCTCAAAAACTTCCTGATTTTCGAACCATTCGGGAAACAGAGCGCCAACAATTTCAAAGATATCGATGAGCATAGTTGTCTGGCGATCAATAATAGTGGATCCCATGACTCCGGGTTGCTTTAGGGTGACATCGTCAACGGATACAGATATTTCAATAGCATCAATTGGCCCAATTGCAAGGAGTCCGACGAGTTGATTTGCAATATTAAAGACAATTACAAGAAGATCGTCACAGTCGGCAATGGGTTGAACCATGGCCACATCATCCACAGCAATAAGTGTAAGGCTTCCTCCACGATACTGCATGACTCGTTTCCCACCGAGTTCTTCAATGTCTGAACGTTTGATTTTCTCGATTCGTTCAACCTGATTGAGTGGTACTGCAAATTGCTCACGTTCAGAACTTCTAAACGTCAGGAGGGCCTGCTTGTCTTTTTGGGCTCTAACAAGATCTGCGGCAGCCTGAGCAACTTCATTTGCTCTGTCGGAACCATCTATTGACGTTAGTTCGGCCATGATTGCAAGGTTTGCAACATCGAGGATAAGCGCGATACGCCCATCACCCATAATGGTAGCACCAGCATATCCCTTGCATCCCTGGAGGTGTTTTCCCAGTGGTTTGATGACTATTTCTTCAGAATCCTGGAGTTTGTCTACTATTAGCCCATATTTCATAGTACCGTTTGATACGACAACGATATTAAGGGCACTGGATGCAGTATAGCGTCTATCGGCGACGGATCGTTCTCCAGCTTCAGAGCTGTCTTCTTTTGTCGGTCGAACATTTTTCTCAGCAGAGTCAAGCGGGGTCTCCCTGCCCCTACGGTCAGAAATTCTTTCTCTGCGATCCAGTTTGAACTCTTCTTCCTGCAGATCGAAATATGTTCTGTTTATGCCGAGAACATCTGACAATCTGATAAGAGGCAGAAGGTTGCCACGAAGTCGTACAACCTCTGCGTTGCCTACACGTTCAATGCGATCCTTTACCTGTGTAGCAGGGATTCGAAGAAGTTCCTCAAGGTTTACTTGTGGAATGGCATACCGTTCTCCACCGGTCACAATGATCTGGCATGGTATAATGGCGAGTGTCAGTGGAAGTTTAATGAAAATTGTTGTTCCCTGACCCACTTCAGAAACGATGTCAACCTGGCCACCTAACTGGTCCAGGTTGGTTTTAACTACATCCATTCCAACGCCACGACCGGAAACATCGGTGACTTCCTTGGCAGTGGAAAAACCAGGAAGAAGGATAAGGTTGACCTTTTCCTTGTCCGACATCAGTTGGGCCTGTTCGGGGGTGATCAATCCTTTGTGTATTGCAGTTTCAGCAAGAACTTCACCATCTAGACCCTTACCATCATCACTGATTTCAATAACAACCTGTCCGGCGGCATGATACGCTTTCAGAACTACGAGTCCCGTTGCCTTTTTGCCTACTTTGGTACGGTCTTCAGGGAGTTCGATACCATGATCAACAGAGTTACGAATAAGATGAGTAAGTGGGTCATTTATGGATTCAATGATTGTTTTATCAAGTTCTACATCTTTACCGACAATGGTGAGATCAATCTGTTTCTTGAGTTTGCTTGAAAGGTCCCGAACCACGCGTGGGAACTTACCAAAAACATTCCCGATGGGTTGCATCCGCGTGAGCATGATAGCCTCCTGCAATTCGGAGGTGATGAGATCGATACGTTGGCCAACGCTTTCAGCACTTTGTGAGTCCCCGGAAGAGATGGTTTGAAGAAGCTGATTTCTACTGAGTACCAACTCTCCAGCAAGAGTCATCAAGGAATCGAGGAGACTTACATGAACTCTGATGCTTGTGTCAACTTTCACCTTGGAAGCTGCTTTTTTGGGTGGTGCCGCCTTTGTTTCAGGAGGTTGTGGAGCATTTACAGTAGCTTTTGGGGTTGGGGCAGGTTCCGAGGCTGGTGCTGCGACGCTGACTTCAGGAACAGGCTCAGGCTCAGGTTCGGGATCTGGCTCAGGTTCAGGTTCAGATTGTGGTTCTGGTTGAACTGCCTGAACTGGAGGCTCGGGTTCAGGGGGTGTTTCTTGAGCAGGTGTGCTGTCAGCAGCTATGGAAGGCTCTTCTGGAGTTTCCTGAGTGAAATCACCATTGTAAATGGCGTTGAGTGGAGTGAGATGCTCTTCAATGTCGTACTCGTTAGAATTGCTGACATCCTCAATCATAGTGTTGAGTTTGTCGGATGCCTGGAGAAGAACATTAATGATCTCTGGGGTTGGGGTGAGTTTTCTACTACGAATAAGCCCAAGGACATTTTCCATAACATGGGATAAATCCTGGATGACTGTCAGTCCCATAAAGCCAGCTCCGCCTTTTATGGAATGCGCTGCCCGGAAAACCTTGTTAACGAGATCCTCGTCAATATCTACTCCATTTTCTTCAATTGCCAGAAGATCATTTTCAATATCGGCGAGATGTTCAAGTGATTCTTCTATAAAACCCTGGAGTATTTCATCATCTTCTATTTGCATAACCTGCTCCTTCCAAAAAGAAAGTAGGGAAGTCGTTGAGGAAAAATAAAAACCTCAATCGCTTGTGTAAGTTAAAATTCAAATCAATTATTGCTTTTTATTCTATACGTTGCACTTATCGAATGTACAGGGAATTTTCAAAAAAAAATGAAAGACAGTGATGAAAATTAACATAAAGATGCATGCCACTCTCGTTCATCGACTTGATGCCAAATAAAATAGCGGTGAATGAGAGTGGGATTGGCCGAGATGATAGAAAGGAATACTTAAAAAAATATCAATTACGACTCACCGTTTATCTCAATAACGGTAATTTCATAATTCAGAGGATGGCCAGCAAGGGGGTGGTTGTAGTCAATTATTATGCTGTTTTCTTTCAACTCAACAATGGTTGCAGGAACCTGATGAGTCACACCACCACTATCAACATTCATGGAAAGCACGAGTCCCACTTTTGGTTCGATTGTTTTGGAAAATTGATTTTTAGGAATTTCCTGTAGAAGATCGCTACGGCGTATACCAAACTCGCCTTCCTCTGCATCAAGTCTAACTCTTCGCATTTCGCCTACCTGCATCCCGACAAGTGTTCTTTGTATTGGCTTGGGAACACCTTCAACACCAAGTGTTAAAACAAGTGGGGCACTTTTTTCTACGCTTTCAAAGACGGTTCCATTGTCTAAGGTACCAACAAGTGTGACGGTGACGGAATCATTTTTTTGTACTTGTTTCATATAATAACTTTTGCTCCAAAATAAAAATGAATATAGATGACATGTTGTGTCTTCGATTTTACGGGTTCAAGAGTGCAATAATCTAAACGATCATTATGTCTTTGGCAATGTTTTGTAGGGAAACCAGAGGAAGATTTCGAGACATTTGTTTATTCTGGAGGTCTTTCATTTTCCTGATTTTAGCGGAAATATTTATACCGTCCCATTTAAGCTGTTTCTTGACAAATTACAGATACGGTCATACATTGCTCAAGTTTTGAACTATTTAAATGAAATCCGCATGGGTGACCTCAGGGAAAATGTTATTATGGAGTGAGATGTGAAACTGATCTGTGATAAATTCAAAGAATCCATGGATTCAGAGAGTGCTGAATGTCGTCATCCCAATGACTATTGTCAGGTTAGAACTTCGTGTATGATTTACTTCATGGAAAAAGAACGAAAACGTGAACAGACCCGTGAAGCTAAGAAAAATGCTCAGGTGAAGTGATTATGATAGAACTTGATTTTGCAAAAAGTAAGGATGGGTTATTGCCCGCTATTGTGCAGGATTATTTAAGTGGAGATGTTTTAATGCTTGCTTATATTAATCAGGAATCATGGGAAAAGACCCTGCAGACGGGTAAAGCACATTTCTGGAGCAGGTCGAGACGCATGTTATGGTTGAAAGGGGAAACCTCTGGGCATGTCCAGCTTATTCGCGAAGTTTTAGTTGATTGTGATCAGGATACCGTTGTCTTTAAAGTTGACCAGTTGGGTGGAGCAGCCTGTCATAAGGGATATGGTTCCTGTTTTTATCGACGGGTAACCGACGATTCCCTGACCATAATTGGAGAAAAAGTCTTTGACCCTTCGGCTGTGTACGGAAAAAAATAAAAAAAATCTGTATTGTTACAGGTTGTAATATATTGTTTGGAGAACAACATGAAACAGTTAAAACTCGGATTGCCAAAAGGAAGCCTGGAAAAGGCCACCATTGAATTATTTGAAAAAGCAGGGTGGCTGATTAAACCAAAATCACGAAATTATTTTCCCGAGATTGATGATCCGGAACTGGCATGTTCAATTTGTCGTCCTCAGGAAATGTCACGTTATGTTGAATCAGGAATGCTTGATGCGGGAATTACCGGAAAAGATTGGACTCTTGAAAATGGTTCGGATGCAGTGTTTGTCAGTGAACTGGTCTATTCAAAGGTGAGCAGGAAACCTACACGATGGATTATTGCAGTGAAAGGGGATTCAGATATTACCTGTATCGAAGATCTTCACGGGAAGAAGATTTCAACTGAACTCGTAAATGTCAGTAAGCGTTTTTTTGCTGAAAGAAACATTGACGTTGAGATTGAATTTTCATGGGGAGCAACCGAGGCAAAGGTTGTCTCTGGCCTTGTTGATGCAATAGTTGAAGTTACGGAAACTGAATCAACCATACGAGCACATGGTTTGCGTATTATCCACGAATTGATGGAATCGAACACCCAGTTTATAGCCAATAAAGATGCCTGGAACGATCCCTGGAAACGGGAAAAGATCAAAAATATCGCTCTTATGCTGCAAGGTTCTTTGAATGCCGAACGGATTGTAGGGTTGAAGATGAACGTTCCTGAGGACAAATTAAATGATATCATGGAGTTGTTGCCAAGCCTCAATGCTCCAACCGTTGCAACCCTCTATAATACAGATTGGTTTTCGGTGGAGACTGTAGTTGCAACTGATGTGGTTCGCGATCTCATCCCGGCACTCACCAATGGTGGTGCAGAAGGGATAATTGAGTACCATTTAAGTAAGGTAATATGAAATTTATAGATATTAAATTCTTGCTGAGTGTTCACAAGTTAAATCAGCTTCCAGAGGCCACGCTTCCGGAAATTGCGTTTGCCGGCAGATCAAATGTTGGTAAATCTTCTCTTATAAATACTCTTGTTGGCCGCAAAAGTATGGTCAAGGTTAGTGGGCGTCCTGGTAAAACCCAGGGATTGAACTTCTTTCAAATTTCCGAGGAGGCATATCTCGTTGACCTTCCAGGATATGGTTTTGCAAAAGTGTCACGAGGAATGCAAGATAACTGGCAAACCTTAATCAGCAGTTATCTTGAATCACGTACCAGCCTCTGCTGTGTTGTTGTCATTATGGATCTCCGACATGAGGCTAAAGTTCAGGATACGCAACTTATCTCATGGCTAAAACAACACAATATCAATTATTTGCCGGTATACACCAAAGCGGATAAACTCTCCGGTAATCTGAGGCAGAAAAATGCCGCGATTCTGGATGCAGGACATACCATACATAGTAGTCAACGTATTCTTTTTTCAGCAAAAACAGGTATGGGGAAGGAAGAGCTGGAGAGAGCTCTTGCATCTTTTGCTAAAATAGACTAGGTTCAATTTTTGTAGTAGGTATATTTACCCATTTGTACTTATAAGCCCGTTGCTTCAGCAATGAGGTACTATTATAAAACGATTCATGTAAGGAGACTTTCTTATGTCACTTCGCTCTGAATGGCAGTGCTGGGAAATCATGAAATGTAGTGAATCTCAAACATGTCCCGCAAAGGAGAGTTCTTCGAGGCTTTGCTGGGAAATAATTGAGGAAGTTGACAAGTATTCGTTTAATATCTGCAGGGATTGTCTCGTTTATGTGTCTAAGCAGAAAAATTCAAAGTTCAGCAAAGAAGAATTGTTGAGTATTATGGCTCAGAAGGGTGTGGACGTCTTAAGTGACAACAAATGTCCTTTAAAAGAAAAGTGTGAGTCCAGTGGAAATAGTTAGGGAATAGAGCGTTTTCTCAGTTTTACCAATATCGATAAAAAAGGGCGGAGGAATCATTATTGATTTCTTCGCCCTTTTTTTTTATTTTACTGGTCGGATTTCAATACTGCGAGGAAAGCTTTTTGTGGTATCTCAACATTGCCAACTGTTTTCATGCGTTTTTTACCAGCTTTTTGTTTCTCAAGGAGTTTTCTTTTTCTGGAAATATCTCCACCGTAGCATTTGGCAGTTACGTCTTTTCGAAGTGCTGAAATATTTGTTCGGGCAACAATGGTACCACCAATTGCTGCCTGGATTGCAATTTTGAACATCTGTCGTGGAATCTCCTCTTTGAGGCGTTCACATGCTCGAAGCCCACGCGCCCGTGCATTGTCACGATGAGCAAGTTGGGAGAGCGCATCGACGACCTCTCCATTCACTAAGATGTCCAGTTTGACCAGATTACTTTTCCGGTAGTCGATGAGTTCATAATCAAATGAACCGTAGCCCTGAGTAATAGATTTGAGTTTGTCATAGAAATCATATATTACTTCTGCCAGAGGGAGTTCGCAGGTGAATTCTATTCTTCCCGGCATTGGGTAATGGTAGTTAGTGTTTTCCCCGCGGCGTTCCATGCATAAAGTCATCAAGGATCCCATGTATTTTTCAGGGATAAGAATAGTAGCCTTTATGTATGGCTCTTCAACCCTGTCTATGGACATCGGGTCTGGGAAATAAGCGGGGTTGTCGACTTCGAGCAGCGTTCCATTTTTTAAATAAAAATTATATTTGACCGACGGTACCGTGAGTATAAGTGAAATATCAAATTCACGTTCGAGCCGTTCCTGAATAACTTCAAGGTGGAGTAGCCCAAGGAAACCACAGCGAAAACCAAAGCCCAAAGCGACGGAGGTGTCTTTTTGAAAAGTAAGGGCGGCATCATTAAGTTGTAATTTTTCCAGGGCCGTTGCAAGATCCTCATATTCATCCGTTGATATCGGATAGATGGATGAAAATACAACCTGTTGTACTTCCTTGAATCCTTTGAGTGGTTCCGGGCAGGGATTTTTTATTAATGTGATCGTGTCACCAGGGCGTGTGTCGCTGACTCTTTTGACCCCAGCCAGTATATAACCAACTGAACCGGCACTTAAGCTTTTTACGGCTTCTCTCTTGAACCTGAACAGCCCAACTTCCTCAACCCGATATTCGGAATTGTTGGACATGAATCGTATAATGTCACCGGCTTTAACCGTTCCATTAACAATTTTTATAGAAATGATGGTACCTCGGAAGGGGTCATAGTTGGCATCAAAAATTAAAGCTTGAAGCGGGGCCTCTGGATCTCCCGATGGGGCAGGAATATGTTCAACAATAGCCTCAAAGATTCCTTCTACACCAATACCTGTTTTTGCGGAACAGTATTGGATGAGTTCTTTTTCCAGGCCCAGGTCTTCTTCGATCTGGGCAGCAACTCTTTCAGGTTCTGCTGAGGGTAAATCAATTTTGTTGATAACAGGAATGATCTCAAGATCATTTTCCATGGCAAGATAGAGATTGGCAAGAGTCTGGGCCTCCACTCCCTGAGCGGCATCAACAAGGAGTAAAGCCCCTTCACAGGAACTGAGTGCACGTGACACTTCATAGCTGAAGTCGACGTGACCTGGTGTGTCAACGAGATTGAGTATGTACTCTTTCCCGTCCTTTGCTATGTACGGGAGGCAGATAGTCTGACTTTTAATGGTAATGCCGCGTTCTCGTTCAATGTCCATATTATCCAGTAACTGGTCCTTAAAGTCGCGAACACTGACTTGTTGGCAGAGTTGGATCATTCGGTCAGCAAGGGTGGACTTGCCATGATCGATATGGGCAATGATAGAAAAGTTTCGTATATTATTCATAAGGTCTGCAGAATGTGGAAGAAAATGATCAAGAATGTGACAGGTATCATTAGAAATCATACCTTCTAGCACAAAACAGGAAACAATAAAATAGAATTTGTTAACTTTAAGTGATGTGAAGGTATTGTAATACAGATTAGACAGGATTTTAAAAATGCAGTAACATGCTGTAAAGTAAAAGAAATATCAACAAAATGACTCTATCTGCAGGGATATAATGATTGCCTTTTCCTGTATCAGTAGTAATAATACGAGATTACGTGACGGAAATTTATCTGTTTAGAGTAAGTGATCCAGTATACCCGCCAGCAGGTGGTACGAGATAGAGGATATGACCTCAAAGAACGAAAGCGATATAAAAAAAGATTCAGAAGAAAATAGGGAAGTAAGGCCGCATGAGCATCCTCTGGTAGCGCTGTCCGAAGATACTAATCTTCCAACTGTCAGCAACCCGGCTCTCCATAGATATCTCCAGGAGATCAGTCAGTATGAGCTTCTTACAAGGGAAGAGACAGATGAACTTGCGATTCAGTTTCGGGAAGATGGGAATCAGGATGCTGCCTATCGACTGGTCTCTGCTAATCTGCGTCTTGTGGTAAAAGTAGCAATGGATTTCCAAAAGTACTGGATGCAGAATTTTATGGACCTGATACAGGAAGGAAATGTCGGCCTGGTCCAGGCTACCAAAAAGTTTGATCCCTACCGAGGTGTCAAGTTTTCATACTATGCGGCATATTGGATTCGTGCCTATATCCTTAAATTTATCATGGATAACTGGCGTCTTGTGAAAATTGGGACTACTCAGGCCCAGCGCAAATTGTTCTTTTCTCTGAACAAGGAAAAAAAACTTCTTGAGGCTCAGGGGTTTAAACCTGAGGTCAAACTTCTCGCTGAACGATTAAAAGTTAAAGAGAGTGAAGTTATCGAGATGAGTCAGCGAATGGACAGTTGGGATGTTTCCCTTGAAAGTCCAGTACGTTCAGATTCTGAAGATGAACAGAAAAATTTTATACCATCGGAAGGACCGGCAATCGAAGATGTTGTTGCCGGTGAACAGATGAAAGAGAAGCTTTCTGATCTCTTAAAGGTTCTTAAGGTGAAGTTGAATGATAAGGAAAGGATGATTCTTGAAGAAAGACTGCTAACAGATGAGCCACTGACTCTTCAGACGATAGCTGATCGTTTTGGTATTTCGAGAGAACGTGTCCGGCAAATAGAGGTTAATTTGCTCAAGAAGATGAAGAAATATCTGGAAATTGAAATGCCAGATATTGTAGATTTTTTCGATGGGAAACGAATGGTGCAAAAGGTATGAAAATTCCATTATTAGATCTTGGTAGCCAACTGCTGCCGTTACGTGATGAGATTATTACTGCGGTAACAAATGTTGTCGATTCGACGACGTATATTCAGGGTCCCGAGGTGCTCGGCCTGGAACAGGAAATAGCTCAATACTGCAACGTATCTACTGCCACTGGTGTATCAAGCGGTACCGACGCTCTTCTTGTTGCTCTTATGGCACTTGGTATTGGTCCGGGTGATCGGGTTTTGACTACCTCCTACTCTTTTTTTGCCACCATGGGGGTGATTTTACGTTGTGGAGCGTTACCCGTATTTGCTGACATCAATGAGGAGTCTTTTAATATTGATCCCGTTGCCATGGCCGCGATTTTAGAAGCTGATACTGAGAAAACAATTAAGGCAATTATTCCGGTGCATCTTTATGGCCAATGTGCTGATATGGAGGCCATAATGGCACTTGGAGAGCAATATGGTGTGCCAATAGTTGAGGATGCAGCTCAGGCAATCGGCGCAGAATATCCGAATTCTGCCGGTGAATGGATGCGCAGTGGTACCATGGGGATTGCTGGGTGTTTTTCCTTCTTCCCAAGTAAAAATCTCGGAGGAATTGGCGATGGAGGAATGGTTGTCAGTAATGATTCTGCTTTTGACAAACTCCTCAAAATGCTCCGTAACCACGGAGCAAATCCGAAATATTATCATGCCATGATTGGGGGAAATTTCAGGCTTGATCCAATTCAGGCAACGGTTCTGCGGATTAAGTTAAAACATCTTGAAAAATGGCATAAAGCCAGGAGAACAAATGCCGCGGTTTATGACAGGATGTTTTCCGAGACAACTCTGATCACTGATAAAAACCTTACAACACCTGTGGCTGTTTACAAAAACGTCGCGGACACAAACCTCTCTGGCACTGAACATAACTACCACATTTATAATCAGTATGTTATCCGTGTTGAGAACAGAGATGCTCTTTTGAAATGGCTTCGTTCTCATGATATTGGCTGTGAAATATACTATCCACTATGCCTTCATGAACAGGAATGTCTGGAGGGAATCATCGAAAGGCCGAGTTTACCGCATGCTGAAAAGGCAGCCAGAACGACCATTGCACTTCCAATTTATCCTGAATTGACTGAAGAAATGCAAAAACACATTGTTGATACGATTGTCGCGTTTTACCAGGCTTAAAACTGTTTTCTTGACATTATGGAAAGTAATTGCACAGTAGGCGTGCTGTGATATTGTATTCATATAAAAAAGGGAAAAAAGTTCCCGGGCGATACTTTGTCCTGTGTATTTGTCTCTCACTATTAGTATTGCTTCCCTTCACTGTAGTTGCTGATGAATCCGAAAGCTCATTGGCAGCACCCCCCGGTCCTTCCCTGGTAGTTCAGAGTGACACCGTAGAACCTGCATGGATGCAGCTTTGGAAACGTGCCAGAGCTGCATCATCAAACGGAGATAATGTAGAATCGGTTGCCCTGTACCGTAAACTATTTGTTGAGAAACCTTTTATTGAAGAGGCTCTTCGTGAGTATGTGATTTTATTGATGGAACTCGGAGAGTGGAAAGAGGCCGGACAGGTTATTCATAAACTTCTTGAAATTGACTCCGCCTCAGCTGAGTATTTGGTTTATGGCGGAAGAATTGCGCTGGTTCAGAAACACTATGAACTGGCAGCCAAATATATGGGGCAGGTTTATACAATGTCTCCAGATGGGCCATGGGCTCTTGAAGCGCTTAATGCTCAAATCCATGCTTTGCAGAAACTTGATCGAATGGATATGGCATATCCTTTAATGGAGCAACTCTATCTGCTGGTTCCACACGATGAACATTTAATTCGACAGCTTGCTCGTTTCAGTAAAGAACGTGGGGACAATGAGAAGGCTTTAAATTATTATAGTACGTTACTCACAGAATTTGATGGCACGGATCGCGACTACCTGGAAAGTATTCCCCTGTTTGAGACAAGCAATAATGACGAAATGCTTGTATCCAGCTGGCGTGGATATCTAAAATTTCATCCTTTCTATCTCCCTTTTCATAAAAAACTCTCCACCTACTATATTGAAAATAATCTTGAACATAAGGCCTTAACTCATCTTCTTATTCGAATAGCTCATGGTGAAGAGACACCATTACTTTTTTTACAGACGGGTAAGGTATTTCTTTATCATGAGGGACGTCCCGATAAAGCCCTTTTTTATTACGATGAATATCGAAAAAGAAATCCAGGGGACACTGAAGTTATCTCTGAAATAAAGAGGATTCAGGCAATACTTGCTAATGATCTCCTTGTTATTGTAGAAAATGAGGGTGCCTGGAACCTGTGGCGTGATCTTGCCAAAGTCATTCCCGACCGTCTTGCTGTCTATTATTCCATGGCTGAACAGTTAGAGTCTTTAGATAAAAAAAGTGAACTCCTTGAAGTTCTTGAGATTATTCATGAACATAATCCCGGAGATCAGGAGATCTTGTTTAAGCTTGCCGGTCTTTATTATAATAAAGGCTTATATTTATTGGCAATTGAGGCCCTTGATAGCTTGGAAGCTGATATTCAAAGAGGGAAGGACTATTTCATACTGCGTGCGAGTATTGCAGAGAAGCAGAATGATGAATATTCAACTCTTAACTATTACAAAAGATACCTTGGTGAGGCCCCTGATGATTATCCCGTTTTGTTTAAGGGGCTGCAGCTTGCCGGTAAAACAGGTCATATAGATCTGTTACATTCCTTTTATGCCATGCTTCCTGAAAAGTCTCTTAACAGTTCTGTTTTTAAGAAGGGGAGTTTTTTATATGGTGAAGCTTTAATTGCAAACAACTTGTTCACCTTGGCAAGCGACTTTTATCGCAACTTTCAAGAAATGTGTGAACTCTCCAGTGGTGAAAAAGAGGTCGTAGCTGATGCACTGATTACAGTGCTTCAATCAGAGGGCCAGTACTTTGAAGCTGAACAGCAATTGCGGTTGCGTTTAATATCTGAAGATGATTCAGCGAAAATACTGCAACGGTTAATAAAGACCAACCTTCTTAATCGCGATTGGGACAATGCCTGGAAGTGGTATGAATACTTGGTGCTGGATATAAAGGAATCACGATCAGATGACAAATCAGGAGAGGAACGTGATTTTTTAACGAAAATTCAGATTCTCCAGATGTCAGGACAGGCGGAAGTCGCTATTGAGTTGTTAGAGGATTATCTGAATACTCATAAGGCCGACTGTGGTGACCAGGAGGCCTTGTGTCCAGAACTGAAAGCCTTAATTGTAGAACTGTATTTCCAGAACGGAGAATACAGAAAGGCAAAGAAAATTATAGATAAACTCCTTCATTCGACTCATGATAAACCGAATTTGTTAACACTTTCCATGCTGATCGATGAAAAACAGAGTGAAGGGCAACATGGATCAATCCTGAGAACTATTGAAGACCAGCCTGCCTCTGTTTATCTTGATACTGCATACAATTTAGAAAAATATAAAGCCTTTTCTACTGCTTTGCTTGTATGCGAAAAATATCTAGTGAGCAATCCTCTCTCTCTCAGGGCTCGAGTCCTTAAAGCGAGACTGTTGCGATCCCTTGGTGATAATTTTGGTGCTCTTGGCATGTTTCAGCAGCTTTCCAGCGAGTATCCAAATGAGTATGGTTTTAAACAGAATTATCTGGAGTTACAGTTTAAGAGTGCCAAATTTACGGATCTCATAGAAGAATTAGCTCCTGTGTGGAAAACAGTGAAGAGCGGCGAAAGTAGTCTCAGTGTTCGTAAGATGGTTCCTGAAATTTCTTCTCTACCTGTGGGGCAGCAGTTATTACTGGCACGTTCATTCTGGGCAGATAAAAGATTTGAAGACGCTTTGCTTCTTTATGGATCCCTTGTTAACCCACCAGTCGAACAGGAATTTTCCAACAAGATTTCCAGTATGAATATAGAACTCACTCTGCCTGTTCCTGAAAAAACATTTTTTAATATCATTACTTTTACCCATCCAGCCGAACCTGATCGTCTCACAGTCGTTATGAGCCCACAGTTTTATCGTAAATATATACGAGAACCTGAAGTAAGGGTAGCTACAGAATTTTATCCGGCATATCGATGGCAGCAAATTGTCATTCGCGAACTTTCTGTTAGAAAGGCAATGGTTGATGGAAACTACTATCAGGCGATGAATGAGTATCAGGAAATAATAGAAGAGAATCAATCGGCCGAAAATTTTTTTGACCTGGCCGGTGTATACAGTCGCCTCGGGTTTCTTGGTAAGGAGGCTGCTTTATATGAAATACTGAAAAAAGAAAGCCCTGGATATCCGGATCTGGATGAAGCCAGCCAACGAAACAGTCTTAAAAGACTCCCCCAGATAGCGCCTTTCTTTTCAATGGATACAAAGGATGAACGGGAAGAACATTATGATATCAGGCAGAGAAGTGGTGGAATTCAAGCATGGTTTATGCCTTCCTTTAACCATGAACTCCTGTTTAATGCAAAACGAATCTATAGCGAATCTTTAGATGTGGAGGATGACCTCTGGCACGATCACCTTGAGGCAATATTGAAATGGAGTCCTATTTATGACTTGGATTTCAAAGTTGCCCTGGGCGTTGCCAGTCCAGATGACTATTACAGCAACACATTTCTCTATGATTTTCAGGTGAATGGTAGGATAGGGGATGGTGTTCGTGGATATCTGGGAGTATCACAGAATATTGTTGAAGACAGTGTTGAGGCCTTGAAAAAAGGTATTAATGAGAAAGGGTACGTTGCAGGAGTACGTCTTGATCTGCTGCCTCGTCTTTTTGGTGGTGCTGATTATCTCTTTACTGAATATTCGGATGGAAACTATCAAAATCGTTACGAGCTGTGGAGTTCATACATTATCCATTCTGAGCCGACATTGTTACAGTTCCGTTATGGTTACGAGTACTCCCATAATGGTGAAGGGAACAGGCCTAAGGATTATAATTACCCTTCAGGTTTTTCGGTTTTAGATCACCCATACTGGAGTCCCAAGGAGTACTGGCAGCATTTATTTACTCTATCTTTTGAACATCAGTTAGCGGACGATATCCTTGGGCGTGGTGCACCAAGTTATTACACAATTGAATATTCCTTTGGCTATGAAATAGGCGGATATGATAATCATGAGGTTAAAGCACAGATTTTTCTTGAAATGAGTCGTCATTTTTTATTAAATAGCAGGGTTGAATACATATCAGGAGCAGATGTTCAGAATATTGGTTTTGTAGGCTCTGTGATTTATCGCTGGTAAAAATTGTGTTTTTAGTCTTGTACTCCTGTAGAGATGTACTTTACAGGAGTTATTTTTTTTATATGGAGAAAGAAATGGTAATGCGCGTTCCGATGTCAAAAACAGGAAATATTGCATTAAAAGAAGAATTAAACAATCTTGAACGCGTTGAGAGGCATGTTGTTGTTAAGGCCATTGAGATTGCACGAGAGCACGGCGATCTCAAAGAAAATGCAGAATATCATGCTGCCAAGGAACGTCAGGGGATGATTGAAGGCCGGATCATGGATCTAAAGGATAAGCTTGGTCGTGCCGAGGTGATCGATTGTACAAAAGTTTCCTGTGAGAGAGCAGTGTTTGGTACCGTTGTTGAACTCCTTGATCTTGATACTGACGAGGAGGTTACCTACCAGTTGCTTGGCTCTGAGGAAGCTGACGTAAAAAAGGGCTCAATATCAGTTTTTTCGCCACTTGGGAAGAGTCTCCTTGGTAAAGAAGTAGGCGATGATGTTACTGCTGTAACACCAGGAGGAACCAGGGAATTTGAGGTGATTTCTATCCGTCCCTCTTCCTTCAGTTGATGGTTTGCGTAGTCTAGCAGAAGATATCAATGATATGTATTGGTGGAAGAATTAGAAAATTGAGGGGAGAGTGGAATGATCTCTGCTGTTTACCGTAGGGCTGCGTCGGGTTCGAGGATTCCACAGAGAAAAATTTCAAGTACCTGTTGAGTCGTTTCTTCAACGGTGTATTCCGTTGTTACCCCAACGGTCCATATCCGTGATATCTCATCGAGTGCACCAAAGAAGGCACGTTTAACTATGCCTGGACGAATGGAAGAGCGATAAATATTCTGTTCCTGGCCAAGTTTAATGATTGAAGAGATTATATTTACATACTCACTGAATTTGTTGTTGCGATAGTCTTTGATGAGTTTAGCACTCTGTCTCAGCTCTATCTGGATAACTTCCGCCAGATTTTTATTTTTTTTCATAACCGTCAGGTGCTTTTGGGCAAATATTTCGAGCATTTTTCGAGGATCGTCTTCTGCAGCGAGAAGTTTTTTAACCTGTTCAATCAAAGCTCCTATCTCTTCTTCAAAAACTGAAATAAGGATGTCAAATTTATTATTGAAGTAGAGATAGATAGTACCATCGGCAACCTTGGCTTCTTTAGCAATATCAGATATCCTTGCATTAAAGAATCCTTTTTTTGCGAAAACTTTGGTGGCGGCGTGAATAATTTTAGAATGCTTATTTGCTGCTTTCATTGGCCTGAATGTGTTATATTAAAATCAAAGTTTCTTGTTTAAAAATGTTTGAAAGATGGATATACTGAATGGTTGTTCATTCATTGTATTCGTCTTGTCAGAATTGTCAATCTTTTGTCTTTTAAGTATGTAATTTTTTTTCTGTTTGTCACTCTTTGCTAATATAGTGAAACCATTTACTTATATTCTGTTTTTATTTTTATAAGCTAAAAAAAACATAGGTTTTCCTCTAAGTATCAGGGATTACTACTTACACTTATCGGGAGTATGAAAATGAAGGTTCTTGTCGTTGGATCGGGTGGTCGTGAGCATGCACTGGTATGGAAAATACACCAGAGTACGCGGGTTAATAAAATTTTCTGTGCCCCAGGAAATGCCGGGATAAAAAGAATGGCCGAGTGTGTCGATATCAGCGTTACTGACGTTGATGCTCTGGTAGCCTTCGCAAAAGAACAGGAAATTGATTTAACAGTTATCGGGCCTGAGATGTCATTAACCGTAGGTGTGGTCGATGCCTTTGAAAAAGAGGGACTGCGCATTTTTGGTCCAACTCGGGATGCCGCAATCTTAGAGGGCAGTAAGGTTTTCACAAAAGAATTTTTGAAAAAATATGATATTCCCACTGCTCAATTCAAGGTTTTTAAGGATTCCAAAAAAGCCAAAAAATATATCGACAAATGTGGTGCTCCCCTCGTCGTTAAGGCCGATGGACTTGCTGCCGGGAAAGGTGTAATTGTTGCATCTACTGTGAAAGAGGCCAAGGCCGCTGTGGATTTAATCATGCGCGATAAGGCTTTTGGAGAAGCTGGAAATAAACTGATTGTTGAACAATGTTTAACTGGAGAGGAGGCATCATTTATTGCCTTTACAGATGGGAAAACTGTTCTTCCTCTGCCGACTTCACAGGATCACAAAGCTGCATATGAAGGGGATAAAGGGCCCAATACCGGAGGGATGGGGGCCTATTCCCCGGCTCCCGTAGTCACAGAGAAAATAGCAGACTATGTTATGGAGAAGGTTATGCTGCCGACTATTCAGGGGATGGCAGCAGAAGGGCGTCCCTATAAAGGAATGCTCTATGCCGGACTGATGATTGACGGTGATGATGTACAGGTACTCGAATTTAACTGTCGTTTTGGTGATCCCGAAGCGCAGCCATTGCTCATGCGATTAAAGAGTGATGTTGTTGATATTTTCGAGGCTGTTATTGATGGTCGCCTTGATCAGGTTGAAATGAAGATAGACCCAAGACCCACGGTATGTGTGGTTATGGCATCTGGCGGATACCCCGGAAATTATGAATCAGGTAAGGTTATTCGAGGTTTGAAAAAAGCTTCCGATGTTAATGGTGTTGTCGTTTTTCATGCAGGAACCGAGATTAGAAACGGCCGAGTCATTTCTGCAGGGGGACGTGTTCTTGGAGTAACAGCGGTTGCTAAGGATCTAGAGAAAGCGATAGCAGCTGCTTATAAGGCAACGGAGATGATAGAATGGACTGGTTCTTTTTACCGCACAGACATTGGAGCGAAGGCTTTGAAGAAAAGAATGGAAATTGATGCAAAACCTCTTGTTGGCATCGTAATGGGAAGTGATTCGGATCTTCCGGTAATGCAGGCTGCAGCAGACTTTTTAACCTACATCGGGATTCCCTGGGAAATGACCGTAGCCTCGGCTCACCGTACGCCCGAACGCGCTGCAAGCTTTGCTGCAACAGCTCAGGGGCGAGGTTTAAAACTCATTATAGCCGGCGCAGGAATGGCTGCTCACCTGGCAGGAGTCCTTGCAGCACATACTGACCTGCCCGTTATTGGTGTGCCCCTTGATGCCTCGCCCCTCAGAGGTATGGATGCACTTCTTGCAACAGTTCAAATGCCACCGGGAATTCCTGTTGCCACAATGGGGATCGGTAAACCCGGTGCCAAAAATGCTGCAGTGCTTGCAGCTAGGATTCTTGCTCTTGGTGACAAAGATTTGAGTAAAAGAGTATCAGACTATAAAATTACCATGGCCAGAGAAGTAGAGGAAAAAGCGAAACGCATTGGCCTGTAATAAAGGTTTTTTTACGTGCAACCTACCGAGCATGACTATGAATACGCTTTGCAGTGTCTGAAGCAGGGTGGCATTGTAGCCTATCCGACAGAAACCTTTTATGGCCTGGCCGTTGATCCTGAAAACGAACAGGCCATAACTGATCTCTATGCCTTAAAAAAAAGGGAAGAACAAAAGCCTATATCCCTTATCATTCCAGATGTGACACATCTCTTATCTCTAGTGTCTTCAGTCCCTAATGGATACAAGGGCCTGATGGATTCTTTCTGGCCTGGTCCTCTAACACTTATTTTCTCTGCCAGAAAGCATATTCCATCGATTCTCACCGGTGGGACGAATACCCTGGCTCTTCGCGTATCCTCACATCCCGTTGCTATGAAATTAGCAGAATCCTGGGGGGGAGCACTGACGACCACCAGTGCCAACATAAGTGGGGAAGAGGCACTTGTTACGGCAGAGGATGTGCATACAGTGTTTGGGGACAGGGTGTCCTTTGTTCTGGATGGTGGAACGACGCCTGGAGGGCAGGGATCAACAATCGTCCACTGTACAGACGATACCATGGAGTGCAGAATCATACGGGAGGGTGTAATTGGTCACGACCAGTTATCTCGGCACTTACCATCTCATTATACCGTTTGCAAATGATTAGCTGAATATGATAGCATTTTCAGTGAGTCGATCCTAAAAAAACAATTTATATTTTCACCAGGTCGGGGTGTCTGCAGAAGGAGTCTGAAATGAAAGATTTGAAATGGAATAAGGAATTTGCCCTGGAACAGGCGGCGGATGATGAGGAACTTTTACAGGAATTAATTGTGATATTTAAAGAATCATCCACCTCAGACCTGGCAAAACTCAAGCAGGGAATTGCAAGTGGGGATGCTGTTACCGGAAGAGCAAGTGCCCACTCCATAAAAGGGGCTGCCGCAAGCCTTGGTTTTGAAGGTATTCGAGAAGTTTCAGCAGCAATGGAGGCTGATTGTCGTGATGGTTCACTGGTGGTTGCCACTGAACTGCTTCCAAAGCTTGAACAGCTCCTTATTCTTCTACAGAAGATGTGAACGACTTGTGGTTGCCAAGAGCAGCCTTAAAGAGGCGTTTTGTGTATTCATGTTCAGGCGCTTCAAAGATTTTAGCGGCAAATCCTGATTCGACAATTCGTCCATTTTGCATAACCGCGACATGATCCGCCATAGCCCTGACAACCCGAAGATCATGGGAGATGAAAAGATAGGTCATTCCATAGCGATCTTGAAGTTTTTTAAGGAGGTCAATAATCTGTTTCTGGATTGTCATGTCAAGTGCTGAGGTTGGCTCATCAAGCACCAGAAATTCAGGCTGAAGCACAATGGAACGGGCTATTGCTATTCGCTGTCTCTGTCCGCCTGAAAATTCGTGGGGATAGCGATGGATCATTTCAGCGTTCAGGCCCACTTCTACCAATATCTCCGCAACCTTCTTTTTCTGTTCTGAATACGTTCTCCCTATACCGTGAACTTTCATTCCTTCCATAATGATCTGGCCAATATTCAGCCGCGGTGAGAGAGAAGAAAACGGATCCTGAAAAATTATCTGCAGATCTTTGCGCAATGGCCGCATTTCTCTGTTCGAAAGTCCCTGGATATTTTTTCCGTTAAACAGTATCTGACCAGAACTTCTGGTGAGCTGGAGAATGGCCATGGCAAGAGTTGATTTTCCTGATCCTGATTCACCAACAAGCCCACAGGTTGTGCCACGTTTGATGCTGAGACTGACCTGGTCAACTGCATGTATAGTGTTTTTCTCTTTGTTTTTGTTAAAAAAACCTTTCCAGCCACTTTTGAGGTGAAATGTGCAGTTCAGTCTGGACAACTCTATCAATACCCTGTTCGTATCTTTAGGGCTGTGATGGCCACCAGGTAGTGAATTCATCAGGTGCCTGGTGTAGGGTTGTTTCGGATTATCAAAAACAAGATCTGTTCTCCCATGTTCAACAATCCGGCCATCTTTCATAATATGAACGTTGTCGGCAATTCTTCTCACCATGGTCAGGTCATGGGTGATAAGCAGAAGAGCCATACCAAACTCTTCCTGGAGGTCTTTTATAAGGTCAAGGATTTGTACCTGAATCGTAACGTCAAGGGCAGTGGTTGGTTCGTCGGCTATAAGTAATGACGGTCTGCAAGCCAGGGCCATGGCAATCATAACCCGTTGTCGTTGTCCTCCGGAAAGTTGGTGTGGAAAAGATTTCATTCGGGCCGCTGGTTCATCAATACCTGTACGTTCCAGGAGTTTAATTGCCTCAAGATGGGCATCTCTCTGGGTGAGTTTCTGATGGAGAAGCAGGGGTTCCATTAGTTGATTCCCTATGGTGTATACGGGATTCAATGAAGTCATCGGTTCCTGGAAAATCATGGCTATCCTGTTTCCACGGACAGCCCTCAGTTCCTTTTTGTTCAAAGTGGATATATCCTTTCCTTCAAAGTGGATGGCACCGCTGGAACTGACATGTGAGGAGTCTTCGAGGAGCCTGAGGATAGAGAGTGCCGTTACGGATTTACCGGAACCTGATTCGCCGACAAGGGCTATGGTCTCACCACAGTCAACGGAAAGGGAAACGTCAAAGAGAACCTGCTTCTTCTCGGTCTGCTGTTTGCCTGTATCCAGGTGGAAGCTGAGGTTGAGTTTGTCGATTTCAAGAAGCATAGAGTAAACCAGACACCATGGATTGAGTAAATGTGAATGTGGGCTAAATTCGAACCATTATACAGGAAATTGTTCACCGGGCAAGCAAATAGCCAGTCCTTGTTTTGAAAAGAGTTGACACAATTCGCGTGTAAGCCTAAGTTTCAGCAACCTTAATAATTTAACTAAAACAATGAATATCGTGTATCCTGACTATCCCTTTCAATCGCATTTCTTTTCCAGAGGCAAGTACCGGATTCACTTCGTCGATGAAGGCCATGGTGACGTTATTGTCATGGTACATGGAAATCCTACCTGGTCCTTTTATTACCGCCGTCTGATAACTCTTCTGGCACAGAATCACCGTGTCATAGTCATCGATCATCTTGGTTGCGGTCTCTCCGACAAACCTCAGGACTATAACTATTGCCTTCAAAATCATATCAATAATCTCGATGCACTTCTCACTCATCTTGATATACAAGTATTCTCTCTTGTTGTTCACGATTGGGGTGGAGCTATAGGGATGGGTGTTGCTGCAAAAAGAACAGCTTCACTACAGAAAGCCATGGTTCTGAACACAGCAGCCTTTCGTTCCAGGCGTATCCCTTTTCGTATCAGCGTTTGTCGCTGGCCTCTTATTGGTGAAGTGCTTGTTCGTGCTTTCAATGGTTTTGCTGGGCCTGCTGTATGGATGGCTGTCACAAAAAAGTTGGAGAAGAATACAGCTAGTGCGTATCTGGCACCATATGATTCATGGCAAAACAGAGTGGCAGTTTCGGCTTTTGTTAGAGATATTCCTCTTACTCCTCACCACCCGTCTTACCAGACATTGGTTGATGTTGAAAATGGATTGGAAAAATTCCAGAAAGCTGGACTTCCCTTGCTTATATGCTGGGGTGGAAAAGATTTTTGTTTTAACAGGCATTTTTATGACGAATGGTGCCAGCGCTTTCCACAGGCAGAAACTCACTATTATCCCGAGAGTGGCCATTATGTTCTGGAAGACGCATATGAACAAATTGCTCCTCTTGCTCTTCATTTTTTTGGGAGTGAGGGGTGAACCATAATATTGCTCATACCTTGACCAAAAGTGCAGCACTTCTTGGTGAAAAGACCGGTTTGATCGAAGCTGTAAGTGGAAGGACAATGTCTTTTAGAGAGCTTGCTGCAAGGTCTGATTCCTATGCACATCTACTGGAAAAGAAAGGCATTAAACCTGGTACACGCGTCATGCTGATGGTAAAGCCGTCTGCAGATTTTATCTGTTTGACCTTCGCGCTCTTCAAAGTTGGCGCCCCTGTGATTCTTATTGATCCCGGAATGGGCTATAAAAATCTTTTACGCTGTATTGAAGGTGTTAGACCACTTGCGTTTATCGGTATTCCCAAGGCCCATCTCTTTAGAATTCTGTTCAGAAAACCATTTGCAACTGTCAAATATTCTCTATGCCTTGGAAATTCGTTGGGACTCTTTGGGAAAGACATCTCACAAGCTGCTGATCGCGACTACGGTGCGTATCACAGTTATAAGGCTGCAGAAGATGACCTCGCTGCAATTATTTTTACTACAGGTTCGACAGGCCCCCCTAAGGGCGTTCGCTATGAACATTCAATATTTGAGGCACAGCTTCGCCTTATCCGCGACTATTATGGTATAGGCCCTGGTCAGGTTGATCAACCTGCCTTTCCTCTTTTTGCCCTTTTTTCAACAGCTCTTGGTGCCACGGCTGTAATACCTGATATGGATCCAACCCAACCGGCAAAGGTCAATCCTCAACGATTTGTCGAGTCCATCGAAAAATACGGTGTTACTTACTCCTTTGGTTCCCCAGCAATCTGGAATGTTATATCCAGATATTGCAGCAAGGGCGATAGGAGAATTAAAACTCTCGACAAGGTGTTGATGGCTGGTGCTCCTGTTTCTGGGGAACTTATTGCTCGAATGCAGGATGTTCTTTCTCCTAATGCCAATATCCATACCCCTTACGGTGCAACAGAAAGTTTACCGATTGTCTCCATCGAAGGGAGAGAAATAACGGAAACTACCTGGCAACATACAAGAGCAGGAAAGGGAACCTGTGTCGGCAGACCTTTGCCAGGAATTGAAATAGCCATTCTTCCTATATCTGATACTGTCATCCCTACTTTTCAGCACCGAGATTTTTTGCTTCCCGGTGTTATTGGTGAAATAATAGTTAGCGGAGATGTAGTAACGCGTGGGTATGAAAACAATAAAAATGAAGACAGCATGGCAAAGATTCCTGATGGAAAGAGATTCTGGCACCGTATGGGAGACGTGGGTTACCTGGATGAGGAGGGACGACTCTGGTTTTGCGGTAGACGTGCTCATCGTGTGGTGCTAGAATCGAAAAATATAACTGAAACTCTTTATACTATTCCCTGTGAGGCAATTTTCAATAATCATCCTGATGTCTTTCGATCTGCACTTGTTGGAGTTATGGGGAGTGCAAAACAAATTGTTGCAGTGATGGTGGTAGAACCAGAAAAAGGATTCACCAGAACAACAGATCAATTGATTGCAGAGGTGAAAAAAATGGGTAAGGATGAACCATTAACTACCTCAATTCAATACTATCTTGTTCACCCTGACTTTCCCGTAGATATTCGTCATAATGCCAAAATATTTCGTGAAAAACTCAGCATCTGGGCTGCAGAAGAACTTAAGGGACTGATATGAAAAGAGCCCTTGTCACCGGAGGAGGTGGATTTGTCGGGAGTCATATTGTTAAACAACTTCTCGCTCGAAATGTGGAACCTCTGGTTATTGGTCGCAATCCCTATCCTGCAATAGAGTCACTTGGTGTTACCTGTGTTATTGGAGATATTTGTGACAAGTCTTTTATGGAAAAACAGGTACGAGGTATTGATACCGTTTTTCATGTAGCTGCATTGGCTGGAATTTGGGGGAAATGGCAGGATTATTATAGAATCAATGTCCTTGGAACCGAAAATGTTATACAGGCCTGTAAGGCGAACAATGTGAGACGGATGGTCTACACCTCCACCCCTTCCGTTGTTTTTAACGGTGATGATATTATAAATGGCAATGAGAAGCTTCCCTATGCCACAAAACCACTCTGTAATTACGCCAAAAGTAAAATTCTTGCGGAAAAGGCTGTACTTGCAAGTGGTTCTAAAGAAGAAAACTTTCACACCTGCGCCATACGACCTCATCTTGTCTGGGGCCCTGGTGACCCTCATCTGATCCCACGATTGTTGGACAGGGGCAGAAAACAACAACTTAGAAAAGTTGGTACATGTACCAATATTGTTGATATCAGTTATGTTGAAAATGTAGCTGAGGCTCATATATTGGCTGCCGATAATTTAGAGTCAAGCCAAACGGCATCTGGGAAGGCGTATTTCATTAGCCAGGGAACCCCTGTTAACCTCTGGCAATGGATAGACGAACTGTTTCTTAGAATGAATATTCCTGAGATACGATCCCAGGTTTCTTTTCGCCTGGCTTACAGTGCTGGAGTTTTTCTTGAAGGATGGCATCATCTTTTTGCAAACCATAAAGAGCCAGTAATGACACGATTTTTAGCGGAGCAACTTGCAAAATCGCATTATTTTTCGATAGAACTGGCAAAAAACGACATAGGTTACAGACCGCGTGTCAGTACTGAGGACGGTATGAAACGTCTGCTAAACACCTATTCAGCTTAAAGGGATTTTGTGGAATTATGAGAAAAAAATCTTTTTTGTATCGATTCTTTATCAGTTTTCTGATTGTAAGCTTTTTACAGGCAAACTGTATTAGCAGGAGTATGGCTCTAACGGTCGGAGAGGAGAGAGAACTTGGAGAGCAGTTACTGTATCAGATAAGACTTGCTTTCCCATTACTTGACGATCCTGATATCTCGCAATATATCAATGAGTTGGGTAATGAAGTTGTGGATGTCGCTGGAATTCAATACTTTAATTACCATTTCAACATTATTGCCTCCCCACAGTTTAACGCTTTTGCAGCCCCATCTGGCTTAGTATTTTTTTATTCTGGTCTCATTGAAAAAATGAATCATGAAGATGAGCTTGTTTCGGTATTGGCTCATGAAATTGGTCATGTTGTTTCCCGCCATATTGCAAAAGGAATGGATCAGGGCATGAAGGTTGGTGTTGCTTCAACCTTACTCGCTGTTGCAAGCCTTGCATTGGGTGCCGGTGCGCTTAGTCACGCCTTATTAACTGGATCATTGGCGGCCGGGCAAGCTGCAAATCTCCATTTCAGTCGCAAACATGAAGAAGAGGCTGACAGACTGGCCTATGACTGGATGAAAAAAATGGGTCGCCATCCCGTGGGCCAGGAAGCCATGCTTCAGGAAATGCGGCGTATCAATCGGTATACGATGGGGAATGTTGTTCCCCAGTACCTCCTGACCCATCCCTATCCAGATGAACGTCTCGATTATGTTCAGTCACTGATTTTCTTCGAAGAAAAGGAACTGAAATCCTTCCCAGAAACAGATGATTTTGCCTTTCTTCGCATGAAATACCGGATTCTCTCGTTAGTAAACGATGGGAAAAACCTGAGAAATCTTCTTCTCAGTTCTCTTGCATCATCATCACTCAGTAAAAGTGAAAGGGTTATGGTTCATTACGGTTTGTCACAGCTGGATAGAATGGAAAACAATTATGAATCCAGCAAAAAACTGCTTCAAGAGGTTATTGATTTTTATCCTCAACAATCTATTCTTTTAGTGGATTTAGGTCTAGTTGAGTTAGAGGCAGGTAATAAAGAGAGTGCATTGGCTCTCATCCAGAAGGCCTATGAGAGTAATAGTCATGATATGTGGGCTGCTTTTCAGATGGCCCGAGTCTGGCTGCAGTATAAAGACCTTGATAATGCAGAAAAATATCTACAAGAAGTACAGGGGGAGATGCCCACCTATTCCAAAGTATATTTTGAACTTGGCAAGCTCAAGGCTGCCAAGGGTGAGAAAGGTAATTCCGCTTTCTTTCTTGGAAAATACAACCTGTATGAAGGTCGTTTAAAACTGGCTGCACATAATTTCACAATTGCAGATAAAGATCCAGGACTGGATAAGGAACATAGGGGGGAAATAAAGAAAATGCAGGAAACAATAAAACGCTTGGAGGATAACAAATAAGAAGCGCTGTTGAGCTCAGCTGCTCACTTTCTGATACTCTAAATCATAGTACTTCTAACTTGATCCGGTGGACCTTCACTCGACACTTATTGGAGAAAATTCCAGTTGAGGCTGGAGGGAATAAAAGTTGGGATTTCCCTTATCTATCCTCAAGTGTTATTCGCAAGAAGAAGTCCTTTCCCCCTCCCGCGGCGGCCAGGCAGCCCCCAAATATGTATGTTCCTTGTCGGGAGCATTCATGTTCCCAGTAAGGAACATCCTCAGCATACCAAACCTCTCAAGGTTTTTCTAACCGCACCCATTTCGTTTGTAACATACTAACATATTGATACTATCTCAGCTTTTTTAAAAATATTCCATAAAGAGCAGGTAATGGCCTGCTTATTGCCTTGTTCTTCTCTATATACATCACTGTATTGCTCCAAATCAGCCATGTAGTCACGGTTTTATGGAGTATTTGTCATGTGTCTAGTCAGGTATAGATACGATTTTGAGTGATCTTACGATGATTCTTTAGGAGAGTAGAGGTATGAAAAAAACAAACAGAAGAGATTTTCTGAAGCTTGGTGGCTTAGCACTTGCTGGTCCGTTGGTTGCCACAGGATTAAATGTCAAGCCCGCTCAAGCAGAGAAGCTGCCATCCTACGGCATGGAAAAGCATGTACCTGTTAATTGTCGGATGTGTGCCCAGAAGTGTCCGGGCCTTGCAAGGGTGGTGGAAGGCCGTCTCATAGGGATTGAAGCAAATCCTCAGTCTGTCTTGCCGGGGGTCTGTGGACGATCTGTGGCTGTAGCAGGTATGGTTTATAATCCGAACCGTATTCAATCGCCACTTATCCGGGTAGGTGAAAGAGGCGAAGGGAAGTTCCGCAGGGCCAGTTGGCCAGAAGCCCTGGATCTTGTAGCCTCAAAGCTGAAAATCTATCGGGACCAGGGAACCCCCGAGGCGGTGGCCGTTGCCGTTCGTTTTCACGGCGCACCTGGGGTGGATAATGAAGTCTTCAAGGTATACGGTACGCCCAACTTTCCCGGATACGCAGATACCTGCTGGGCCAATTCCCGAGCCATTGGTCTTGGAGTGGTTTGCGGGCCTTTCAGCAAAGGGCTGCCTGGCTGCAGCCCGAGCAAGGTCAGTATTAATTTTGCAAAAGCCAAGTACGGAGTCCTTGCCGGGCGTAATCCAGCTGGCGGCCTTGTCTGCTATCCATGGGCCATGAACTTTTGTAAAGGGAAACGAGACGGACTCAGGTTGACTGTGGTTGATCCGCGCAAACCTTCTGAGGCTGGTGAGGACAATGTTCACTGGCTGCCAATAAAGCCTGGATCTGATCTCGCCTTTATGCTCGGTCTCTTTCATGAACTCTTAAAAAACAAATCATACGAGCCGGAATATCTCATCAAACATACCAATGCCCCCATGCTGATAGATGCCAAGACTCTGCAGCCTGCAGGAATCAGGGATATCGAGAAAGAGGAGAAGGGGAAAAAAGTCAAAATCCTTGACTATCTTGTCTTTGATAGGGCTGCTGGGGAGGTTCGATTTGCCAGTGAAGCTAAAAATCCTGCTTTAAACGGCACCTATGAGGTGACGTTTGCAGACAAGCCCTTTAAGGCCGTAACTGCCCTGGACAGGATAGCCCAGGAACTTGAAAACTATACCCCAGAATGGGCCGAAAAAAAGAGTGATGTCCCGGCGGGCGAGATTCGAAAGGTTGCCCAGGAACTTGAGCAGAACAGGCCCCATGCCTTTATCGATCCGACCTATCGCAGTGAACGCTATTTTAATTCCTTTAAAGGGATTCAGGTTATCGGAATGATGAACGCCCTTATCGGCGCATTTGGCCAGGAAGGAGGGATTATCTGGAACCATTCTCCCAAGACCGGCAAACTGATTCATCCGCCAAAGGCCAAAGCAGCAGCCATCAGTAAATATTATATGAAGCATGATCCGAATTTCCGATTCGGCAATCACAAATACTATCGTCACAGAGCCGTGGAAACGCTGTTGACTGACAAGCCCTACCCTATCAAAGCAATGGTCTTTAATGGTGCGAATCTGCTTGGTGGATCCGCAGGAGGAACAGAAATTGTTGAGGCTTTGAAAAAGCTGGAATTTTCCCTCTGTATTTCCCCCTTTTTCAATGAGACGACACTTTATGCCGACGTCATCCTGCCCGATGCCACCTTTGTTGAACGTGACGAGGCCATTAACAGCAAATATAAGTCTGAAGTACCCGGTGTGACCATCAACATGAAGGCCATTGACCCTCTTTTTGATGCTAAGGATCCTTACTGGATCAGTTTGGAACTGGCACGTAGGCTTTTAACTGCCGAAGAATACGCAACTCATTTCAAACCCTATGAAGATGGTGGTATTGAATTGCTCTGGGAAACCCAGCTTTCAGGACTCAAAGGAATCTCTGCCGATGAGAAGAAAAAAATCACCGTTGACTACTTGAAACAACATGGAATCTGGAACGGTAAAGCACAGATTCCAAAAACAAAAGCCAAAACACCGACCCATAAGTTGGAGATCTTCAGTACCTTCCTTGCCAGTGAGTACGCAGAACTTGAGGCAAAAGGAGACAGTAACGCTTTGGTGGCAAGTCCGCTGCCAGTCTGGCAACCTGCTAATTGGATGACCACCAGAGACAAACTGGCTCAAGATGAGTTTATTCCCATTACAGGATTTGCACCGCTCAACTCCTTTACCGGTCAGCAGACCAAGGACAACAGGCTGCTTGCCAATGTCGGTGAAGCCATTTCCTGGGATGCTGTTTTTATTAATAAGACCAAGGGGAAGTCTCTCGGGCTTGCCGATGGCGATCTGGTATCCATACGAAATCCAGACAACAAATTGGAACAGACGGCCAAGGTTGTTTTAAGTGAACTTGTCCATCCCGATGCCATGTTTAGTTATTATGGAACAGGTCCCGGCGCTTTTAAGAATCTGAACAAGTTTTACAGCAATGCGCCCAAGACAGGCTTTAATCCGAATCACTCCGCACCCTATCACCACGCTCCCCTGGTGGGCGGACATGCGGCGCATGATTTTGTCATCAAAATGAGGAAGATATAATGAGTACCTATTCAATGTGTTATGATTCACAGGCATGTGTGCGCTGTTTCACCTGTGTGGTGAGCTGCAGTGTGGAGAATCGTTTACGGTTGCAGAGAAATGGAACAACAGCCCTGGAAAATGGCGTGAACAAGTCATTGCCGCAACTTAATTACCTGCAACCTGTTCAGAGGGAATATGGGAAATATCCCGAAAGTTATCGGATCACCGAGCTGCACCACTGCATGCATTGCGAGAATTCTCCCTGTGCCACATATTGCCCGTCCCATGCGATTGAACGCAGACCGGGTGGCCAAGTGGTTATCAATCAGGATCTCTGTGTGGGCTGCCGCACCTGTCAGGAAGCCTGCCCCTTTGATGTTCCCGTTTATGATAAGGCGACAAACGCTTCATATAAATGCATAATGTGTTACGACCGGGTGGAGTCGGACCTTAAACCAGCTTGTGTCAGTTCCTGCATTGCCAATGCTCTGATAAGTGGTACTAGAGAGGAGGTGGTTGCAGAGGCGAAAAAAAGAGCCAAACGCTATAGTGAACAGTTTGGCAAAGAGTATATCGTTTACGGTGCTGATAAGATAAACGACTATGTCGGGAAGACCGGTTGGATGACAATAGTTGCAGCCGAAGAAATGGAAAAATATGGATTACCCAAAAAACCTGTAGTCAGCAGCATGGGTATACGCCAGACAACTAAGGCCATTGGAATTGGAGCATCAGCAGCTGTAGCTCTGGGCGCCGGAGCACATTTTCTCTACTGGCTGGCAAATCGTAAAGAAGTACTCTCTGCACAAGAGAAGGAGGACGGCCATGAGTAAAAAGATCACAGCGTTTACCCCGTTTCAGATGTTTTATCATAAATCAATCATCATCCTGATGTTCTTTTTTATCCTGACAGGCTTACCAATACTTTCTCCCTATTTTCATTGGATTGCGTATTGCTTCGGTGTGCCATTTGATTTCATCAGTAGCCAGAATGGTGATGCCCTGACCGCTGGTATTCAGGTCTGCAGGATCGTACACAGGGTGGCGGCCATGCTTTTTCTGCTTTTCAGTCTGCCTTTTGCTGTCACTCAGTTGCTGCAGATTGCTCAATGGCATATCTGGCCTGAATCGGGGGCTGCCGGAATAGGAGGACTGAAGACCAGCTATATTGATTTTAAACACGCCAGGCAGGGAAAATATAATGCAGGTCAGAAGATTGCAGCCTATGTGTTTATTGTCTGCATTGCCATGCTGGCCTTTTCGGGATTCGTTCTTTGGTTTCGCGGGTCGTTTTCCGTGGCAACGCTGACACTTGCAAGGACTCTTCACGATATCGGTTTTGCCCTTTTACTTCCGACCCTTCTGGGGCATATGTATTTTGGTATTCATCCGTTAAACAGGGCCGGCTTCAAGGCTATGTTTGGTACCGGTGAGCTTAATGAGGAAGAAGTCAAGTCTCATCATCCTCTCTGGTATGAAAAAATCAAACAGAATGAACAATAAGTGGGAGTATAAGGGACAATGAAAGTTACAGCCGAGACCGAAAGTAACGTTGGCTCTGTTGGGATTCTTGCCTTTAGTCAGGAGCAGAGAAGAGACACAGAGCAGCTGCATCAGGCAAGGCATGCCATTTACAAGATGTTAAGCCTCGCCTATCTCTATCCAGGTGACATTGACTGGACTACCTTTATACGCGAACTCCCTAGAGTTTTAGGAGAGGCGTCAGAGGTTCTGTCCCTCGACGTAAGAGATGAGATAGAAGTTTTAGCTGACATGGCTTCTTCCCTGGATTTTAATGAGCTCTGCTGTGACCATACCGCGCTCTTTATCAATAATCCCAATACAAATCCGATTTCCCCTTACGAATCCGTGTATCTGGAAGATACTATTATGGGACAATCTGCTCGGCGTGTAGGCGAGAAGTATGAGCAATATGGCTTTACTGTGGATCCTCAGCATTCCTATTTGCTGCCCGATCATCTTGCTCTTGAACTCGACTTTATGGCCTGTCTGATCGAAAAGGCCATTGAGTCGGGATCCTTTTCTCAAGATGAACAGTGCCGATTTTTTATTGACCATCCTGGAAAGTGGATGCATCAATTTCTGGCTGATGTCAAGAGGAGGAAGCCAAACACCTATTTTTCTTTACTGGCGGGGATGGCTAATAAATTTTTTCAGTATGAAATGCGCATGTTTTCTTCACGGCACAAAAAAATGTGATATCGTAATTTATCTGAAAAGCTGTTTTAATGATTGGGTATCTGTAAAATCACAGGGCGATGGGAAAAATAATTGTCCACTATCGGAGTCTCGTTCCTCGCTTACCTGTGTAAGTTTTTTGTTTGTTCTCAAGGTGTGGCAATGGGCGCACAGCAGGGGGATGTAACCGTTGCCACAGTGCAGAAAATTGGCGGGTAAGCGCAAACTCCGAAAGGACAAGCAGGATGGATGAGTATTATTTCCCATAACTCATATAGTCCACCATCACACTTTTCAGGGAGAAAATGCCACCATGTTGCGCTATTGTGCCATTATTGTTTTGTTTTCCTGCATTATTCAGCCTATTCTCTTTTCAGACCTTGAAGCTGCTGCCTCGGATCAGGGTCGTATGTCACCAGTTGTTCGTCTCGGGGTTATCACACTGTACCATCCACTGGTTATGTACAGACAATACCAGCCATTTGTCGATTTTTTGAGTAAATCAACTCCCTATGATTTTGAACTGAAAATCGCCCAGGATTATCTAGGTATCATCAGGCTTCTTTGCGATAGAAGTATTGATATTGCTCTTCTTGGCGGGCTAACCTATATTGAGGCCGCGAGTACTTCCTGTGGCCTGCCCTTTCTCGCTGCCCTGAACTCTGAACAAAAACCGTTTTACCATGGGACTTTTATAGCAAAAGAGGGGAACACTGAGATAGGTAAACTTCAGAATCTCAAGGGGAAGAGCTTTGCCTTTGCCTCGCACCATTCCACATCAGGAAATCTAGCGCCCCTGTACCATCTGTATGCCAATGAAAAGATCGGTCTCCAGGATTTTAGTACCTATGAAAATCTCAGTTATCACGATTCGGTGGCTAGAGAGATTCTTAGAGGAAATTATGATGCGGGCGTCGTGCTTGATTCCGTTGCCAGAAAGTACCAGGGGAAGGGGATAAAAATTATTGGCCAAACCGATCCCCTTCCTGGCTTTTTACTTGTCATTCGACCCGACTTGGATTCAGCATTGATATCTTCTCTTGAAGAGGTCCTTCTCGATCTTGATTATCTAAATCCCAAACAAAAAGCCATGATGGATACATGGGATGTGAATATACGATATGGTTTCTTGAGAGTCGATGATTCCAGGTATGATCCTGTCAGGCAAATGATTTTGTATTTGCAAAAACAGGGCATAAGTATTGAGAGTGAAAAATGAAATTTTTTCAAGGCGTTCAGGGGAAGTTTATTGTTATCGCCTCGCTCTGTATCTTTCTTTTCGCGGGTATCTTTGGTTATCTGATTATCAGTCGTGAAAAGAAACTCTATACCGAGGATACAATTCACCAGGCAAAGATAATTGCTGAAATATCAGGAGTAATCTTTACAAATGCTCTTGTATATAAGGAACTGGGCCTTGTTGATAATGTAGGCCTTACCGATTATCTTGACTATTATGTCTCAGATATTATCCGTAAAGAAAAACGCCTTCTCTACCTGGTTGTTCTTGATCCACACGGTAAAGTGCTTTCTCATAGCGACATAAGGGAGTATGGGAAAATATATACTGATCCGGTCACGACGGAGTCTTTGCAGGCTATGGAAATAGCGATACAGCAATTTAAAAACTCTCAGGGAATCGATATGATTGATGTGGTGGCGCCCCTGAAGATAAGTACCAAGAATTGGGGGGTATGCCGGATTGGTTTTTCCTTAGAGGAAGTAAATGAAGGGGTCCGTACCCTGCGAAATGAAATTCTTTCCATGGTGTCATTGATGATTTTAGGAGCCCTCGTTGTTATTGGCATTGCTGGTAGGGCTTTTGCAACTCCCTTGATCAATCTGGCCAATACCATGGATCTGATAACAGAAAAAGGGAATCTGGATATCCAGTATTCTATTCCTGAGCAACGCAAAGATGAGATCGGCAGGTTGCAAGCCAGTTTTTCCTGGATGATCAGTAAGCTGCAGCAGGCAGACAGAGAAAAAGTGAAAACCATGGATCTTATCTGTCAGACAGATAAAATGGCCACCGTGGGCAATCTTGCGGCCGGGGTGGCTCATGAAATAAATAATCCCCTTGGCGGAGTGATCCTCTGCTTTAATAATTTCGCCAAAGATTCCATGGATGAGGAGTCTCGGAAGACCCATATAGAAGTGATCAACTCCGGACTTCATAAAATACAAAATACGGTTCAGGGACTCCTTGATTTTTCAAGAAAAACACCAATTGATATCGTACCTTCTTCCATTTGTGAAATTGTTGATAATTGCTTTAAATTAGTAGATACTTTTCTTATCAAACAGAAGATTACAGTGCATCGGGAATCCTGCGAAGATATGCCGTTGGTTCCCGTGGATCCGGCTAAGATTGAACAGGTGTTCCTTAATATTATCATTAATGCGATCCATGCCATGGCCATGGGAGGAACTCTTTTTCTGGATCTGACGAGGGATGAAGAGGATTGTTTTCTCAGCATAGCTGATACTGGTCCCGGGATAGATCCCGAGGTACTGCCAAGGATTTTTGACCCTTTTTTCACCACAAAGGACCCCGGCAAGGGAACAGGGCTTGGTCTGGCAGTTTGTAAATCTATCATTGAACAACATGGGGGACGTATTCACGCTGAATCAGAAGAAGGCCAGGGTGCAAAATTCATCATAAGTCTTCCCCTCGGCGAGTCTGAGAACACATGAAACGAAATATTCTCCTCATAGAAGACGAACTCTCCATGCGGCTTGGGGTCAGTCACTCTCTCACCGGACACGGCTACGAGGTGACTGCCTGTGAAGATGGCATAGAGGGGCTAAAGGCTATACAGCAACATAACTTTGACCTGATTATTACAGACTTCAGGCTTCCAGGGATGAGCGGCATGGAGATACTTACTGAATCCATGAAAATTTGTCCTGATACGGGTGTTATCATCATTACTGGTTTTCCAGAGGTAGATACTGCAGTGTCTGCCATAAAAAAAGGAGCCTTCGACTACCTGAGTAAACCCTTTAGTAACGACACTCTTCTTATTGTTGTGGATCGGTATTTCAGATACAGGCAACTCCAGCTTGAAAATGATCAGCTCCGTGAAACCGTCCGAGAAAAGAGCCAGTCTGAGGAGTTTATTGGAGAAAGCTCGGCCATTAAGGCCGTATTTGATCGCTTGGCCACCGTTGCCCCAACCGATGTCCCGGTTCGTATCCAGGGAGAAAGTGGTACAGGTAAGGAGCTAGTGGCCAGCGCTCTCCACAGATTGAGCCTTCGTAAAGACAAGACTTTTCTCAAGATTAATTGTGCTGCTATCCCTGAGGATCTTCTTGAATCTGAACTCTTTGGTTACGAAAAAGGTGCTTTCACCGGTGCTATCCAGTCGAAAAAGGGTAAATTCGAAGTGGCGGATGGAGGAACTATTTTTTTTGATGAGATTGGGGAGATGCCCATCACTCTGCAGGCAAAGCTTCTCAGAGTGCTTGAAGAACATGAACTCACCAGATTAGGGAGTAATACCAGTATCAAGATAGATGTACGGACAATTTTTGCCACGGCCAAGGATCTGAAAAAAGCTATTAGCGAACGGACGTTCAGAGAGGATCTGTTTTACAGGATCAATGTTGTCCCCATCCAATTGCCGCCGTTACGTGAGCGGGGCGAAGACATAACCGCCCTTGCTGAGCATTTTCTTAAAATTTATTCGACAAAGTACAGGAAAAAGGGGCTGGATATTTCTCCCGATGCCTATAAAAGGCTTCTGGCCTATGACTATCCGGGGAATGTGAGGGAACTCAAGAATGCCATAGAGAGAGCAGTTCTTCTCTCTACCGGAAGTCATATACATGTGACACACCTGCCTTCGGAATGTAGGGGGGGGGCCGAAGATCTTCCTTGTATTACCGAAGACCTGTCTTTGGATGAAGGGGTTAAATGTTACGAACGACAGAGAATCCTTAAGACTCTTGATGAGACGGACGGGAAAAAAATTGCAGCTGCCGACAAACTTGGTATCAGCAGAAAGGTTCTTTGGAAAAAACTTAAGGATCTGGGTATCGAGTGTTAGGCTGTGTTGTTCGACTCGCCTGAGATGTTCTTTTTCACGATATGACAGATAGTTGAAGTGATCAAGTAAAAGTGGACATATTCTCAAGCTACTTTTTGTAAAACCAGTTTTATTTCAAATTCCATCGGAGTCAAATNAT
>JGI10211J34971_10000058_pt1 | contig 76791 bp, 67 predicted proteins | sample Etolagsediment_FD_34971 | JGI IMG/M metagenome (IMG submission 34971) | reverse complement strand
TCCTTTTGAGTACGGCGGTTATTGTAAAGTTTGGTCACTTTTAATATCACCGTTTTTCAAGAGTTTTCAGACCTTCTTTATTTTTTACCGGACACTACTGATTAGTAGATATTGATTGTATCGCCAAATTCACGTACAATATTTTTTTATCATACAAAGTGGTTCGCAGAATCATACCCGCAAAACCACGGAATATCTGACGATACAGTCAAACAGTCGCGCCCCCTGCGGGCGCGTGGATTGAAACATCATAAGCCAAGCACGGTTATGCGCACATCATGTCGCGCCCCCCGCGGGCGCGTGGATTGAAACGCGGTGAACTCCTTGCCCTTCACGTCAGCCCGGGGCGTCGCGCCCCCCGCGGGCGCGTGGATTGAAACTTTGGTCATGATTTGTCTCCAAAAACAATGCTCGGTCGCGCCCCCCGCGGGCGCGTGGATTGAAACCTTTTCGAGGGCTTTTGCTTGCAATACAAGCTTACGTCGCGCCCCCCGCGGGCGCGTGGATTGAAACACCCGGCGATTACCAGCTTATGCGTCGTGGTAAGTCGCGCCCCCCGCGGGCGCGTGGATTGAAACTATCCCGCTGACCTACGCCCTTTACTGAGGCTATCATCATACTGATGCAAACATGTATTGACGGAATCATACCTGCAAGGTAAGGGAGCCGTTCCGGGTTCAGTCGAGGATATAACTGCTTTTTTTAACGCATAATGCGGCTCCATATTTGAGTTTTTCCTGGTTAATACCTATAATGAAGTAAGCTATACCAGCTCCCCCATTGAGCAGGTAGTACTGGTAAAAAAAACATGAAGCTCATCATGCATTATGTTCTACGCTGAAAAGTTGAAAGCAGACATCGAGTCGCTCCTTAAAAAAAAGCGAATCGTACCGGATCCTGAAGCGGGCAGATATGTGATTCGTTATGCCAGTCAACTGCCGGAAGAACGCAGAACCCTTAACTGGCATGATCTTATGGATGAACTTGTACTCCACGCGGTTCAGTATGGCCTTGAAACCATCGAAGAACAGGCATACATAGAAATGGCCTGTGCTTCCCAGTCAGGAAGTTGTTCTTAAGTAGCTCCTGGCCTAGCCTGAACAAGTTTTCAACGGCACGGCACCCCTCCATCTACAGCGTTCTGGAATAGATTGCAAGCCCAAGAATAAGAAGCGAGAGCACCCATACGAGTATGTAGAGGCGCATGGCTTTCTTGGCCTTCTCTTTTTCCCACCAGGTACGGGGCTGTATGCCCTTGAACAGGAACACCAGCTTGCAGGCGAGGTTGACGCTGACGACGTTGACGGCCAGAAGCAGTGCGGCACCTGAAGCGTAATCAAAACGGGCATGACCTATCATGAGGCCGCAGGTAGCCGCTGGTGGCAGAAGGGCAACAGCAACCATGACACCAACAAGCACTGATGGTAAACCGGTACTGATTGAGAGCGCAGCAGCAGCACCCGAAGCGAAGGCCAGAGCAATGGAGTCGAGCCCCGGTTCAGTGCGCATCAGGAGCTCCGGGCTTGTAATAGGAAATGGCCAGGCAATACCGATAACTACCGACAGGGTCATCGCCAGGAGTATCCCTGCAAAAAGCGTCTGCAGGGCGTTTTTCATCATTGACAAATCCCCGAGAGCCGTTCCGAGCCCGAATGCAAGGTTCGGGCCAAGAAGTGGGGCGATCACCATGGCTCCAATAACCACAGCGACGTTATTCTCGATCAGCCCGATAGATGCGACGACTGTAGAAAGCATCACGAGAACCAGAAAATTGAAGTCGAGGCGTGCGTTTTTCTGCACTTCGGAGTACAGCGACTCCCTTGCCTTGGTAGCCTTCGCCTCTTTTTCCTCCTGCTCTTCGGTTTGCTTGGGAAGGGAAATATCGATCGGGTAGACAAGCAGTTTTGCATAGCCCTGGGCCCCGAGAAGCGTCTGCAGGCCATCGAGTACAGCCTGCACCGTATCGTCGGTCACCAGAATTCTCATCGGCATCATGCCGTCCTCATCCTCCAGACCAACTCTGAAATCCCTGGCCTTGTGCTTTTCTGCCAGGGCCTTTATCGTCCCCTGGCTACTCCCCTGTGCAATGACCTCTACAAGTTTCATACACACTCACACTCTTATACCATAACCCGCCAGCCGTTATAGGCAAGATACAGAACCAGGAGGAGAGCCCCTTCCCAACGCACTATTTTTCTTCCATGGGTTATGCTCATCGGCAGCAGGAAAAGAGTGAGAACCAGCATCATGAGCAGATCCTGCAATCCGCCTGCAGAAGGGACATCTATCGGTCGGACCGCCGAACAGAGTCCGTTGACAAGCAGAAGGTTGAAAATATTGGAACCGACCACATTTCCTACTGCGATATCTGCCTTGCCGTGCATGATGGCCATCACAGACGTGACCAGCTCGGGAAGACTTGTCCCTATGGCGACCACTGTCAGGCCTATGATAACTTCCGGAACCGAAAGCGCCTGGGCAATGGCGACAGCGGCATCCACCGAAAGCTTCCCGCCCCAGACCAGGGCGGCAAGACCGCCAACAACAAGTCCGAGGTTCATGAACAGCCCACGCAGGCTGTTGTCCCCAGCGAACTCCTCGGCCTCTTCCATCAGAGGATCATGCTTTTTGCGGAGCACATCCCCGACCGTGTAATACATGAACACGCAGAAAAGCAACAGGAATACCAGGCCGTCGGAACGATCGAATACATTGGCACTGGAACGAAGAAAGAGATCATTGCCTGCAATAACGGTAAACACAGACACCATGATCAACATTGGTATCTCGCGGGTAATAATCACACTTTGGATCACCAGAGGGCTTATCAGGGCGGTAATACCGAGAATCAGCCCGATGTTCGCTATGTTCGAACCAATGATGTTACCGAACGAAATTTCCCCGTTGCCCTGAATGGCGCCAAGCAGGTTGATGGAGAGTTCCGGAGCACTCGTGCCGAATGCCACGACAGTGAGACCGATAACGAGAGGAGAGACGCCAAGGCCACGCGCAAGCGCAGAGGCACCTTGGACAAGGTAATTCCCTCCGCCAAGCAACAGGACAAGCCCGGTAACAAGCAACAGCAAATCTATAAACATCTGGTAGAATCACATGAGGTTGACAAAAAACGGCTCCCTGAATATACACAGTTGCAAGTGCACGTAAAATCCGCTTATGCAACCGGCGTGTCAAAAACCAGCTTGCGCATATATACTCCAAACAAGATCTCGATCCTGGTCCTCAACCTGTTACTGGGATGAACCACTATTGGCTGGGTCGTTGCCTTGGTCTGGGCATTCAAGAAACCTGAAGTTGTCTCATCCCCCCCAACAGGTGAGCTGAAAACCACCCCTGTAAACCAGTTTCACCTCGATCATACCCGCCAGGTCCCTTCTTGTCAAGAATGAAGAGGGTGCCTGGTGGGCTTTTTATTGAAAAACCGCAAAAAACCACCAAAATGTCAAAAATATTTTTAATTTTGATCGCCATTAACCTTATTTATTTAAGCAAAGCACTAAAACACCTTAAATTCAAGAGGTTTTATAACGACCATCCACCACCCAGGCAACCCGAACATGAAGCAGTACGGAACACCGAGAACAACGCCGCCGCCCAAGGTATGGCTTATAGACACAACGCTCAGGGATGGAGAGCAGGCTCCCGGTGTCGTATTCTCTCCTGACGAAAAAACAGCGATCGCCTGCCTGCTTGCCGACTGCGGTGTCGATGAACTGGAAATCGGCTATCCCGCCATCAGCGAAGCAGAAAGGAACATCATTTCAGACATTGCAGACATGCAGCTTCCGCTTCGTCTCACCTCATGGGCAAGAGCTCGATGGGAAGATATTGAACAGGCACTCTACACCGGCACTGAAGCCGTACACATCAGTTTTCCCCTGTCGCAGCTCTACCTTGAACTCATGCACAAGGACTATGAATGGGTCGAAGAACAGCTCTACCTCCTGGTAACGAGAGCCCGGCAGTATTTCAGGTATGTCAGTGTAGGCGGGCAGGATGCCACCAGAACCTCTCCAGAACTTCTGGAACGTTTTATCATGGACGCGGCAAAGTTCGGTGCACACAGAGTGCGCATTGCAGATACTGTCGGCATAGCATCGCCGATCATGCTGGCACGGCAGATCTCGGACCTCCGAATCCATGCCGGCAGCATGGAACTAGAATTCCATGCACATAACGATCTTGGCATGGCCACAGCCAATGCGTTTGCCGCTCTCGAGGGCGGGTGCAATGCCGTCAGTGTCTCGGTCAACGGCCTGGGTGAAAGAGCTGGAAACGCTTCACTCGAAGAACTTGTCATGGCACTGAGGCTTTCGGGGAGATTCTCTACATCTATCAGGCCTGAACTGCTCCCAAGGCTCTGCCAGGTTGTGGCAGATGCATCAGGGCACCCGATCCAGCCACAGAAACCGGTAACCGGATCGGATATTTTCTCACATGAATCCGGCATCCACTGCCATGCACTGCTGAAAAATCCGCTGTCGTACCAGCCATACCTACCCAATGAAATCGGCCGTGACCGCCATGCATTCATCATTGGAAAACACTCGGGAAGTTCAGCCATACGGCACGTACTCGAAGAGTGCGGCATCATGATCGGACGTGAAGAAGCCGCTCGCCTGCTTGGCGCAGTCCACGATGCTGCAGCAGAACAAAAAAAGGGACTGTCGGCTGAAGAACTCATAGCAATTTACCGCCAGCAGTCGATGAACATCTTGAAAAAACGAGACTCATGAAAACGCCTAAGCCGCCAAAGCCAACAGCGATCACTCTGCTCTCGGAAGTAAGCAGGGCACTCGTCAACCAGGAAGACATCAGCAAGGTACTTCGGCTCGTCCTCTCCATCATGTCGGAACAGATGGAAATGACGAGAGGGGTCATCACCATACTCAACAGGGATACCGATGAAATCGTCATCAACGAATCATTTGGGCTGACCGAAGAGGAAAAAGCCCGGGGAAGATACAAACCCGGCGAAGGGCTGATTGGCCATGTCGTTGAATCGGGGCGACATATTGTAGTACCAAAAATAGACGAAGAACCCAGGTTTCTCGACCGGACCGGATCGAGGGAACGGTTTTCCGGCAAACAACTCTGTTTTATCTGCGTACCGATCAAGATGGGTCATGAAGTCATCGGCACACTCAGCATCGACAAGCCCACCGGAGAAAACGAAGTCTCCACATCCTTCGACATGGAGTGCCATGAGAGAATCAATGAACTTGTCGATCTGCTAACTATAATTGGCACAATGATTTCACAGGCCGTCCGCATCAAACAGCTGGCAGCCGAAGAGTCAGAAACCCGCCGCAGCCTCGACCCTCATTTCGGCAACGGATTGATGGCATACTACCATGATGACGCCCTTGGCCATGCAGGTTCTGAAGAAGGTATCCTGGCAAGCAGCAGTATCATCGGCAAATCCAAAGCAATGCTTTCGGTCTTCAAGATGATCGGAAAAATATCACCCACCAACGCCACAGCCCTTATCCTCGGTGAAAGCGGCGTCGGCAAGGAACTCGTTGCTAGCGCCATTCATAACAAAAGCCGGAGGGCAGACGAACCGTTCATCAAGTTCAACTGTGCAGCGCTACCGGAAAGCATCGTCGAAAGCGAACTTTTCGGGCATGAAAAAGGTGCATTCACCGGAGCGACAGCTACTCGCCAGGGACGCTTTGAGATGGCTGACAGAGGCACGATTTTCCTCGACGAAGTAGGTGAACTAAGCCTTCCTGTACAGGCTAAACTGCTGCGAATCCTCCAGGAAAAAGAATTTGAACGGGTTGGCGGTTCGAAAACCCTGAAAACGGATATCCGGGTGATTGCAGCGACCAACCGTGACCTGGAGCAGGAGGTCACCAAGGGGCGTTTCCGTGAAGACCTCTACTACCGGCTCAACATCTTCCCGATCACGGTACCACCCCTGCGGGAACGTAAATCAGACATCCTACTGCTCGCAGATTATTTCATCGAAAAATACAACTCGATGAACTTCAAGGGCATACGACGAATATCCACACGGGCTATCGATCTCCTGATGCGCTACCACTGGCCTGGCAACGTACGCGAACTGGAAAACTGCATCGAGCGAGGGGTCATACTGAGTGAGGATGACGTCATCCATGGCTATCACCTTCCCCCAAGCCTGCAGTCTGCAGAATCCAGCGGCACTCCTGCCGCCGGCTCACTGCAGCAGCGTCTTGATGCCATCGAACACGAGATGATCATAGAAGCGCTCAAGCGAACCAGGGGAAACATGTCCAAGGCATCCCGCCAACTCGGCCTCAGCGAACGAGTCATGGGACTCCGAGTCAAGAAGTTCGATATCGACTTCCGCAAATACCGCTCGTAGGGACGTTCTTTAAAAACGTTAAAAAACGTTCCTACGTCCCCCGGCCAGACGGTTCATGGCGAAAAACAGCCCCAGTGTTATCACTGCAAGAAGAGCTGAAAACATCATAGCTCGCTCGAAATTACCCTCGAACACTGCGTTGTAAATAGCGAGGGATATCGTTTCAGTTTTGCCATTGATGTTGCCGCCAAGCATGAGAGTGATTCCGACTTCCCCGAACGATCGGCCCACCGATAGCATGAGCCCAGCTAGGATCACCCTGCGTATCAACGGCAGGGTAACCCGGACAAAGGTTTCAAACTCGCTTTTTCCCAGTATGAACGATGCTTCCTTCAGACTCTCCGACATCTGCTCTATGGCAGACTGCACAGGCTTGGTCACGAGGGGCAGACCAGAAAGAAACGCGGCTATAAAAACTCCTGTCCGGCTGAAAACAATCTCCACTCCCTGCTCAGCGAGCGTCTGGCCAATAACACCAGACCGGCCGAGCAGCAACAGCAACATGAAGCCTGTAGCTATCGGTGGAAAAATCAGCGGAAGAGTCACAAGGGCATCGAGAACGAGTCGGAAAGGCAAGCGTTCCTTTGAAAGGAGATAACCGAAAAGCACTCCAAAAACCAGGTGCAGCACCAGAACTACTGCAGCCGTCTGTAACGACAGGAGCACCGGTTCAAGTACAGCCCTGTCGATCATGTTGCCCAGGCCAGACATTATAACCCGTAACGTCCAAAGATTTCCCGGGCATCCGGTGAGCGCAGAAATTCGATAAATCTTGCAACATCACCTTTATCTCCATATCCCTTGAGCACGCCGGCATTGATAGCGATCGGCGTATAGAGTGCATCGGCAGCAAGCAGAAATCCCCCGATCTTTTCCCGTACACCAATAGCATCAGTACTGTTTATAAAGCCAGCATCGATATCTCCAGAAAGAAGATACGCCGACACTTGGGGCACGGTGCCCAGCCGAATCAGCTTTTCCGATACCTCGGGCATCATACCGCTGTTTTCCAGGTATTCGTTAGCAGCAACACCGTAGATAGCCTTCACAGGATCAGGCATACCTACTCGCCCCACGCCACCCCCTGCAATATCATCAATCTTCTCTATTCCGATCCCCTGTCGCCAGGCGAGAACCAGCCGCCCCTGGCCAACAGGATGAAATGCATCGAACTCCAGACCAGAACGGTCAAAGAATTTCTGGTCCCCGATAATAAGCGCAACTGTCCCACTCATCTTTGACTGGGAAATAACCTGGCGCATGTTCCCGTACACCGCTGTCACCTTGTTGCCCGTCTCATCCTGATAACGGTCGATAATCTCTACCATCGGACGCTTATACCCTCCAACCGAAGCGAGAGTGATCTCCCCCGCATGCAGGGATGAAACCGAGCACAGAAGCGCCACACAAAGGGCACAGAAGAAAAAACGAAACTGTTGCATAGTCGTTGGCTTCATAATTAAAAAAAGACCATCGTTATACCCTAAATGTAATAACGATTACCAAAGAAAAAAGGGCCGTTGCCCTTTTTTCTCAAACCGGGCTAACTGATCAGGTAATCTTCACAAACCTCACCTTCTTCGAGGGCATCGAGGATTTCATCGATCTTTTCCTCGCTATCCACCTCGCCATACCACCAATTTTCAGGATAGACAACCACGACAGGTCCTTTTTCGCACACGTTGAGACATCCGGTTGCAGAAACGACAACATCAGTCATATCCCGATCAGACAATTCACTTTCTATATAGGGAATCAGCGAAAGCGCCCCCTTTTTATGGCAGATCCCCTGCGGGGTCCCCTGCGCCCTGAAACTGGCACAGACAAGAATGTGGTGTGACGGTTTATCCATAATCGAACCTCCTGTTAGGTAGGGACGTGCTTTAAAAGCGTTAATAACGCCCCTGAATTAGATTGAATAACTATAAACTTCTACATGTTTTTTAATGTTTTTAAAGAACGTCCCTACTAGCCGCAGCCGGTGCCGGTGCCGGAACAGCTGGTTTTGCAGGCGTGCATCTGGCTGATGCGTGACATGCGGCTCATGTCTTTGCCGGTGTAGATGCCGATGACGCCTTCTTCGATCATGCCGTCGAGGGTGTAGACGTCGAGGCCGCTCTGCACGAGTACTTTTCTTGGAGACTCACCTACACCGTTGACGAGTACAGCGCGGCAGTCAGAAAGAACCGAGGCGACAGATTCCCACCGCATCGTGCCTCCACCAGCAGGCGGGGCTTGACGGGATTCGACCAACACCGGGCTTTTGCCATCTTCGCCCAGGGCATACACCAGGAACCTGTCAGCCTCACCGAGATGCTGGTTGATCAGTACGCCTTCCATGCTTGCAACAGCTACGTAAGGTCTTTCCTGCTGCGGTTTGCGAGGCATGCCGGCAGCGCGCTTGAGTTCCTGCATGATGGCATCATCATTCTCCTGCCCGATGATGCCGACTGCATCAGCCCTGCAGCGTGCGCAGTGCTGCATCTGGGGCAGGTATTTTCCGGTTTCCTGTTGAATAGCCCTTACCATTTCAGGATGCGGTTCAGGAATATTTTCAAACACGGTCTCGGCTGTGCTGTAATAGGGCAGGCAGTTGAAAATATCCGCTCCAAGCCCGGCTGCCGTTTTGGCAACCTCTACTACGTGCTGGTCATTGACGCCAGGTATGATGATACAGTTCACCTTGGCGGTCACCCCTTTTTCCTTGAGCTTCCTGAGTGCTTCAAGCTGGTTTTCAAGGAGAATTGCGGCTGCATTGGTATCACGGTACATTTTTTTGCGATGTCGTACCCATGCGTAGATTTCTGCTCCGATTTCAGGATCGACAGCATTGATGGTAATAGTCACATGGCTTACCTGGAGCTCTGCCAGCTCTTCGATATAAGGAAGCAGGTTGAGCCCGTTTGTCGCGACGCAAAGCAGCATCTCCGGGTAGTTTGCCCTGACAAGCCGCAATGTCTCCATGGTTTCGTCAGGATTGGCGAACGGATCTCCCGGGCCGGCTATACCGACCACGGAAATATTGGGGGAAAGCTCGATGGCTTTATGCAGGTAGTGCAGAGCCTGATTCGGAGAGAGCAATTTACTGGTAACGCCTGGACGGTTCTCGTTCATACAGTCGAACTTCCGGTTGCAATAGTTACACTGTATGTTACACTTTGGTGCAACAGGCAGGTGGAGCCTGCCAAACGTGTGGCGCGAAGCGTCGTTGAAGCAGGGATGTTTTTCTATAGGCATCTTCATGGTACGATCTCCTTACATATAGGTGTAACCGATCGGCGAAGAGGCCTGTCGCTCTTCGATCACGGTGTTGACGATCCTGTCGAACAGTTCCTGTGTGCCGCGGTACCCAAGGTGGTGCAGGCGCTGACCGCCAAAGCGGTCATGGATCGGGAAGCCGATTCTTACTATGGGAATGGTGTGCTTGCGCGACATCTTGAACCCTTTGCTGTTACCGATAAGCAGGTCGGGGGCGAGCACTTTTGCCTCTTCTTCGATATCGACGAAATCAACACCTTCACGCACACTGCCCCCTTTCTCCTCGAGATCCGGCACGAGTTCCAGGAGACGTTTCTTCATCTTGCCACTCTTGCCTCCGGAAGCACAGAGCACCGGGACAATGCCGATCTCGGAAAGGAATGCGGCAATGCTGATCACCAGGTCCTCTTCACCATAGACAATTGCTTTTTTACCGAATATGTACTTGTGGCCATCAGTATAAGCATCCACCAGGCGGCGTCGCTCATCCTCGTACATCTCTGGCAATGGCGTTGCAGACAGCTTCTCGAGAAGCGCAAAAAAACGGTCACTCTGCTTGATACCGATCGGAAGAGGAAGTTCATATCGGGAAACTCCGAATTCATCCTCGAGATATCCGGCTGCGGACTTCGATGCCGGTAGTATGGACGTAAATTCTATACTTCCGGCAGCCGTAGCTGTGTGACGGATAGCCTTGACAGGTGTGCCTCCTTTCGGTATGCGATGGTATTCAGCCCATGGACCACCATCCAGGGTTTCGGAGTAATCAGGAAGAATCACCGCGGGCAGCCCGAATGACGTCATGATTTCTTTAAGGTAGCGGATATCAGCTGGCGAAACCATGTTGGGAAACAGGTTCAGCAGGTTCTGTCTTGGCCCTTTTTCGGCAAGCTTTACTACAGTGGCTCTCACTGCTGCATGGAACCCGTCTATATGACTGCCCTGGTAGCTCGGGGTCGAAGCGTGCACCATGAGCGGAAGCGGTTCGCCGTTCGGCAGAGGTTCCCCATTGTCAAACAATCGCACGTAATCCCTGAGAATCATGTCGACATCGTCGCCGATAGTTTCCGACAGGCAGGTCGTAGCAATCCCGATCACCTCCGGCCTGTACTGCTGCGTAACATTTTTCAGGCCAAGCTTCAGGTTGTGGCTCCCGCCGAATACCGCAGTATCCTCGTTGAAATTGGACGACGCGATATCGACAGGTTCCTTGAAGTGGCTGATAAGGTAGCGACGGATATAGGTCGCACACCCCTGCGAACCGTGCAGGAACGGCACGCATTTCTCTATACCCCTGAATGCCAGGCAGGCACCAAGCGGATTGCAAAGCTTGCAGGCATTCTGGGTTGCTGCTTTTGCTGTTTTCATGACAAACCTCCTTTCCTCGGAGCAAACTGCCATACTGGGCTCATCACCGAGTTATAGACCTCTTTGATAAAATTGTACATCCCTTCGAATCCTGCGAGCGGGATCTTGCGCTCGTGGTTGTGATCGCAGAACCCTATACCGAGCTTGTAGGCAATCGGGCGCTCCTTGACTCCGCCAATCAGCAGATCAGCCTCTTTTTCAAGCACGAACTTCGACAGTTCTACCGGGTTTGAATCATCGACAATCACCGTGCCTTCATCACACATCTCCCTCAATCCCTCATAATCATCCTTGTTGCCGGTCTGTGAACCAGCAAGTACAACACTCATGCCGACCGAGCCCAGGGCCTTGATCAGCGAAAATGCCTTGAATGCACCGCCCACGTAAATAGCGGCTTTCTTGCCTTCAAGCTCTTTGCGGAACTTCTGGAGTTCAGGATAGAGCGAACTCACCTCCCTCTTGACCAGGGCTTTGGCGGCATCCATGATTTCAGGACGATCACTGAAATGTTTTGCCACGTCATACAGGGCCTTTGACATATCCTCTATACCGAAATAGGAAACCCGCAGGTAGGGTATCCCGTATTTCGATTCCATCTCTTTTGCCAGCTTGACCATCGAGCCTGAGCACTGCACGATATTGAGCGATGCACCATGCGATCGGCGTATATCATCCACCCGGCCATCACCGGTCATGGTAGCGACCACTTCGATGCCCATCTCTTCGTAATATCTCTTGATAATCCACGCTTCACCGGCGAGGTTGAACTCACCGAGAATGTTGATACTGTATTTTCCGATACCTTCTGTCGATCCGGTTCCCACCACTTTCATCAAGGCGTCACAGGCAGCCTTGTAACCATCTTTTTTTGTTCCCTTGAATCCTTCCGAATGAACGGGAAGCACAGGAATCCCTTTCTCCTGCGCAACCTTCTTGCATACCGCATCAATATCATCGCCGATAAGTCCGATGATGCAGGTCGAATAAATGAATGCAGCCTTTGGCTGATACTGGTCAATAAGCTCGATAAGCGATTTGTAGAGTTTCTTTTCGCCTCCATAGATCACATCCATCTCTTTAAGATCGGTGGAAAAGCTCATGCGATGGAGTTCCGGACCGGAAGACACAGCCCCCCGGATGTCCCACGTATACGCGGCACACCCGATGGGACCATGAACTATATGAAGGGCATCGGCAACCGGATAAAGCACAACCCGAGACCCGCAGAATACGCAGGCTCTCTGACTGACAGACCCCGACAAGCTGGTGGTTTCGCACGCCATATCAAGCGCACCCTGCCCCTCCTGCTTCTCGAACACCTGCCGCTGTCTTCCCTCGAGTATCTCAATCTTTTCCATACCTTCTCCCTTTTAGTATTCTATAGTTTACATCACCAGTTCGAACGACTCTTCAGGCGCATCGCGATCCTGGCGGTCCATGAGAACCCCGAGGATTTTTTCGACAAGCCTTAGCCCGCCCATGTAGCCTACGCTGGGGAAGTAGCTGTGTCCAATACGGTCCACGATGGGGAAACCAAACCTGACAAACGGTATATCCTCGTCACGGGCGATATACTTTCCGTACGTGTTACCGATCAGAAGATCCACAGGCTCGTTTTTGATCCACTGGTGCAGGAGGAACATGTCAGCCTGGGGTCCGTTCTTGACGTTGGCCTCAGGCACGGTGTCTTCCAGGATGGCTTTCATCCGCTGCTCGAACCGTTTGCCCGGGGTACCGCTGACGATATGTACCGGCTTCATGTTCAGATCGACAAGGAACTCGGTCAGCGGTATCAGGTGATCAGGGTCGCCAAACAAGGCAACCTTCTTGCCGCTGAAATACTGCTCCATATCGGTCATGACATCGAGCAACCTGCCCCGCTCATCGGTAATCGACTGGGGAATCTTCACGCCTGCCGCCTTCGAGAGTGTCATAAGGAAACGGTCAGTTGCACGTAGCCCTATCGGCAGGTCCTCGGTCTGGAATGGAACCTTGCACTTCTTTTCCAGTGCAACGCCACCCGGCTCGCCCGAGAAGCAACCCAGGGCAACGGTGAATTTGCTGTCGCCTGTGCTTTTAAGCTCAGGGATGGTGATACCACCTTTCGGGTAGAAGACATGCTTGCCTGTCTGCGGAGCATCGAGCACGTCTGAGGTATCGGGGAACATCCGTACCGTCACCTCCATCTCTTTGGCAATCCTCTTGATCTCGCGCATATCTGAAGGCTCCATCCATCCGGCAGCGATGTTGACCTGGTCGAGGGTCTCCCCGGTCGACACGGCAAACTGCTCTGCCATGGCCTGTACCATGTTGCCGTAACCGGTGACGTGCGATCCTACAAAGCTCGGTGTCGGGGCATAGATCACATACTTGCCTTCAGGCACCTTGCCATCGTCTTTCGCCTTGGTCGCGATCTGCTGAAGATCGTCTCCGATGGTTTCCGACAGGCAGGTGGAGTGGACTGCGATGATGTCCGGTTCGTATACCGTAAAGATATTGTCGATAGCCGTCACCAGGTTGGCCTGGCCGCCGAAGACCGAAGCGCCTTCGGTAAACGAACTGGTTGCCGCCATGACCGGTTCCTTGTAGTGCCTGGTCAGTGTACTCCGATGGTAGGAGCAGCACCCCTGTGAACCGTGGCTGTGGGGCAGGCAGCCATGTATACCAAGCGCTGCATACATAGCGCCTATTGGCTGGCATGTCTTTGCCGGGTTGATGGTCAGCGCCTCGCGCTCCATCACCTCGTCTTTAGTGTGTCGTAATAACATTGTGTACTCTCCTTTCGATTACTGTGTCACGTAGCTTGCTTCCAGCTCGAGGGCTGCGCCATCTTCTTCCCACGGGGCCTGGATAAGCTTCCAGACGCGGCTGTTGACCATACGATCGATATCTTTGTAGAAGTTGACCGCACCGGTAAACCCTGCGTATGGCCCACCGTAGTCGTAGCTATGCAGCTGCTTGAGCGGAACGCCCATCTTCTGGACAACGTATTTTTCCTTGATTCCTGCGCAGAAAATGTCTGGCTTGTAGAGCTCGATCAGTTTCTCGCTTTCATAGTGGCTGATATCGTCTATAACAAGCGTCCCTTTCTTCATATCAGGCATCATGCCTTCGTACTCCCTGATATCGAGCCCCTCTTCCTTCAGGCGGGCAAGGTCTTCCTCGCTCTTGCGGGGCCGGTAACGTTCGGGATCAGCCGTCACCTTCAGCTCCTCGATATTCTTGGTATCGGCATCGATCTTGATCGACGGAATCACGCGACGACCTTCATAGTCATCACGATGCCCGAACTCGTACCCTGCAGACAGCGTCTCCATACCGAGCTCGCCGAACAGCTCCTGGTAGTGATGGGCCCTCGAACCGCCGACAAAGAGCATCGCAAGCTTGCCTTTCGTCCTGGGATAGACATCCTCGACCACACTCCTCACTACCGGCATCTCCTCTGCAATCACCTCTTCGACACGAGCCATCAGCTCGTCATCTTCGAAGTAACGGGCAATCCTTCGCAGCGACTTTGCGCTCGCCTCGGCACCGATAAAGTTGACTTTCATCCAGGGGATACCATACTTGGTCTCCATCATTTCGGCCATGTAGTTGATCGAACGGTGGCACATGATCACATTGAGATCTGCCGTATGCGAGTTCTCGAACTGGCCGATCGTCGAGTTGCCGCTGAAGCTTGCAACCAGGGTAATGCCGCATTTCTCGAGCAATCGTTCGATCTCGAACGCATCGCCCCCGATATTGTATTCACCAAGCATGTTGATCTTGAACTTGCCACCTTTGTCGGTATCGTCGAGCCCGACCACATGCTTGAACACCTGGTTGTTGGCGATATGGTGACCGGCTGACTGGCTGACGCCCTTGTAGCCTTCGCAGCTGAACCCGAAAATATTGCAGTCACCAAGCGTTTCGCGCATTTCCCTTGCAACGGCATGGACATCATCACCGATCAAGCCAACCGGGCAGGTTGAAAAAATGCCGATCGCCTTGGGGTGGAACAGGTCGTAGGCCTCCTGGATCGCCTGCTTGAGTTTTTTCTCACCACCGAACACGATATGTTCCTCCTGCATGTCGGTCGAAAAACAATAGGTCATGTAGTTGGCACCCTCGGGACCATCAGGTCTTGTCTGGTTACGGCGTGTCAGCCACGCGTAGAAGCTGCAACCGATAGGGCCGTGCACCAGGTTGACGATATCCCTTGTAGGGCCGAGCACAACACCCTTACAGCCTGCATAGGAACAGCCCCTCTGGGTAATAATGCCCGGTATGGTACGGGTATTGGCCTGAACCTGGGGAATTTCTTCTGGATCGTTCAGCACGATCGACTTCGCCCTTTTCTTGGCCACTTTTGGCGGATATTTCTGCAGCATCTCGTCTCTGACAGCAGAAGGATCCGGAAATTTTCTTACTGGCTCCATAACTCTCTCTCCGTTTTCAAAAATTTGTACTTATACCAGGGCGACATCGCCGGTTTCACCTGTCCTGACACGAACGGTATCGGTAATTGGCGTCACGAAGATCTTGCCATCTCCAGGCTTGCCAGTCTGGTTGGTTTTGATGATGGCATCGATCGCCGCCTGCGTCATGTCGTCCGGTACGACGATGGCAAGAAGCCGCTTAGCGACAAGCCTCGGTGCACCACCTAGCTGCTCTATGGCTTCCGGATGCCCATCTTCCGCTCCCTGGAGGATATCGAAGTGCACCTGGCCTTTTCCCCTGCCGAGCACCCGGCCAAGGGCTGTGAACGATGAGATGCCTGCATCGATAAGCGCCTGCTTTGTCTCGTTCATCTTTTTCATCCTGATGATTGCGATAATCTCTTTCATTACCCCTCCTTTGACTCTGCGAGAACTGGCTCTTCCTCTTTGATTCCCGAACTGATGGTATAGACTTCCTCGACCTTCGAGACAAAAATCTTACCATCACCAAACTTGCCATCACCCTCAGATTTTGCGTTCATCAGGATGGCATCAAGGACAAATTCCTTGTCGGCATCAGGAACGACGACAACAAGCATCTCTTTTGGCAGCTCATCGTAGATCACGTCCCCGACTTTCAAACCACGCTGTTTACCCCGACCTACGACCGGAATCTTGGTGACAGCCGGATAGCCGGCATCGAGAAGACCCTGCATGACATCCTGTGCTTTGGCGGGACGGATAATTGCTCTGATCATTAACATGTGTGTGACTCCTTTGTTTTTGTTAGTTGGCAATACCGAAATCAATCAAGAGTTTCTCGAGTTCATCGATCTCCAGAGGTTTCGGGATAACGAACATCTCGTTTTCATCGATCTTCTTTGCCAGCGTCCGATACTCGTCAGCCTGGCCATGTGATGGATCGAAATCGATAACTGTTTTCCGGTTGATCTCAGCCCTCTGCACCATGTTGTCACGAGGGACAAAGTGGATCATCTGGGTGCCGAGCTGCCGTGCAAGCTCCTCGATCATCTCACGCTCGTTATCAACCTTGCGGCTGTTGCAGATCAGGCCTCCAAGGCGAACACCACCGGCATCGGCATACTTGAGGATACCTTTACAGATGTTGTTGGCAGCGTACATCGCCATCATCTCACCCGACACGACGATATAGATTTCCTGCGCTTTTCCGTCACGAATCGGCATAGCGAATCCACCACACACAACGTCACCAAGCACATCGTAGAACACGTAATCCAGACCCCATTCATCATCGTAAGCGCCAAGCTGCTCGAGAAGGTTGACTGACGTGATGATACCCCTGCCGGCACAACCAACACCAGGCTCCGGACCACCCGACTCGGTGCATCGCGAAGCGCCATAGCCCTCTTTGATGATATCTTCAAGTTCAACGTCCTCCCCTTCTTCGCGAAGCGTATCGAGAACGGTTTTCTGCGTCAGGCCACCAAGAAGCAGCCTTGTGGAGTCAGCCTTCGGGTCACACCCCACAACCATGACTTTCTTACCCATCTCTGCCAGGCCGGCAACAGTATTTTGTGTCGTTGTCGATTTACCGATACCACCTTTACCGTAAATAGCTATCTTTCTCATACCTTTATCCTTTTAGATTGAAAAATCAATTCTTTGAAAGAATTAAGGACAAATACCTTATCGCCCTTACTTTATTAGATGCAAGGGGCGTGCCAGAATTACACTCTTGCTCAAAAAAAATCGAGCGAATCTGGAAGAACGGTGGTAAGTCGCCACATAAAAGCAGCTTAACAGCGTCAGGGACCAACGGCTATCAGGGAGAAGACGGGGATGTGGTGAACGCAGAGGTGAGCGTAGGCCTACATTTTTGTAACAAAAACACCAAAACTACATTTACGTACTCTTTTTCCTATTTTAATCATGCACATCTTCATTCATCATCGAGCTTACCATGACAGAAGGAAAACACGCTATAGAACTCGACGGGAACCTCTGGTTCACAAAAGCCGAAACCAGGTTTCTCGGGGCAGACAGGATCGCCCTGCTCAAGAGCATCGACGAGCTCGGCTCGATCAACAAGGCCGCCAAGGCGCAGGGCATCAGCTACAAGACAGCATGGCAGCTGGTCAACACCATCAACAATCTTGCAGACAGACCTCTTGTAGAACGCACAGCCGGAGGGAAGGACGGTGGAGGCACGGTACTGACACCGAGCGGACGTACCATGCTCGAACAGTATGATATTATAGAAGAAGAACACCGCAAGTTCCTCGAAAATCTCGAAGATCGGCTTGCTGACTCAGGAAAGCTTTACAAATTCCTCAACCGGGTATCGATGAATATCAGCGCACGAAACATCCTCAGCGGCACCATTACGCATATTACGCGTGAAGCCGTCAACGCAGAAGTCACCCTCTCGCTCAAGGGAAATATCCCCCTGACAGCGATCGTCACCAACAGCGCTATAGACAAGCTCAAACTGGAAGTTGGCGGTAAGGCTATCGCCATCATCAAGTCAAGCTACGTGATTGTAGGAAAGGAGATCGATGTCCAAAAGGTAAGTACGAGAAACGTCCTGAATGGAACAATCGCAAGAATCATCGAAGGTCCTGTCAACTCTGAAGTCGATATCGCCGTAGGAGACGGGAATATCATCACCGCAATCATCACGCACGAAAGCTCCAGGAACCTCGGCCTGAAAGAGGGGGACCCGGCATGTGCCATGTTCAAGGCATCGAGCGTGATTATCGGTATTACTTAGCATATCCTCGGCAGCTGCTCCCCCAGCGGCATCTCCACAATCCTGCGGCTGCCGAACCCCGTCTCCATCACCACCATACCAGGATGCTCCTGCACAACTTCACCGACAAGGGCCGCATTGCGCCCGGTGCCGTCCGGACAAGTCCTCATCGCCTCGAGCACCCCCTCAGCTTCCCCTTGCGGCACAACAGCTACCAGCTTGCCTTCATTTGCTACCTCAAGCGGATCTATGCCAAGCAGTTCCGCAGCTCCCCTGACCGCACTGTCAACCGGCAACGTATCCTCCTGCAGCACAATACCTACGGCTGAGGCAGATGCCAGCTCGTTAAGGACTGCCGAAAGCCCTCCCCTGGTGGCATCACGCATGGCATGAACGCCCCGGTAACGGTCGAGCATTGCAGCAACAAGCCTGTGCAGTGGGGCAGAATCGCTCCTGAGTGCCGAGCCGGTAAACGACAGGCCGTGCCTGGCAGTGAGCAGGGCGATGCCATGGTCACCAAGTGTACCGGAAACGATAATCCTGTCACCGGGCCTGAGGTTCGAGCAGGAAAGATCCACGCCATCCCTGAGCTCGCCTATGCCCGACGTCGTGATGAACATACCATCGCACTGTCCCCGCCCTACAACCTTGGTATCCCCGGTCACCACCTCAACCCCGCACTCCCTGGCGGCTGCCGCCATACTCCGGACGACACGTTCGAGCTCCGCTATCGGAAACCCCTCTTCCAGCACGAACCCGGCACTCAGATAACGAGGCACAGCGCCACCAACCGCAAGGTCGTTGACGGTACCATGAACACTGAGGCTGCCGATGTCCCCTCCAGGAAAAAACAGCGGTGTCACTACGTAGCTGTCGGTCGTGAAAGCCAGTTTGCCGGAAAAAGCCGGCAGCAGTGCCTGGTCATCCCTCCGGGCAAGAAACCTGTTATGGAGCAGCGGCATGAAGAGCTTCCCCAGGAGCTCATCTGCAAGGCGACCACCTGCGCCGTGGGCCAGCTGTACCGTATCATGGTTCTCCAGGGGAAGAGGACAATGCCTATCCATACCGATCTGTCAATAAGGTTACGTATCAAAAAACTCTGCCAATGAGCCTCTTGCTAACAGGAAAAGGGCTTGGCTGATGAACAACGGTACCTGTAATAGGCCGCACAGGCGCCTTCACCTGACACCATGGGGGCACCGAGCGGATGCTCCGGCCTGCACTCCCGGCCAAACGCGTCGCAACTGTCGGGAGTGATGCGGCCGGCAAGTACATCACCACTCCTGCATCGCACATCATCGGCAGTATCCACACCGCCAAGTTCGAATTTCCGCAGTGCATCCCACTCACGGAAGCTCTCCCGAAGCACAAGGCCGCTTGCAGGAATAACCCCGATTCCCCGCCAGGCAACATCGGCAACCTCGAACACCTCCCGGACCACTGCAGCGGCGGCTGGATTACCCTGCGGTTCGACCACCCTGCCATACGCATTTTCCACCCCGACGAGCTCCTCTTCGAGCATCTGCACAAGGCGCAGGATCGCCGACAGCAGGTCCACAGGTTCGAAGCCAGCGACAACCACCGGTGTTTGGAACTTTCGGGCTATCGGGAGATATGGCTCCGTACCGGTCACCGTACAGACGTGTCCAGCGCCAAGAAATCCCTGTATCCTGTTACCGGAAGATGCAAGAATCGCCTCCATTGCCGGCGGCACAAGAAAGTGTGAAACAAGCACGCTGAAATTCATGAGCCCCTCACGCGCGGCCTGCCTGACCGCCATAGCGTTACCGGGGGCTGTAGTTTCAAACCCGACGGCCAGAAAAACAACCTCTTTATGAGGATTCTCCCTGGCCAGCTGCAGGGCTTCCAGCGGGGAAAACACGAACCGCACATCACCTCCCCTGCTTCGGGCTGCAGCGAGGTCACCGCTGCTCCCCGGTACTCGAAGCATGTCCCCGAATGCCGCAAGCAGCGTACCAGGTTTCGAGGCTATCGCGATGGCCCGATCTATGGTTTTTACCGAGGTGACGCAGACTGGACACCCGGGACCGTGCACTAGCGAAATCCCCTCAGGCAGGAGCTGGTCGAGGCCATAGCGGAGAATCGAATGGGTCTGCCCGCCGCATATCTCCATAATCGTCCACGGCCGTGTCGTCGCCTGCGCCAGGCGTTCAGCGATCCGCCTCACCACCTCCGCATCACGGTACTCATCTATATATTTCATATCACTCTCCCAGCAACCCCTTCCAGATCTCCAGGCTTTCACGAGCCTCCTCCTCGTCAATCACCTTCAGTGCAAATCCGGCATGCACGATGGTATATTGACCAACTTCGATATCCGGCACATACTCAAGGCACGCCCTGGTCATCGAACCGTTAATAGCAACAAGCCCCATACGAAGGCCGTTTTCCTTCTCTATCGAGGTCACTTTTCCTGGTATTGCAAGGCACATGATTTCTTTTTCAGATATTCTCTGCCGATAACCGCCTGACCGAGCGATATCCCCCCATCATTACAAGGCACGCAGCCATGAAGCAGTACATCCATACCAACATGTTCGAGACTGCGCACCATCATCGTTGTCAACAACGGGTTCTGGAACACGCCACCACTGAGAGCCACTGTACGAATCCCGCTCACTACCGAAGCTTCCCGGGCAGCCAGCACAAACATCTCCACCACTGTCCGGTGAAAACGGCTGCCGATCTCCCCGGCAGGACGTCCCAACCTGGCAGCTTTGACCACATCAGCTATAAGCGGCGTAACTGCAAGATAGCGAACCCCGTTGGACTGACCATCAAAACCGAAAGCATAAGGCTCCACTGTACCCTCATCACTGGCAGACATCAGCTCGACGGCTGCCTGGCCCTCATAGCTGTTTTCATCACACAGCCCGGCAAAATAGGCCACCGCATCAAACAACCTGCCGCAACTGCTTGCAAGCGGCGTGTTGACAGACGTTTTGAGCAACGCCAGCATGCCTTCCCACTCATACCCCCGGAAAAGATCTGCGGGCAGCTCTCCGAAAGCATGGAACGCATAACCGGCAGCTGCCCTCCAGGGCCTCATGGCTGCAGCGTCACCTCCGGGAAGCGGCACCGGATGCAGCGCAGCAAACCGCTCGAAGCCAGCTGCATCACCAACAAGAAGTTCGCCTCCCCACACCGTACCATCCGTACCATAACCTGACCCATCGAGGATGATGCCGATCGCTTTTTCCTCGTAACGATGCTCTGCAAGGCATGAAACCAGATGGGCATGATGGTGCTGCACCTGCACGACCGGCACAGCTTGTCTCCCGGAACCCTGAGTTTGTGAAGTGCGCCCGCAGAAAGCGGGGTGCATGTCGCAGGCGACAATCTCGGGATGGACACCTGTAAGACGTTCGAGATGCGTGGCGATTTCACGGTAGTGACGAAGGGAAGGCTCGTTTTTCAGGTCCCCGATATGCTGGGAAAGGAACGCTTCGTGCCCCCTCACCATGCAAAGCGTCGATTTAAGTTCAGCACCGGCACCAAGGACCGCTGCCCCACCGCAGGCCAGGGCAAGAGGGAGAGGTACATAGCCACGGCTCCTGCGCAGGAGCCTGAACCCGCTCTCCATGACTATCCCCACAGAATCATCGCAGGGAAAGGCGATCGGCCGGTCATGCATGAGAAACCCGTCAGCAATCCCTCCAAGCCGGCGCAACGCTTCCTGGTTATCGGTGATGATCGGTTCCTCACTGAAATTCGCACTGGTCATCACCAGTAGGCCGGGAGATGAGGCTAGCAGGAGCAGGTGCAGCGGCGAATAGGGAAGCATGACTCCCAGCCGGTCATTCCCGGGGGCCAGAGCTTCCGGCAACCCCGCACCGGCACGTTTACGAAGCAGGACGACTGGCGCTGCGGGCGACTCGAGCGCCTGCTGTTCTTCCATGGAGCACCAGCAATAGCGTTCCAGCAACCCGGCATCCCTCACCATGACGGCAAAGGGCTTACGTGGCCGTCCCTTGCGGATCCGCAGGCGCTCTACCGCTGCACTGTTCGATGCATCGACGGCAAGGTGAAATCCACCGATCCCCTTCAGAGCGACAATCATACCATCACGGAGCATCGCGGCAGCCCGTTCCAGCGGATCGGGAACGTCGATACCATTTCCCCCTGCATCCACCAGGCTGAAACCTGGTCCGCAAGCCACACAAGCGTTCGGCTGCGCGTGGAACCGACGATCAAGCGGGTCGTCATACTCACCTGCACAAGCCTCGCAGAGCTGGAACGAACGCATAGTCGTGTTGGGACGATCATACGGCACCGCTTCGGTAATGGTAAAACGGGGCCCGCATGCCGTACAGTTGATAAACGGGTAACGATACCTGCGATCCTCCGGGTCGAAGAGCTCCCGGCGACAGCTGCTGCAGGTGGCAAGGTCCGGCGGAATCGAAGGAGGAGAGTCCCCCGGAAGAGAGGATGACTCTATGGAAAACCCTGCCGAGGTGCAGGACGCGATCTCCTCCACATCAACCATGCGGATAGCTGACATGGCAGGAGCCTCATCCCGCAGACGCTGGAGGAACCCGTCAAGTTCGTCACGATCTCTGCCCTGCACCTCGATACGCACACCATCCGGTTCGTTACGAACCATCCCTGCCAACTGCATCTCCCGGGCAAGACGATACACAAAGGGTCTGAAACCGACCCCCTGTACCGTTCCCCGCACCATGACTCTTAACCGGCATGGCAAAGAGGAAGTCACGCCTTCTGCGCCCTGATCTGCTGGTGCAGCCATGCTATCCAGGCCTCCATACCCTCACCAGTCGCTGCCGAGACCTCGAACCACCCGAGCCGGTGATTCACCTTCATGGCGTTCTCTTTGCATCGCTCCACATCGAACGCCACGTAGGGTAGCAGGTCAGTTTTGTTCAGAATACAGATGTCAGCCTCCTGGAACATGGTCGGGTACTTGAGTGGCTTGTCATCCCCTTCGGTAACACTGATGATAACGATCTTCATCGCCTCACCCAGGTCGAACAGTGCCGGACAGACCAGGTTACCTACGTTTTCGATAAAAAGGACCGCTCCACAGGGGAGCTCCATTTCCTTCGCAGCCCTGCCAACCATTGCTGCATCGAGATGACACCCTGTTCCGGTGTTGACCTGGATCACCGGAACACCCAGCGCATCGATACGTTCGGCATCGCGCATGGTCTGCTGGTCACCCTCGATCACCGCTGCAGGGCAGTCATCACCAAGCCAAGGAATAGTTTTCTCGAGCAATGTCGTTTTCCCGGAACCAGGGGAACTGAGCAGGTTGAGCGCAAGCACCCCCCGACCTTCGAACCAGCCCCGGTTACGTTCAGCTAACAGGTTGTTCTGCAGCAGGACATCCTGCTCCATCACCACTCGCTGCCCCTCCCGGGTATCGTGCTGGTGCCCATGATGATCATGGGCATCGTGATGATTATGGTGGCCGTGACCGTCATGCTCATGATGATGATGGCCATGATTCCCATCGTGGAGATGCACATGCCACCCCTCGCTGCCGGGCCTGCGAAGCACCGCTCCGCCTTCAGAAGAACAACCGCATGTATCGCACATAGTCGGGTATGAGTTATGAGTTACAAGTTACGAGCAGTGACGAGTGACACGTCAAGCGCGACGTATCACTCTATCACTATGGATGAAATCTTCAGTTCCCTGCCGGAGAGGACTTCTGTCCTGAACGAACCGCATGATGGACACTCTGCATAGTGAAACTCCAGACCGAAGCATGTAGCGCAATCGAGGCACCGACCTTCGGCCTTAGGACTGGTGATATGGAGAGCGGCATGCTCGAGCACACTCCCCCGCGACAGTACCTGCAGGCCGAACTCCAGTGAAGGAATCTCAACTCCACTGAGGGGACCAACAACAAGTTCCAGTTCAAGGACGCTCGTGGCACCCTGCCTGGATGCCTCTTCGTGTACCGCCCCGATAATCGATCGGGCTATCGACAGTTCATGCATATGTCACCACCTCTTTTGCAAAGGTAGGCAATACCTCTCCCATTCCAATGGGCACCATCGGAAAAGAGTAGTCCGGAAGATGCAGGAGATTCCAATTTTTCGTAAATTTGACACAAAATGTTATGGATCACGAAGACCCCACACGCTTGAAACACCTGACAGGACTGCAAGGCCTACCAGCCGACACCATCACGGCCATCCTGGACCGAGCCGTTACTCACAAGCAACTCCTTACCAGCGAGGGAAGTTCCCCCGAGCCCGTACTCAAGGGCAAGCGCATCGCCCTGGCTTTTTTCGAAAACTCCACGCGAACACGCTTCTCGTTCGACATAGCTGCACGCAACCTCGGAGCCACCACCCTCAACTTCACCGCATCGTCCAGCAGCATCAGTAAGGGTGAAAGTATTATCGACACTATCCGCAACCTCGAAGCGATGCAGATCGACGCGTTCGTTATCCGACATCCTGCGTCCGGCTCAGCGGCCATGATCAGCGGCATTACCGACCGCAATATCATCAACGCCGGTGATGGAGCCCATGAGCACCCGACCCAGGGACTGCTCGACATCTACACCCTTCGGGACTGTTTTGGCTCGCTCGAAGGTCTCAAGGTCATGATCCTGGGTGACATTCTCCACAGCCGGGTCGCACGATCCAATATCTTCGGACTTACTACGCTCGGAGCTGACGTCGGCGTCTGTGCTCCAGCAACGCTGCTCCCCTGCGATGTCGAAGGCCTCGGCGTCAAGGTACTCCCATCGCTTGACGACGGGCTCAGGTGGGCCGATGCAGCCATAGTCCTTCGGCTTCAGCTGGAACGGGCCACCGGTGGCTACCTGCCATCCACACAGGATTACTCGTTCAGCTTTGGCCTGACTGATGAACGACTCGAAAAAATCAAGAAACATCTGCTGGTCCTGCACCCCGGCCCGATCAACCGCGAAATTGAAATCGCAGGCAACGTGGCCGACCGGATCCAGCCTCCCGGTTACTCCAAGAGTATGCTGCTCGAACAGGTCACCAACGGTGTCGCAGTCAGGACAGCAATCCTCGAAATGCTCATAGTTCCATGATTTCCCCCTCCTCAAGCAACACCAAACCTGACATGATGATACGTGATCGCATCCTTTTCCCGTTCTGGACAACACTGCTCTGCCTCATGATGGCAACACCTTCGGCAGCATCTGCAAAACCAACGCTCGACACCATGTTCAGCCCGCTCCTGGCCGATCCCCTGGAACCGAGAATTGCCGTCATGCCCTGGCTCGACAAGGACTACCTGCAGCTCGACATCGGCTCATCCGCCGACCTCTACCAGAATGAAGAGGGCAACTTTGCCTTCGGCATCGACTTCGCCACCTACTCGCTCCTGCAGCGCTCCAGCAACTTCAAGTTCCCTGTCGACACCATCGATTACCTCTTCGGCGTCAACTTCAGCTGGCAGAAAGAGCTGGAACAATGCCAGCTTCCGTTCGACACCCTCTCGGCACGCGTACGCCTGAGCCATATTTCCGCACATTTCGAGGATGGCCATTATGACGAAGACGCCGGTGCATGGAGAGGTGCAGATACGCATCCTCTCGGCATTCCTTTCACCTACAGCCGCGAATTCCTCAACATGGTGGTCGCACTCTCGTCGGACGACCTGCGCGCCTACCTCGGCTACCAGTTCCTGTGGCACACCATCCCCGACAACATCAACCGCCACAGCTTCCAGGCCGGTCTCGAAGTCAACACTCCCGGCAATACCTACCTTGCTGCAGACTTCAAGCTGCTGCCAGTATGGGATGTGACCAAGAAAAAGACCGATACCTTCCGCGGCACCTGGAACCTGCAGGCCGGCTGGAAACTCGACGCCATCGGTGTGGAACATGTCCGCATCGCCTGCAACCACTTCACAGGCATGAGCCGCCACGGCATGTACTTCTTTGACGACGAAAGCTACACCACACTCGGCGTAATCGTGGATCTGTAGAATCAACGAACAGTTCTGTCACCTCATTTCTATACCGAGGTATCGTAAAAACGGGGAGGCTGGCCGGTCGCTCCGGCTCGGTGATACACCGGAACCAGCTCATAGAGGAAGGGTGGGTAAATTTCATACTCGCCCAGGCGCTCCAGGGGAAGCCAGCGGGCCTCGATAATCACCTGTTCCTGATCGCCAAGCTCAGGGTCCTTGCCGGTTATGAGCTCCCCACCGGTCACCTGGCAGGAAAACCCTATGGAAATCGAGTGGTGGCGGGAACCTCGGTTGTCAGCTTCCGGCTCGGGGTAGAGCAGCTCCTTGACAAACACCATCTCCCCCACCTCGCAGCTGAGCCCTGTCTCTTCAAGCATCTCGCGCCTAACAGCCTCATGCAGGGTCTCGCGAGGCTCGACGACACCTCCCGGCAATATCCAGTAGGTTGACGGCAAAGCAGGATCGTCAGGAGCGAAGCTCTTGTGTTCAATGAAAAGCGCATGTCCATCATGCAGGCAGAGGGCGCTGACGCGAAGTTTGGGCATATGAGGTGAAAAACTGTATGAAAACGAGTTACAGGCAAAAGATACAAAAACTTGCTTTGAATGCCGACATAACACCTCCTGCGTAACACTGCATCAGTATACGGTAATGCAGTTTAATTACAATCAATATAACACCTTATTCGGATAGCAAGTCGGATGCATCACAATAAATGGAGCAATACTCACTAAGGCCGGAACAGCAAAATTGTTTGTAATTGTTTTTTTTATGTTAAATTACATGCTAATTAGCTGTTCTTTCTGTATTCACAGCCCTCTTATGTAACGGATGAGAGGGTTGTTTAGCATTCTCGAAGCAACACAAAACCTAACGGAGAAACGCAATGAAAAAAATGATATCGCTCGTATGCGCTATCGTCCTGATGGCCCAGGCTACTCCAGCCTCTGCAGCCATCAACTTCAGCGGAGACGCACAGGTTCGCCCTCGCGGTGAGTTCATCTACAACGATGGTGCTGCTGACACTTCAGACATGAAGTACATGTACCGCCTTCGCCTGAATGCAGCTGCCGATCTTGGCGACGGGTACTTCGCCAAAGCCCTGATTTCAAGCGAAACACCGGGCTGGCTGGCAACTGTAGACGGCAACAACACTGAAACAACAACACTGAAACATTTGACCTCGGTGTTTCCCAGCTCTACTTCGGCCGCATGATGGAAGACTCACACTATGTGATGGGTCGCATGCCACTGAACAGCTTCAACAACCCTGTGTACGACATCTCGATGTACCCGTTCCAGGCGCTTGAAGTTCCTGTATTCCTCAACGCAAACGACAGGCTTTACGGCTTCAACTACGGTACTGAAGTTGGACCGGGTGAGCTGAATGCAACCCTGAGCGTACTCGACAACGACCAGAATGAATCAGACATGTTCGAAGACGGGTATGGCCTGCTCGTCAGCTACAAGACCAACATCGGCAACGTCACCTTCGAACCACAGATGCTTGCAGCCCTCTCCGATTCCGATATCGCTGGCGGCGCGTACATCTCAGGTATTGCAGACAGATATGATAACGTCAAACCGCTCACCTTCGGTGCCAACATCAGCGTACCTGCTGACGATGTCACCTTCTGCTTCAGCGGCTTCTACACCCAGGCTAACGATGATGCAGCTGACGGCACAGAAGTAGATTACTCTGCATATATGCTCCGCGCCAAAGCCATCTACGGTCTGCTGACCACCTGGATCGACTACAACGCAGCTGATAACGAAACTACTGGTGCAGACGTTGAAGAGTACAAGAACCTCTTTGTCTGGGCACAGTACAAGTACACTGTCCACGAATCGTCAATGGGCACCTTCTCGCTCATGCCGACCGTTCGTTACCTCTCTACAGACCAGGATGATACTGACGCCAGCCGTCTGCGGACTGAGCTCTGGGCAAACGTCACCTTCTAAACTGTCACATGACAGTCTTGACGACAAAAGCCGCCCCCGATTTCCCGGGGGCGGCTTTTTTTTGCACTGAGTACGCTGAAGTTTCGCAATGCAGGCCGCAGCCCTTACCCCACACAAGAAATGCTTTTTATGGAAGGCTTTTTTTTGCGTAACTTTCTATGTTGTCTACAGCTAACCAAATTCAACCCACACCATTAAACCTACTGACGCCATGGAAAAAGGAAAACTGCAGGAGTACTGGCGTACCAATGTCCGCTACCTTATCGGACTCCTGATAGTCTGGTTCACCGTATCGTACGGATTCGGCATCCTTCTGGCCGACCAGCTCAATGCCATCTCGCTCGGGGGCTTCAAACTCGGCTTCTGGTTTGCACAACAGGGTTCGATCTACGTCTTCGTGGTCCTTATTTTCGTTTACGTCATCCTGATGAACAAGCTCGACAGGAAGTTCGACGTGCGCGAAGAGTGATCCACCCCCTCCGGTTTACATTTTTTTTCATCACCTTTCTTAACAAGCAACTATTATGGACGTACAGACGTGGACCTATCTCATTGTGGGTATCACCTTTGCCATCTATATCGGTATTGCGATATGGGCGAAGGCTGGTTCCGCAAAGGAATTTTACGTTGCCGGCGCAGGCGTTCCGCCGCTTGCCAATGGCATGGCCACTGCGGCCGACTGGATGAGTGCAGCATCGTATATCTCGATGGCAGGCCTTATCTCTTTCATGGGATATGACGGCTCGATCTACCTGATGGGCTGGACAGGTGGGTATGTGCTGCTNGCACTGCTGCTCGCCCCTTACCTTCGCAAGTTCGGCAAGTTTACCGTGCCTGACTTTGTAGGNGACCGNTACTACTCGAACGTAGCNAGAACGGTTGCAGTCATCTGCGCNATCTTTGTCTCCTTCACNTANGTTGCCGGCCAGATGCGTGGCGTCGGCGTTGTATTCTCTCGCTTCCTCGANGTACCNATCAANACAGGTATCCTCATCGGTATGGGTATCGTCTTCTTCTACGCNGTNCTTGGNGGCATGAAGGGNATNACCTANACNCAGGTNGCCCAGTACTGCGTNCTNATCTTCGCNTTCCTNGTNCCNGCNATCTTCATTTCGCTGCTGGTTACCAACAACCCGGTCCCGCAGATCGGCTTTGGCAGCGAGGTTGTCGGCGGCGGTTACCTGCTCGACAAGCTCGATGGCCTGCACCAGGAACTCGGGTTCGCCCCGTACACAGATGGCAGCAAACCAATGATCGACGTCTTCTTCATCACCTTTGCACTGATGGTAGGTACGGCAGGTCTTCCGCACGTCATTGTCCGTTTCTTCACCGTACCGAAGGTTCGTGATGCACGTATCTCTGCCGGATGGGCACTGATCTTCATCGCCCTCCTCTACACCACAGCACCGGCAATCGCTGCGTTCGCCCGCTACAACCTGATCAATACGGTCAGCAACACCTCCTATGCTGAACTGCCTAACTGGTTCAAAACATGGGAAGGAACCGGCCTTATCGCCTGGGCCGACAAGAATGACGATGGTGCTGTGCAGTACGTCAAGGGAGCGCCGTTCGATGGCAAGCCAGCCTTCACCGGTGAAACCGGCGAACTGGGCCAGAGGCTGCTGTCCAACGAGCTCACCGACAATGCAAACGAGCTCTACATCGACCGCGACATCATGGTGCTTGCAAACCCGGAAATCGCGCAACTGCCTGACTGGGTCATAGCCCTTGTAGCTGCCGGCGGTCTTGCTGCAGCGCTCTCGACTGCGGCCGGCCTGTTGCTCGTCATCTCCACCTCGGTAGCGCACGACCTGGTCAAGAAACAGATCAACCCAAACATCAGTGAAAAATCTGAGGTGCTGATCGCGCGCATCGCCGTCGCCATTGCCATCGTCATCGCCGGGTATTTCGGCATCAACCCTCCGGGCTTCGTGGCGCAGGTGGTTGCGTTCGCATTTGGTCTTGCTGCCTCGTCGTTCTTCCCGGTCATCATCCTCGGCATTTTCTACAAGAGGATGAACAAGGAAGGGGCGATTGCCGGTATGCTTGCCGGTATCATGTTCACTGCTGCCTACATCATCTACTTCAAGTTCGTCAACCCGGCAGCGAATGTCCCGGCAAACTGGATCTGGGGTATTTCACCTGAAGGTATCGGAACGCTCGGCATGCTGATCAACTTTGCTGTCAGCATCGTGGTATCGAAAATCACACCGGAACCTCCGGCCGATATCCAGGAGCTGGTCGACAGCCTACGCTACCCGAAAGGATCAGGGGAAGCCAGCATGCACTGAAGGCTGCCTGCAGCATAGCCATGGCAAAAAGCGCGGAAACCCCGCGCTTTTTGCGTATCATCCCAAAGCGCAGTTTCACCAACGCGGCAAGTGACGATGAACGAAACCCTCGAAAAAAAACTCGCGAACCTTCCGACCAACCCCGGCGTCTATCAGTACAAAAACGCCCGGGGCAAGGTTATCTATGTAGGCAAGGCAAAAAACCTTCGTGCAAGGGTACGTTCGTACTTCCGCGGACAGGAAAAACAATCGGGTAAAACAAAGGTCCTGGTACAGAACATTGCCGACCTCGAGGTAATCATCACCACATCGGAAGTCGAAGCTCTCATCCTCGAAAACAACCTGATCAAGGAGCTCAAGCCGCGCTACAACATCAACCTCAAGGACGACAAGACCTATCCCTACCTGGTCATCACCAATGAACCGTTCCCACGCATCCTCATCACTCGCCAGGTCAGACGGGACAGATCGACCTATTTCGGCCCGTATACCGAAGCGAGGCAACTGCGCTCCGTCCTGGACCTGATAAGCTCGATCTTCCCTCTTCGTGACTGCAAGCTGAAACTTACCGACGAACATGTCGCAGCGGGCAAGTTCAAGGTCTGTCTCAACTACCATATCCACAAGTGTAAAGGGCCATGCGAAGGGTTGGTAAAGGAAGAGGAGTACCTCAGGATGATCACTGAGATAACCCGCCTCCTCAAGGGAAAGACAAGCGCCCTCATACGTTCACTGACTGAAGAGATGCATGAACATGCCACTGCCCTGAGGTTCGAACAGGCTGCCGAGCTCAAGCTGCAGATCGATGGACTCAGGAAATACGCTGAACGGCAGAAGGTTGTTTCGACAGAACCGGTCGACCGTGACGTGTTTGCCGTTGCAAGACAGGAAGACGACGCATGTGGTGTCATCTTCAAAATCAGGGAGGGCAAGCTGCTCGGCTCCCAGAGAATGTATTTTTCCAATGTCGATGAAGAGAGCGATGAAACCCTGCTGCGGAGATTTCTCGAAAAATATTACCTCGAAACTCCCGACCTGATCCCTTCGGAAATTTTCCTGCAGCTGCCAATCGATGACGAAGAGACGGATGCCCTCCGTCAACTCACCGGTTCCGGCTCACTGCGGTTCATCACCCCAAAAATCGGCGAAAAGGCCAAACTGGTGCAGATGTGTGCCGAAAACGCTCGCCACCACCTCGAAGAGTACCTGATCCAGAAGCAGAAACGGGGTGAACTGGCAAGGAAGAACCCTGCCCTGGAGGCCCTTCGCCTGACGCTCCACCTTCCGAAGGATCCTGAACGGATAGAGTGTTTCGACAACTCGCACCTTCAGGGAACAGACTACACCAGCTCAATGGTCTGCTTCGTACAGGGACGGCCACGCAAATCCGACTACCGTAAGTTCAAGGTCCGGAGCTTCGAAGGCTCGGACGACTACGCCGCCATGAAAGAAGCGGTTACCAGGCGTTACACCGGCTCACTGGCACAAGAGCTCCCCATGCCCGACCTCGTCGTCATCGACGGTGGCAAGGGGCAGGTCAACGTCGCCTTCGATACGCTCCGCTCCCTCGGCATCGACCTTCCGGTCATCGGTCTTGCCAAAAGGCTTGAGGAGATCTTCATGCCGCATGCAACCGACCCCTACAACCTGCCACGAACATCTCCAGGCCTCAAGCTCCTGCAGCAGCTCCGCGATGAAGCGCACCGGTTCGCTATCACCTACCACCGCAACCTGCGTTCGAAACACCTCAAGGAAACCGTACTGCAGGAAATCCCGGGCATAGGAGAAAAAACCGCCATGAAACTGCTTGCCCGCTTCGGCTCCCCAAAACAGGTTGCAGAAGCAAGCCTCGAAGAACTGACCACAACAGCCGGCCCCGCCGCCGCAAAAAAAGTACACAGGTTTTTTCAGGAACGTAACGTGTAACTAATCCCCTACCTCGGGCCTTGATCATACCCCCACATTCGCTCATCACACCTCACACATCACGTGTTACTCTCCTACATTCCTCTGACACAAGGGCTTACAGAGGAGATTTGAAACGAGCTGGTTTCCTTGTATATTTCCAAGGAATTATTCCGTACGGAAAGAAATAACATACCCGAGCACTCTATGAGCTTCCTTCATTTTTTTGACGAAGATGGCGGCAACAACGAATCGAACAATTTTTTCAGAAAATACAACATTGACGAACTGGATCTTTCAAGCATATACGATACAGAAGAGCTGATCGAGATCATCAACCAGCTCAACGAAGAAGGCATGCATGACGATGCGCTCAAAGTAGCACGTCACCTGGCAGACACGTCCCCTTACAATACAGAAGCCTGGTTCCACCTCGGTAACTGCCTGACGGTAAACGGTTATTTTGACGATGCACAGCAGGCGTTCCAGAAAGCGACTATCCTGAGCCCGGCGGACAGTGAAATGAAACTGAACCTGGCACTCTCACATTTCAATATCGCCAACTACACTGCAGCGCTCGAAGAGCTCGACAACATGCTTGCCGACTCAACTCTCGAAAAAGAAAGCTTTTTCTACAGGGGCCTGATACTGCAGCGAATGGAACGGTTCAGCGAGGCGGAAAAAAACCTTGAGAAAACCATCGCCCTCGACCCTGAGTTCCCTGAAGCACTCTATGAACTTGCCTACTGCAAAGACATGCTCGGCAAACTCGAGGAGAGCAACAGGTTTTACCAGAAAACCATCGACTTCGACCCTTACAATATCAATGCCTGGTACAACCAGGGGCTGGTACTGAGCAAGCTCAAGCGGTACGACGAAGCCATAGACTGTTACGACATGGCACTGGCCATTGCCGATGATTTCAGCTCGGCATGGTACAACAAGGCCAATGTGCTTGCCATTTCGGGACGTATTGAAGAAGCCGCCGAGTGCTACCTCAAAACCATAGAGTTCGAACCTGACGATATCAACGCCCTGTACAACCTCGGCATTGCCTACGAGGAACTCGAACAATTCGATGACGCCATCACGCAGTATACTCGCTGCATCGAAATCAAGCCTGACTTTGCCGACGCATGGTATGCGCTTGCCTGCTGCTTCGAGGCAAACGAAGAGTACGAGCCCGCACTCGATGCGGTTCACCGTGCTCTCGAGCAGTTCCCTGTCACCGTCGATTTCCTCCAGCTCAAGGCGGAGATCGAATACAACATGCAGCACCTGGAAAGCTCGAAAACCACCTATCGCCGCATTCTCGAGCTCGAACCCGACTCATCGAATGCCTGGGTCGATTACGCCATGGTGCTGCGCGAAACCGGTGAACTCGGTGCCTCTATTACGGCACTCCAGCACTCCATCGAGCTGCAACCCGAATCGGCAGACGCACATTTCGAAATTGCCGCCACCTATTTCGCACTTGGTGACGACCACCAGACCATACAGTCGCTGCGCAAGGCATTCGACCTTGATCCGGCAAAGAAAAAACTGTTCAAGTCGGCGTTTCCTGAGCTCTACAACCAGGACATGGTCCGCAGGCAACTCGGGATATCCTGAATGAAGACTCCCAGCACTATACTCGGGCTTCTGGGACGCAACGTTGGGTACTCCTACTCTCCGCTGATTCATAACAAAGCAGCGGAGCTTCTGGGGCTGCCTTACTGTTATACGATCTTCGATATTACCGATCACCTCCTTATCCCGACCGCCCTTGCAGGCGCTCGTGCATTGGGTATTGCCGGCTTCAATGTCACGATTCCCTACAAGCAGACCGTGCTCAGCTCGATGGACGAGCTTTCACCCCAGGCAAAAGCCACCGGTGCCGTCAATACCATCCGGAATGACAATGGCAAACTCTATGGCTACAATACAGATATTGCAGGGGTAAGCCGTCCTCTCCTCCCGTACCTGGACCGGATAGCCAACAACAGGGTTGGCATTTTCGGCTGTGGAGGAGCTGCAAGGGCTGCCGTCGTTGCGCTCAGGGATACGTTCGCTCCGTCAGCAGTAACCCTTTTCGTCCGCAGTCCTGAAAAAGCCGTGCCCTTCATCAGCGATCTTGGAACACCGCCCGGCACTGCTCCGCTCAACGCCGCCCCTGTTTCCGACCTGAAAGGGATACAGGAATGCACCCTCCTGATCAATGCCACGCCTATCGGTACGAAAGGCTCGCCTGGCGAAGGATCGGTGGTCCTGCCGTCCGGAACATCCGGCATCATACATGCAGGCCAGATTGTGTTCGATATGGTCTATAACCCGCTTGAAACCCCGCTCTTGCAACTGGCTGCCGCCGAAGGCGCAACGGCAGTACCGGGTATCGAGATGCTTCTGGCACAGGCCGCCGAATCATTTTCGATATGGACCGGACGCACCATGCCAACAAACGAGGTACGCCGTGCGCTGCTCGAAGAGCTCTCTCTGAACTCCTGATCCTATTTCTTTCGACTCCAATGCAAAGGATTTTCTCCCTTACCGCCGTCGTCATCCTGCTCGACCAGGCAACAAAACAGCTTGCCAGGGTCTTCCTGCGTGACACTGAACGCCAGGTAACACTCGTTGCCGACTGGCTGCAACTCACCTATGTCGAAAATCCAGGTATCGCTTTCGGCGTGACGCCAGGATCGAGGTTCACCCTTGTCGCCATGACCTTCGTGATACTCCTGGGGATCCTCTTCTACGTCATCCGGTCCTCCAACCGCAATCCGGAATTCATGACCGCATTTGGCCTGATCCTCGGCGGAGGCCTGGGCAACCTGATAGACAGGACGCTTATCGGCAGGGTCGTCGATTTCATCCACTTCGACCTTTACAACGGCTACCTCTTCAACACCTGGGTATCGCTCTGGCCCGTTTTCAACATTGCTGACTCAGCCATCACGATCGGCGCAGCCTGGCTCGTATTTCGCTACACACATATTTTTAACGAACAGTAACCAGGAGCATCATGTTTATCGACGTCCATGCTCACTTGTCATTTCCGGAATTCGATGAAGACCGCAGCGAAGTCATCGGAAGGATGTTCGATGCCGGAGTCACGGCACTGATCGATCCAGGGACGAACCTTGAAACAAGCCGCCGCTCGATCGAGCTCTCGAGACAGCATAACTTCATACACGCCTGCGTGGGGCTCCACCCGCATGACCTGCAGGAAAAGGCCGATCCGGCCCTGTTCGATGCCCTCGGAGTACTTGTGAAAGATCCTGAAGTAGTCGCCGTCGGTGAAGTAGGGCTCGACTACCACTACCCCGGCTACGACCAGAACGCACAGGAAGACGCATTTCGCACTATGCTTCGCCTTGCCGTAGAGCACGACAAGCCCCTGGTTATCCATGCGCGTGATGCCTGGCCAGATACGCTCAGGATCCTTCGTGAAGAACATTCTTCAGGGCTTCGAGGTATCATGCACTGCTTTTCTGGCGACATCGACACTGCCAACGCCTGCATTGCTCTCGGCTTCAGTATCTCGATCCCGGGAACGATCACCTTCAAAAAATCGACCCTGCCATCCGTGGTAAGGGAGATAGGGATGGAGCATCTCCTGAGTGAAACAGACTCTCCCTACCTCGCCCCTACGCCCTACCGGGGCAAAAGGAATGAACCGGCATATGTAGGACTGGTCACCGCTGCAATTGCGGAAGCGAAACAACTGCCGCTGGATACAACAGCCGCGATGATCATGCAGAACGCACGCCAGCTATTTGCTTTGAAATCCCCCCCAACTTCCCTAAGTTAATGGGCACTGTGCAAGATCCCCCTCAACCGAGTAACTGATCGACATGAAACAGACTATCCCACCTCCCGAAGGGAGTGCGGTACCCACGAACGGAATACAGGAAAAAACTGATGCTCTCCTGGCATTCCTGATAAAAAACCAGTCAACGCTTATTGCTGTCTCGATCGTCATCGTGCTTGCTGGCGGCGCAATGTTCTACCTCCAGCAGCAGCAGCGTGCCAGGGCCGCGGAAAGCTCGATACTTGCAGCAGAAGCTGCAGCGATGCTTGAATCCGGTACCCTGCAGCAAGCCATTGACGGGAACGACCTCACGCCAGGACTGCGCCGGATAGCCTCAGATTACCGCGGCACACCGGGAGGAAACCTTGCTGCACTCATGCTTGGCGAAAGCCTGCTCAATCTCGATAAGCCTGAAGAGGCGGAAGAGGTCTATAACTCGATGAAAGGCATCAACAAGGACCTCGAGGCAGCTGCCGCAGCAGGGCGGGCTAGGGCGCTTGAACTGCAGGGCAAGACTGCCGAAGCTGCCAGTGCGCTTGAAAACGCGGGCACAACTGCACGGAACAAAGCCCTTTCAGCAATTTACCTTGCCGATGCAGCAGACCTCTACCTTGCCGCAGGAAAACCTGACAAAGCGGCACTGCTTGCAGAAAAACTGGGAACCTCACATGAAGGGTATTCCGGTGCTGCCAAAGCCAGGCAGCTCGAGCTCAGGATAGCCGCCCTCCCCGGGAAATGACAATCAACCACAATTTCATCAATAGCATCAATACACCATGGCCAACAACTTCATCATCAAGACCTCACAAGGTGACATTGCCATAACCCTGTATGATGATACCCCGCTCCACCGGGATAACTTCATCAAGCATGCCGAAGAAAACTACTATGACGGTATCCGCTTCCACAGGGTGATTCAGGGATTCATGATACAGACCGGCGATCCACTCTCACGTGATGACGACAAGCGGATGCTGCATGGTACCGGCGGCCCGGACTATCGTATCGATGCAGAAATCAAGCATCCTAACAAAAAAGGCACGCTTGCAGCTGCTCGTGACAACAACCCACAAAAAGCATCTTCAGGCAGCCAGTTCTACATCAACCAGGCCGACAACTCGTTCCTTGACGGCGACTATACCGTGTTTGGCGAAGTGACTGACGGTATCGATATCGTCGACACCATTGCCGGAGTGGAAACAGATTTCAACGACAACCCTGTCGAACCGGTCACCATCATCACTATCGAAAGCTCTACACCTGCAAACTGAATCAGTCATGGGAACCGTTGCCGAAAATCTGGAAGCGATACAGCACGACATCTCCACCGCATGCAGGAAGGCCGGACGGTCTCCTGGAGAGGTGAGGCTTGTGGCTGTGTCGAAAACAAAACCTGCGTCGATGATCCGCGAAGCGCTCGAGGCTGGACAGCGCATTTTCGGTGAAAGCTATGTGCAGGAGTTTCTCGAAAAATTCGCTTCCCCTGAACTTGAAGGGCTGCCGATAGAGTGGCATTTTATCGGGCACCTCCAGTCTAACAAGGTTCGCCAGATTGTCGACAAGGTTTCCATGGTCCACGGTATCGACAAGTTCTCGACCGCCGAAGAGCTCTCCAGAAGAGCACAGGCAAAAGGCAGAAACGTCGACTTCCTGATCGAAGTCAACACCTCCGGGGAAAGCACCAAGTACGGCCTGTCCCCGGAGCAACTGCTCGATGAGGCACCAAAATTCATGGCCCTTGCTTCGGTAACACTGCGTGGACTCATGACTATCGCTTCTCCGGATCCTGAAGAGGCTGCAGGAGAGTTCGCCCTGCTCAGAGAGTTGCTTGAACGCATCCGGACCGTAGCTCCATCACCTGAGCACCTGACAGAGCTCTCGATGGGCATGAGCGGAGATTTTCCGGAAGCCATCGCTGCCGGGGCTACAATGGTCAGGGTCGGCTCCGCCATTTTCGGCTACCGTCATTGAAACTCCTGCCGGCTCTTTCATGTGACCGTACAGGATTTTATATTCAATAATATTTTTTTCCGCAATCTGCGAACAGGCGAACACTCGTGCTACGGGAAACGTCCTGTATCGCCTGGCCTGCACCCTGAATCTATGCCATACTCTAATTCTCCGGTCTTCATTCCTGCACAACGCGTACAGAATTACCATTACGCCATCCGCAACATTGTTACGCATGCCAGGAAACTCGAAGACCAGGGAAAGCCTGTCACCTATCTCAACATAGGCGATCCGGTCCTCTACGGCTTCCAGCCGCCACAGGAACTTATCGAGGCTAACATACGGGCGCTGCAGGAGGGACATAACGGGTACTCTCCCTCTTCCGGTCGCCATGAAGCACTCGAGGCGCTTGCACGGGATGCGGAAACACGGGGAATTCCGACCTCACCGGACAATATCATCATTACATTCGGGGCTTCGGAAGCAGCAGACCTTGTCTGCACCTCCATGCTCAACCCGGGAGACGAGGTACTCACTCCGGCACCGGGCTACCCGCTCTACAGCGCCATCATTGCCAAGCTCAACGCACGAGAGGTCCGCTACACCCTTAACCCGGAAGATGGATGGCTGCCTGATCCGGAAGAGATCGAAAGCCGCATTACACCGCGAACAAAGATCCTCGTTGTCATAAACCCTAACAACCCGACAGGGGAGCTCTACAGCAGGGAGACGCTGCAGCAGTTCGTTGAGATAGCCAGGAAACACAGGCTGCTTATCATCACCGACGAAGTCTATCACAAACTTGTCTACCAGGGACGCCACATTCCCCTCGCCTCGATTGCCGGGGACGATGTAGCTGTCATCACCATAGACAGTCTCTCGAAAAACTACATGGCTCCAGGATGGCGTACCGGATGGCTCATGATCACCAACGGCTGGCTCGTACCTGATGTGCGCAAGGCGTTCATCAAGCTTGCCGATGCCCGCCTGTGCGCCCCTATGGCTCCACAGTATGCCATCAGGGCAGCCATGGAGATGGGTCCGGAATACAACCGTTCACTGCTCGGACGCCTCAGGGAACAACGCGAAGTGACCATAAGCAGCCTCAACTCGATCGACGGGTTCAGCTGCAACAGCCCCGACGGGGCATTCTACGTGATGGGGAAAATCGATCTCGATGCAACCCCCTTCAGGACAGACGAGGAGTTCGTCCTTGCGTTCCTGCGCGAAAAACAGGTGCTTTTTGTCCATGGTTCCGGATTCGGCGCACCTGCTGCAGGAGGGTATGTCCGGATTGTCTACCTGCCCGATACCCCGACCCTCGAAGAGGTCTACCAGAAATTAGCCGATTTCATTCAACATCTCTAGTAATCCAGAACATTTCAACCCATACAGCCATGATCGAACAGCGCGAGAAAATCCAGGCGGCAGTTACCTTTATCCGCAAGAAGACCAGTGAAGAGTACCCGGTAGGCATTGTCCTTGGAACCGGACTTGGAGCCCTGGCAAAAGAGATAGAGGTCGATTTTGCGCTGGACTATGGCGATATCCCCTACTTTCCGATCTCGACCGTCGAGACCCATCACGGCAAGCTGATATTCGGCACCCTTGCAGGAAAAAAAGTCGTCGCCATGCAGGGTCGCTTCCATTTCTACGAAGGCTACTCGATGCAGCAGATTGTTTTCCCAATCAGGGTCATGAAACACCTCGGTGTCAAAACACTTGGCATCACCAACGCCTGCGGCGGCCTGAACCCCGGCTACAGCAAAGGCGATATCATGCTGATCGACGACCACATCAACATGCTCCCGGGTAACCCGCTTATCGGCCCTAACGATCCTGAAGCCGGCCCGCGCTTCCCTGACATGTGCGCACCCTATTCACCCCGCCTGCTCGAGCTTGCCGAAAAGGTTGCCCTTGAAAATGGCCTGAAAGTACAGCGAGGCGTCTACGTAGCCCTTTCCGGACCCTGCCTCGAAACCCGTGCTGAGTACAGGATGCTTCGCAACCTGGGAGCTGACGTAGTCGGTATGTCGACAGTCCCGGAAGTTATTGCTGCAGTTCACCAGGGCACCGAAGTATTCGGCATGTCCATCGTCACCGACGAATGTTTTCCCGACAACCTCCAGCCAGTCAGCATCGATGAAATCATCGAGGTCTCGAACCAGGCTGAGCCTAAAATGACCACCATCTTCAAAAACGTGGTTGCACAACTCTGACACATCAACACCCACTAAAAATTTATTCGCATGATTGACGCCATTTCGTTCCAGAACGGGACGTTACGCTATCTTGACCAGCGCTTTCTCCCTCTTAAGGAAAACTACGTTGCCACAAAAAGCCATATCGAGGCGATAGAAGCCATCAAAACACTGGCTGTCCGCGGAGCTCCCCTCATCGGTGTCGCTGCGGGCTATACCGTCATTCTGGGCATCAATGCATTCCAGGGAAGCAAAGAAGAGTTTCCGGCTTACTTCGAACAACTGATCACCGATGTAGAAGCCTCGAGGCCTACCGCCGTCAACCTCTTTTTTGCCACGGCAAGGCTGATGGAAGTCTATAATGCGAACTATGCCGAAGATTCGCTGGAATCCCTGGTTGCCAAAATGCTCGCAGCAGCCGTTAAAATCCATGACGACGAGATCGACAACTGCGACCGGATGGCACGTTTCGGCGTCGACCAGATCCGAAAAGACCTTGCCTCGACCCTGAAAAAAAGAAAGCTGACCGTCCTGACCCACTGCAATACCGGTACGCTTGCCACCGGTGGTTCAGGAACTGCCCTTGGCGTCATCAAACTTGCCTGGCAGGAGGGGCTGATCGAAAAGGTGATCACCGCCGAAAGCCGACCGCTCCTCCAGGGACTCCGCCTCACGGCATGGGAGCTCGAGCAGGAAAACATTCCGTTCTACTCGATTTCCGATTCCTCCTCAGCCTTCCTCATGCAGAAAGGCATGATTGATTTCGGCATTGTCGGTGCAGACCGAATCGCTGCAAACGGCGATACTGCCAACAAGATCGGAACCTATGCCCACGCTGTCAGCGCCGACCGCCACGGTATACCGTTCTACATCGCAGCACCGGTCTCGACTATCGATATCACCATCGATAACGGCACACAGATTCCTATCGAGGAACGCAATGCCGACGAACTGCGCACCATTTTCGGTACACAGGTAGCTACACCGACCACCCCGGTCATCAACTATGCATTCGATGTCACACCAGGCGAACTGCTCCGCGGTATCATTACCGATAAAAAAGCGGTTATCGGCAACTACGTGGAAGAACTCCGGAAGATTGTCTGAACCACGTTAGCATCTCATCGCCGACTTGAAAAACAGTCCCGAACAGTGTTCGTTCGGGACTGTTTTTTGTTTTGTAACAAATAAGGGCTTGTGTTTTATACAAATAAGACTATTTTTAACCGATTTTTATATTTTCATCAATACCCATAACACCTTCATCATGGACGTTCTCCTCCTTGCAAGGCTGCAGTTTGCCCTGACATCGGTGTTCCACTTTTTTTTCGTTCCGCTTACCCTTGGGCTCTCGCTTTTTGTAGCGATTCTGGAGACAGCCTATGTCCGGACGGGTAACGAAACCTACAAGCGATTGACGAAATTCTGGGGGAACATCTTTCTCATCAATTTCGCTGTCGGGGTGGTCACCGGCATCGTCATGGAATTCCAGTTCGGCCTGAACTGGTCGGAATACTCCCGGTTCGTGGGGGATATTTTCGGCGTCCCACTTGCCATCGAGGCACTTCTTGCCTTCTTCCTGGAATCTACATTCCTCGGCATCTGGGTCTTCGGCTGGGACAAGCTTTCGAAACCCCTGCATGCTGCCACTATCTGGATCGTAGCCATAGCATCGAATCTTTCAGCCCTCTGGATCCTGGTTGCCAACTCGTTCATGCAGTCCCCGGTAGGCTACAGAATGTCGGAGGATGGCTCACGGGCTGAAATGGTCGATTTCTGGGCCCTGCTGTTCAATCCGCACGTCTGGGTGCAGTTCCCGCATGTCGTTGCCGGAGGACTGACAACCGGAGCGTTCGTTATTGTAGCTATCAGCATCTGGCACCTCCTGAAAAAAACTCCTGACCAGGAAGCGTTCAGGATATCACTCAAATTCGGCGCCATATACGCTTTTGTCGGCACCATGCTGGTTATTCTTGCTGGTCATACCCAGATGCAGGAGTTGCTCAAAACCCAGCCGATGAAAGTGGCGGCGGCAGAAGCATTGTGGGAATCGGAAGATCCGGCCTCCATGTCACTCTTCACCATTGGCAACGAGGAAGAGCTGCGAGATGTCTTTGCCATCAAGGTGCCTGGACTCCTATCATTCCTTGCCTATAACAAGTTCGAGGGTGAAGTGAGAGGCATCAAGGAGCTGCAGACCGAATACGAAGAGACCTACGGCCCCGGGGACTACATTCCACCAGTAGCTATTTCCTACTGGAGCTTCCGCATGATGGTGGGAGCTGGAACCCTGATGCTCGGCATAGCTGTCCTCCTGCTTTTTTACGTACTCCGCAACCGTTACGAGTTCCCCTCATGGGCCTCGAAACTCATGCTCTGGTCTTTCCTGCTCCCCTACCTGGCCAACAGTACCGGCTGGATACTGGCTGAAATAGGTCGTCAGCCATGGATCGTCTTCGGGCTTCTCAAAACCGAAGATGCCGTAACTCCGGCATCGGTCGTCTCGAGCGGTGAGATCATCTTCTCTATGGCGGCATTCCTGGGCATATACGCCCTGCTTGCAGTTACGGACATCTTTCTTATCAGGAAATCTGCTATTGCAGGCCTCGCACCTGCCGAATCAACCGAAGGGAGGGTATAATGGAACTGGAAACTCTGCAAATCATATGGTTTATCCTCGTAGCTGTCCTCTTTACAGGCTTCTTTATCCTGGAAGGGTTCGACTACGGTGTAGGGATACTGCTACCGTTCATTGGACGTGACGACAAGGAACGCCGGATGCTGATCAACACGATTGGACCATTCTGGGATGGTAACGAAGTATGGCTCATCACTGCAGGAGGAGCCATGTTTGCGGCATTCCCCGAGTGGTATGCCACCCTCTTCAGCGGTTTTTACCCGGCACTGATCCTGATGCTGGTTGCACTGATCCTGCGCGGAGTAGCTTTTGAATTCCGCAGTAAGAGCGAAAACCCTGCATGGAGGAACGCCTGGGACTGGGCAATATTCATCGGAAGCGCACTGCCGGCAATCCTCTGGGGGGTAGCACTGGCCAACATCATACGAGGTGTACCGATTGACCAGGACATGAACTATACCGGAGGATTTTTCACCCTGCTCAACCCTTACGCCCTGCTTTGCGGTATCGCCACCCTCTCGATCTTCACCCTCCACGGGGCTGTGTTCCTGAACCTCAAGACCGGAGGCAATCTCCAGGAACGCTCTCTTGGCACTGCTAAAAAAGCCTGGCTTCCTGCAGCTCTGCTCTCACTGCTCTTCATGTTCTTTACCTATGCCGAAACAGACCTCTACGAGAGGCTTGGCGTCAATCCTGGTATCATCCCGACCTTCAGCGTCATTGCACTGGTAGCGGTCATATTCATGCTGAATGCAAAAAGCAGTGGCTGGGCATTCATCATGACAACACTGGCTATAGGTCTCTCCACCATCACCATATTCCTCGAGCTGTTCCCGAGAGTTATGGTCTCGAGTACGAACCCTGAGTGGAGCCTCACTATTTACAATGCCTCCTCCTCGGCATATACCCTGGGAATCATGAGTATTGTGGCCCTGCTGTTCGTTCCGCTTGTGCTGGCTTACCAGATATGGACCTACTGGATTTTCAGGAAAAGGATAACAGCTGATTCCGAACTTGAATACTGAGGACGTTTTTCTTACAATTACCTCGTATCAGTCATGAACCGGAACACACATGAACCTGGACCGAAGACTCCTGGGGCTGGCAACAAGCCAGCCCCTTCCATTCCTGAAGGCTGTGGTATCCGGGGCAGCAGGCGGAGCCTTGCAGATAGCCCAGGCATACATCCTCAGCCTCACGGCAGCACTTCTGTTCCTCCATACGGAGCGGCGAGGTGAACTACCAATGCTTCTCGGCATGCTGGCGGCAATTGCCTTGCTCAAAACCCTGGCGGGTTGGTGGAGCCAGCGGGAAGCCGACAGGGGAACTGGAAACATCAAAGAGGAGCTCCACAAGCGCCTGCTCGAAGCCGTTATCGCCAGGGGACCCATCTATACCTCTTCGATAGCCAGCGGCACCCTCAGCTCACGGATAAGCAAAGGAGTCGAAGCACTCGATCCATACTTCAGCCAGTTCATACCGCAACTCTTCCTTGCGCTCATCGTACCGGGCATTATCCTGGCAGCTGTGTTTCCCACTGACACGCTCAGTGGAACGATACTGCTCTGCACCGCTCCCCTGATCCCGCTCTTCATGGTCCTCATTGGCCAGGCGGCGAAAAAAGCAACTGCACGCCAGTGGGAAACACTGACTCGAATGGGAGGCTACTTCCTCGATATTCTGCAGGGACTTACCACACTCAAGCTTTTCGGGAGGAGCAGGGAACGGGGTGCAGCAATCAGCGAGCTGAGTGAAGCATTCAGAAAGACAACCATGGACGTCCTGAAAATTGCGTTCCTTTCATCGCTCACCCTGGAACTGGTAGGGGCGATCGGAACGGCAATCATTGCAGTCCAGGCAGGCCTGAGGCTGATGCAGGGAACCATGGACTACCAGACAGCCCTGTTCATCCTGCTTCTCACTCCTGATTTCTACCTTCCCCTCCGCCAACTCGGGACAAAATTCCATGCAGGCATGGAAGGGGTAAGCGCAGCGGACGACCTCTTTCCGCTCCTTGAGGGCAATGTACAGCCTGCACAGACGCATGCAATATCCACAGCAATTAACCCAAATCACCCGATCAGCTTCAAAAATGTCACCGTCTTCTATCCAGGCAAGGATACTCCTGCGCTCGAAGCGATAACGTTCACCATTGAACCCGGGAAAAAAACCGCCCTTGTCGGTCCCAGCGGTGCGGGTAAAAGCACGTGCATCAACCTGCTCCTCGGGTTTATCCAACCTGAGAAAGGCAGCATGCTTTATGGCCGAACGAACCTTTCCTCTCTGGACCTCGCTTCGTGGAGAGAACATATTGCCTGGGTACCACAGCATCCCCGGCTCTTCAACCGAACCCTTAGGGAAAACATCATCCTTGCCAACAGGTCGGCATCGGAAAGCGAGCTTATGGAAGCCTTGGAACTAAGCGGCCTCGGCCCAGTCATCAAAGCCCTACCCGACGGACTCGACACCCTTGCTGGTGAACGCGGAGCACGCCTGAGCGGAGGCGAGGCACAACGAATCGCCATAGCCCGCGCATTCCTCCGCAATGCACCGATCGTCATACTCGACGAACCGACATCCCATACCGACCCCCAGCTCGAAGCAAGCCTCCGCACCTCCATCGACACGCTCATCAGCGGCCGAACAGCGCTGATCATAGCCCATCGCCTCTCGACCATCCGTAATGCCGACAGGATCATTGTGCTTGACAAAGGCACAGTGATTGCCGAAGGAACACATGAGGAACTTCTCGGCCAACCGGGCTATTATCGTGAAGCTGTAACATCCGTCAACAGGGGATGCTCATGAAAACAATCCTCACGCTACTTGGCGCAGTAAGGCCATATTACGGATGGATGCTCCTCGGTATCCTTGCAAGCTTCGTAACAACCGGCAGCAGCATCGGGTTACTGGTCAGCGCTGCATGGCTCATTGCCAAAGCGTCCCTGCAGCCACAGTTTCATGAACTCCAACTCGGCATTGTCGCTGTCAGGTTCTTCGGTATTTCACGCGGCGTGCTACGCTATGCAGAACGGCTGCTCTCACATGGCACAACATTCAGGATCATTGCAGGCATACGGAGCTGGTTCTTCAGCGCCCTCGACCCACTTGCCCCTGCAAGGCTGAGCCGCTTCCGGAGCGCAGACCTCCTGCAGCGGATATCGGCTGATATAGACAGTCTCGAAAGTCTTTATGCCCGAATCCTTTCGCCACCGCTCAATGCCCTGTTGATCTCGCTCTTCTCATGGCTCATTCTGGGCAGGATTGCATGGGAGCTTGCACTCACCCTGCTGCTGTTCCAGCTCCTTGCAGGAGTTGTGCTTCCGGCAGCAAGCATCCTCTACCTGAAAGGCACTGCCCGACGACTGGCTGAAGTCAGGACAGATAAAGAAGCAGCACTGCTCGACATGCTGCAGGGCATGGCTGAACTGACGCTCCTGGGCAGGATCGAGGAACAGAAAGCCGCCATTACCCGGCTTAAGGACGAGGAGCTTGCTCTGCAGGAAAGGCAGGCGCGAATTGAACGTATCCAGGAACCATTGACAGGCCTCTGCATGAATGGGGCTGTACTTGTGATCGCTGCCCTGCTCGCTCCGCTTATCGCATCCGGTGCGCTCGAAGGAATCTGGGCAGGAGTGATCCTCATTGGCGTCATGGCATCGTTCGAGGCCTTCATACCGGTTCCGGCTTCAGCACTCCACCTGGAAAAAAACCTCGAAGCAGGAACACGTATTCTTGAAATCATCGAAGCTGAACCGGAAGTCCGACAGACCACAAAGCCAGATCCGCTTCCCGCCACGCATGACATTGCATTCCGGAACGTCTCGTTCAGCTACCCTGGCAGCTCCGTTCCTGTCCTGGATGACATCTCTTTCAGGGTAAAGGAAGGGGAACGCATCGCCATTGTAGGCCCTAGCGGAGCTGGAAAGTCAACCATCGCCTCCCTGTTNCTGGGGTTCTACCCTCCCTCATCAGGCACCATCACATCCGGAGGAAAAGCGATCGAACGCCTGGATGCCGACCTCCTGCGCCGCAGTATNGCTACAGTAAGTCAGGAAACCTACCTGTTTGCCGATACCATACGCCAGAACCTCCTTCTGGCCAACCCGGAAGCAACTGACGATATGCTCAAGGCTGCACTTTCCCGGGCAGGGCTACCCCACTTCAGGGAACGCCTCGACACCTGGGCAGGACAACACGGCATGCAGCTCAGCGGAGGGGAACGCCAGAGGCTTGCCATTACAAGGGCTATCCTCCAGGACGCTCCGGTCATGCTGCTTGACGAAGCGACTGCAAACCTCGACAGGATCACGGAACGGGAAGTTATGGAGAAACTGTTCAGGATTTCAGGAATGAAGACGCTACTCAGCATCACTCACAGACTGCAGGATATGGATGCATTCGACAGGATCCTGGTGCTTGAAGGCGGGAACATTGCCGAATCGGGCTCGCATGAAGAACTGATGGCTGCCAAAGGGACCTATTCGGCTATGTGGGAACTGCAGAACAGGTCAAGGCCTGCCCTGCTGGAATGACTGCCTCCGGGACGGGGCAGGGACCACAGCCTCAGGGTTGAGGCAATGAAGAAGCGGGAAGGTTACGAATCAGGGCAGACGTATCGAATCCCATAGCTGTAGCTTTAGCGACAAGGTCGGTATAAAGCGCCTCATCCATCACTTCGTTTTTTGAAAGGATCCAGAAGAGCGAGGGTTTGTACCCGCATACAATTGCCCAGGTATATTCCTCCCTATCGAGGGCGATAATGTTGTAACTGGAATAGAACGGGCCAAAAAAAGAAACCTTGAGTTCACCTCGGTCTGGAGTGTCGACAAACTTCACCATGCCTTTCGCCTCGCGCCATGTACCTTCGGCCTGGTCATACCCACGGTTGAGTACTCGCACCTTACCTTCCTCATCCAGGCTGTATGTTGCCTGAACCGAGACCATCCCTTTTTCAAACGAATTATCTATACGGGCAATTTCATGCCACGTTCCGAGGTAACGTTCCAGCTCGAAATCCTCGACCACTGTCACTCCCTCAGGGACCTTGATGCATGCTATCAACAGAAGGGGAAATACCCAGAGCAACTTTTTAAGTAAAGTCATGTTCGTATGTGGATTAATCGTAGTGAAACAGAGCACGTCATTCAAAAATAACAGTCTTTCGCCCATTTACCAGCACCCTGTGTTCAATATGCCAGAGTACTGCCCTGGCAAGCACCATCCTCTCGAGATCCCGCCCCTTCTGCGCAAGATCTTTTGGCGAGTCCCGATGCGATATCCGTATAATATCCTGCTGAATTATCGGGCCGTCATCAAGCAGTTCGGTAACGTAATGACTGGTTGCCCCGATAATCTTCACGCCTCGCTGAAAGGCCTGGCGGTAGGGATTGCCCCCGCTGAATGCCGGGAGGAAGGAGTGGTGGATATTTATAATCCGGTGCGGGTAGGCCTGCACGAATCTTTCCGTCAGCACCTGCATGTACCGGGCAAGCACAACCACATCTATATGCTCCCTTGCCAGCAGCTCAAGCTCCTTTTGCTCCTGCTCGACCTTGGTCTCCGGCGTGACAGGAAAACAGTAAAACGGAATACCGTACTGCATGGCCAGAGGTTCCAGATCCGGATGGTTCGACACCACAAGAGCTATGTCAGCTGCTATCTCCCCTATCCGGTGACGCCAGAGAAGCTCCTGGATACAGTGGTCGTACCTGGAGACAAAAATAGCCAGACGTTGCCGTTCCTCAGAGCTATGCATCGACCAGGTAGCTCCAAATGCCTTTGCAAGCGCAGCGAAGCTTGCCCTGAGCTCTTCAGCTTCTGTGCACACAGCGGGAAATTCACATGAAACGCGAATGAAAAAAATCCGGGACTCCGGGTCTACATGCTCGTCGAGGTCGAGGATATTCCCCCCCTGCTCATGAATCAAACCCGCAATCTTTGCAACAAGACCTTTCTGGTCCTGACATGAAAACAGAAGCACTACCTTACCTAGAACTGAACCCATAGAGCCAACCCTGAAAAAACATTGTAAAAAAATTACACTATATTCCTGCTGTAGATCAACAACCCCCCGCGCAAACCACTGCATGCCACGATGATTCCTAACACAGAACAAGACAGTAAAAGTTCACGCCCTTACCTTCTTCTGCTGCTGATTACCATCGGACTTTATGCCCTGAATTTCCATAGCAACGATATCTGGACGGAAAACGAGAGCTTCTACGCTGACGCTGTCCGTGAGATGTTCGAAAGCGGCAACTTCCTCGATATCCGCTACAATTATGAGGACCGGTTCCAGAAGCCTCCGATGACCTACTGGATGATCGCAGCATCGGTGGCCCTTTTCGGCAACAGCGAATTTGCCATCAGGCTGCCCATCCTCCTGGCTGCCATTGCAACAGCAATGCTCACCTATGAGACAGCCAGGCTGCTGCACGGAAAAAAAATTGCCCTCCTGGCCTTTGCCATGCAGGCTCTCAGCATACAGTTTATTGCAGGCAAGCAGTATGCCTCGCCAGAAATCCCGCTCGCCTTCTTTTTTTCCCTGACCCTTTACCTTTTCATCAGGGGACGGACAAGCGGTAAACCATTATGGACAATCCTTGCCGCACTCTCCCTTGGCCTGACCATGCTTACCAAGGGCTATCCTTACCTGATCGTCATTGGCGGCATCATCGGGCTCTACCTGGTACTCGAATCAGGCTTCAGGCCGAGGCAGCTGCTTGAGGAGCTTAAAAAGCTCCACCTGCCGATCACCCTCCCGCTTATCCTGGTCACAGGAGCAGCCTGGACAGTCATCATGTACCTTCTGCATGGAGACGAATTTGCACAAGTACTGCAAAAAGAGACCCTCAACCGTGCCCTGACAAGGAAAAGCTCACTCGATGTCCTCGAAAACCTGCTCTTCTACCCGGAAGTGATCCTCTGGAGTTTCTTTCCGTACTCCCTGTTGTTCTATACAGCACTGGTACAGGTATTCAGAAAGCGGGGTATGGCACAGAGCCTGACCTTCAGCCTCTCCTGGTTTGCTGTCATGCTGGTCATCTTCACCATTGCCAAAGGCAAGATCCCGACATACTTCATACAGGCGCACCCGGCTATGGCGATCATAACGGCTGTGTACCTCTCATCACTCCGAGGCTCGGCCGGCAAAGGGGAACAGCTGTTCGTTCTTCTGCTTCTGGCGCTGTCGTCAGTTATCGCCCTCATTATAGGCACGTTGATGATCCCGGTTTTCGACCTCCATCCTTTGTACTACATAGCACCTGGAGGCGCAGGAGCGTTCATGCTCTATGCACTCTTCAGAAAGCATGATGACCCTTCAGCCTCCCTTTTGCGGCAACTGCAGCCTTTTGCCACCACATGGGCATCCCTGTTCATCCTGGCGGCAGGAGTCATGCCGCAGCTCGAAGCATTCCGCCCGTACGACCAGATCAGGACAACCCTCAGGGCTGCCAAAGGCATTGCCCCCGACCTGCCGCTCTATCTCCAGGGCAGCACTATCCATAACCTGCCCTATTACGCTGAACGACGGGTGGAAAACCATGCCGATCCGGTAGCCGTACTGAAAAAAGATGGCCCGATACTTGCGCTCCTGGAAAGCGATAGCGTCTCACAAAACTTCGAAGGCAGAACTCTCTGGAGAGGGCTGATCTACCGCAAACGGTCCAGTGAATCCAGATTGCTTATCTTCATGCAAAGCCACCTGGATGCCAAGAAAGGTGATACCAGCGGTTTTACCAGCTACAGCCTGATCTATAAACCTGCACAGCAGTAGAATTCGATGAACACACGCAACACCGCACTCATCACTGGCATACTTGCCCTCGTCATCAGCTGCACCGCCGGGTACTTCTGGTTCGACCGCCCCTTGACGGAGTTTTTTGCAACCTACAGGGGCTCAGGGCTGTATCTCACTTTTAAACAGGTCACCCGCCTGGGTGAATCGCAGTGGTACCTGATCGCCGGCCTCCTTGCCTGGATCATCCTGAAAAAACGTGCACCGCAACAGGCGGCATCAGGCATGTTGCTCTTCAGCTCGGTGGCGGCCTCAGGCATTGCAGCAAACTTGTTCAAGAGCCTGCTTGGCAGAGCACGACCTCGCCTGTACTTCCATGATGGCATCTACGGATTCGATTTTTTCCATATAGAGTATGCATGGCTCTCATTCCCATCAGGACACTCCGCGACTGCACTCAGTGCTGCATCGGCACTGGCGATCATGTTCCCGCGGTTCCGCGTCCCGCTCTACCTTACGGGGATTTTCGTGGCTTCGAGCCGTATCATCCTTACAGAGCACTACCTGAGCGATGTGCTGGCAGGCTCGGCACTCGGCGTTGCCACAACGTTCATTCTTTACCATCACTATTTTCAACCTCAACTGCATGAACCTGCAACCTGACACCCGCAACATGGGCGAAACCCTGCTCCTCGTCCTGCTTGTCCTGCTCTGCTTTTTCACCGGGCTGGGCATGGCTCCCCTGTTCGATGTCGACGAAGGAGCATTCAGCGAAGCGACCAGGGAAATGCTCGAAAGTGGCAACTACCTGACGACCTATCTTAACGGTGAGCCCCGCTTCGACAAGCCGATCCTGATCTACTGGCTCCAGGCTCTCAGCGTCCGGATATTCGGTATTGGCGAGTTCGCATTCCGCTTCCCGTCTGCGGTTGCCTCCGCTCTCTGGGCCGGAGCAATCTACCTCTTCGCCCGCAGAGAAACCGGCCGGAAAGAGGCCTTCATAGCCACGGCAGCAATGGTCACGTCGCTGCAGGTCACCATTATTGGCAAGGCTGCCATTGCTGACGCCCTGCTCAACTGCCTGCTCGCGGTGAGTATGTTTGCCATCTACCTCTATTACCGGGACCGGAAACGCCTGTGGATGCTCCTGGCTTTTGCCATGATCGGTCTTGGTACCCTCACAAAGGGGCCTATTGCCATACTGATTCCCCTGGCCGTTTCGGCAATATTCTTCGCTATGGAGAAAGAACTGAAAGCATGGATCCGGGCAATGTTCGATCCGGCAGGAATCGTGCTTTTCCTACTCATCGTCGCCCCATGGTATACACTCGAATACCTCGACCAGGGCATGGCGTTCATCGAGGGATTCATCCTCAAGCATAACGTAAGCCGCTTCAATACACCTCTCGAACAGCATGCAGGTTCGCTCTGGTACTATTTCCCAGTCGTTCTGCTGGGGCTTATGCCCTCAACCGGCCTGCTGGTGCCAATGGCCATGCGTCTGCGGAAACTCCTGCAGCAACCGCTCAACCGCTTCCTCCTCCTGTGGTTCGCATGTGTCTTCATATTCTTCTCACTATCGGGAACCAAGCTCCCTCATTACGTCATCTATGGTTATACACCTCTCTTCATACTCTTCGGCCTGGTATTCCACGAAGTCCGTAACCACTGGTCACTCGGCATCTGGCCTGCAGTAGTGCTGGGCATGTTCGCCCTGGCTCCGCTACTGGTAACAAGGCTCCTGCCCGGCATCGACGATCCTTTTGTACAAGCCGTCATGCAGGCAGCACTGGAACTCATGCAGGGAAGCTATCCGTGGACAATGGTTGCAGCAGCCGTTATCGTACTCGTCATCCCCCTTTCTGGCAAAAAGTGGCCCGCGTTTTCCTTTACTGCAGCAGCAGTACTATTCGCACTGGTCATCAATTTTTCGATCATGCCACTTGCCGGAAAACTGATGCAGGAACCGGTTAAAGAAGCTGCACTCCTGGCAAAATCAAAGGGGTGGAAAATCGTCATGTGGAAAATCAACTACCCCTCTTTTTTAGTATATTCCGAAGCTTTGGTTGAAAAGCGCAAACCAGCGGCAGGCGAGATCGTCTTTACTTCGGTAAAATACCTCGAACGACTTGAAGAAACAGAAGTGCTCTACAGCCGTAACGGCCTCGTACTGGCGAAAATCAACGAGTAATCCCGTGAAGAGATGAAACTTTCAGTTGTCATACCTGTCATGAACGAAGAAGAGAGTATCCCCCCTCTTTTCGATGCCCTGCAGCATGCGCTTGCGGAAACGGAACATGAAATCATCCTCATTGACGACGGCTCGACAGACAACACGGTAGCTACGATAAAGGAGTACGCGCCGAAGCATGCACGGCTTGTGGTATTCAACAAGAACTACGGCCAGACAACGGCGATGGCGGCAGGAATAGAAGAGGCGTCGGGCGAACTGATTGCCACCATGGATGGTGATCTGCAAAACGACCCGAACGACATCCCCATGATGATCCGCCATCTCGAAGAAAACGACCTCGATGTCCTGGCCGGAAGAAGAGCCGGGCGAAAAGACGGTATGCTGCTGCGCAAGATTCCAAGCAAGCTTGCCAACGCACTGATCCGAACTCTCACCGATGTGCACATCAGCGACTACGGCTGTACACTGAAGCTCTTCAGGAANGATGTAGCCAAGAACCTTGGGCTGTACGGTGAACTCCACCGGTTCATCCCGGTGCTTGCCCAGCTCTATGGCGCCAGGATGGCTGAAATCGACGTACGCCACCATGCACGGCAGTTCGGCACCTCAAAATACGGAATAGGGAGGACATTCAAGGTCCTGAGCGACCTGATGTTCATGGTTTTTTTCCAGAAATACGCCCAGAAGCCGATGCATTTGTTCGGTACGCTCGGCGTCACCGCCCTGCTTCTCGGAATCCTTATCAACGCCTACCTGATCACCATCAAGCTACTGGGCGAAGACATAGGCTCGCGTCCACTCCTGATACTTGGGGTCATGCTGGTCTTCACAGGGATCCAGCTCATCACAACGGGCTTCATAGCGGAATTCATAATGCGGACCTACTACGAGTCACAGAACAAGAAACCCTATATCATCAGGAACATCTTTGTCAAAAAGTAACCTCAGCGGCAAAAAGCTTCTCAGGACCGTCCTGCAGATCGGCATATCGGTTGCAGCACTCACCATCGTCCTGTCGAAAACCGATACAGACAAGCTCCTGGAAGTCATCGGTTCAGCAAACCCCTGGTTGCTCCTGGGCGCATTCATTGTGTTCAATATCTCAAAAATCCTCAATGCGCTAAGGCTCAACCGCTTTTTCAGGGCTATCGACCTCAATATCTCGGAAACCTACAACCTCCAGCTCTATTACATCGGGATGTTCTACAACATGTTCCTGCCGGGCGGCATTGGCGGGGACGGCTACAAGATTTACGTCCTGCAGAAAAATCATGAGATCCGGATGGTCAATGTGTTCAACGCGGTATTCTGGGATCGCATCGCCGGTATTTTCGCCCTGGCATTCCTGACCGGCATCCTGGTACTGCCAAGCACGTTTGCCGCACTTTATGAACCCTACATTCCTGCAACCTGGGCTGCGATCATACTCTGTTACCCGCTCTCCTGGGTCCTGACGAAAATGCTCTACAAGCAGTTTCTCTCCATTTTCGGTATCACTGCCATCGAATCGATTCTTATCCAGACAGCACAGGTCGTCTCGGCATGGCTCATCCTGCTCGCTCTCGGACTACCATCGAACCACATCGACTACCTTGCGATCTTCCTGGTCTCGACCGTAGCCACCGTGCTTCCGATAACGGTCGGAGGGGCTGGAGCCAGGGAGATCACCTTCTTCTATGCGCTCAACCACCTGCAGCTCGACGCTAACAGCGGTGTCGCGCTCTCGCTCATCTTCTTTGCCATCTCTGCAATATCGGCACTGCTAGGCATGCTGTTACAGGGAAAAACAACCAGCAAAAAACCGAAAAAACAGTGAGGCAAGGGCAACCGCTCAGGCTTCGAAAGCTATATCTTTCAGCTTGAGCTGCACACTCTTCCGCCCGTTCCAGACATTCTCCTCCAGAGTATAGGCAAGGGAGACCGGCTTGCTGCTGCCTCGTTCGAGAGTACGGTAAATATCCTCCCGGCTGAAGGCAATGACATCGAAGATCCGCCCTGCAGCGGTCCTGACCGAAAACTTTGCATGCCGGCCCTTGAGTAGCCGCGGGTACCCCGATATGGCAAGTCCCCTGGAAAAAAACACCGGTTCAGGATTGCCCAGCCCGTATGGGGCGAACTGACCCAGCACCTTCATGAAGTTCGGTGTCACCGTATCGAGTCCGAGTTCGGTATCGATAACAAGCTCTTTCTGGCGCTCTTCATAGCCAAGTTTCCCGGAACAGATTGTATCGAACCGCTTGCGGAACGCCTGGAGCTGCTCCGGAAGTATCGTCAATCCGGCAGCAGCCTCATGCCCTCCGAATTTCACCAGCAGGTCACCACACTCCTTGAGAACCTCGTAGATATTGAGCCCGGAAATGCTTCGCACAGATCCCTTGATAAGCCCCTCGCTGCCACCCAGCACAACTGTAGGCAGGTAGTACTTCTCCTGGAGCCTTGAAGCGACAATGCCAAGCACACCAAGGTGCCACTCCTCGCGGTAAAGCACCAGCGACGAAACATAGGATGCAAAATAATTCTCCACAAGCTCCTCGGCACTCTTCATGATACCCGAATCTATCTCCCTGCGCTCGAGGTTCAGCTCTTCGAGTTTTTCGGCATGGCCGCGGCATGTCTCGGGGTCGGAAGCCGTCATCAGCTCCACCGCCGTGGCGGCATTCCGCATCCGTCCTGCAGCATTGATCCGCGGTGCAATACCAAACGCAATAGACATTGCGCTCAACGATGCGACCTCCTGCCCCATGACTCCGCACAGCTCCCTGAGGCTCATTCTCGGACGCTCTTTCATGCCCAGCAGCCCTTCCCGAATATAACGACGGTTCTCCCCGCTCAGAGGAACCAGGTCGGCTACCGTAGCGATAGCGACAAGATCGAGGTACTGCTCCCACTCGCCGTCAGGCAGGTTGAAACTGCTGCACAGCGCCTGCACGAGTTTGAACGCGACACCGCATCCGCACAGCTCCCTGAAAGGATAACGGCATCCAGACACTTTAGGGTTGAGTATGGCATAAGCGGAAGGCAGTTCAGGGCCTGGCTCATGATGGTCACACACGATAACATCGATGCCCTGTTCCTGGAGAGCAGAGATTTCCCTGAGCGCACTGATACCGCAATCGACAGTGATGACAAGCCCTGCTCCCCGCCTGACAGCTTCCGCCACACCGTTATCCGACAGTCCGTAGCCTTCGGTGAACCGGTCGTTAATATAATATGAAAGCTCTGCACCGCGTGCCTCGAGAAAGAGGGTGAGGAGTGAAATCGACATTGTCCCGTCTACATCGTAATCACCATAGAGAAGCATGTGCTCTCCGGCGTCAAGTGCCTGCCTGATGCGTTCGACAGCTTTCTGCATGTCAGCAAAAAGGAAAGCCGAGGGAAGCTCCAGGGACTCCGGCCTGAAAAACGATTTTGCATCTTCGAAACTCCCGATTCCCCTGCTGGCAAGTATCCGGGCAAGCGGCATACTCACATTGATCGCCTGCGCAAGTTCCTGGCTTTTCTCTTCATCTATAGAGCGAAACGTCCAGCGGTATCGTTTCATCGTCGTCCTGTTCCTGGTTTTTATGATTCTCTGAGGGGCAGGCAATATACACCTGCAAGCCGATTACTTGAAATCCCCTGTGAAAAGAAGTAGATTATCAGTCCCTGGACAAAGCTCTCTTTTCTATCAAGCTATAAGTACACACGCTATGAACAACCTCATTACCATAGAACGCCATTTCCTTGAACAGCAGATGCAACACCCTGGGGCATCGGGCTCGCTTACAGCTGTCCTGAACGATGTCGCCTTCGCATCCAAACTTGTGCGCAGGGAGGTTGTCAGGGCCGGGCTGGTCGACATCCTCGGCATGGCAGGAACGACAAACGTCCAGGGAGAAGAGGTCAAGAAACTCGACCTGTTTGCCAACGAACGGATCATCAACGCAATCGGGCAGCATGGGCGGTTCGCCATCATGGGATCGGAAGAAAACGAGGAAACCATCATTCCTCCGAAAAGCGAAACCGGAAAGTACGTACTCCTGTTCGATCCTCTTGACGGCTCTTCGAATATCGATGTCAACGTCAGTGTGGGTACCATCTTCTCGATCTACCGCATTACAGGAGACAGCCCGGAAGACGCAAGCCTGCAGGACTGCCTGCAGAAGGGGCTGAAACAGGTTGCTGCAGGCTATGTCATCTATGGTTCTTCCGTCATGATGGTCTACACTACCGGCAACGGCGTCCACGGGTTCACCTACGACCCGACTATTGGCGAATTCCTGCTCTCGCACGAAAACATCACCATACCTGAACGAGGAAAGTACTACTCGATGAACGAAGGCTCATGGCACCAGTTCAACCAGACGACAAAAAACTACATCGACTACATCAAAGAGGAAGACAAGGCAACCGGAAGACCTTACAGCACCCGTTACATCGGGTCACTTGTAGCCGATTTCCACCGCAACCTCCTGACTGGCGGCATTTTCATCTACCCTGCGACAAAAAAACACGCAAACGGAAAACTGCGCCTGATGTACGAAGCAAATCCGCTCGCATTCATCTGTGAACAGGCCGGAGGAAAGGCAAGCGACGGAAAGCAGCGAATCCTGGATATCGATCCCGCTGAACTTCATCAGCGGACGCCCCTCTACATCGGCAGCAAAGAAGACGTCACGGTTGCCGAAGAGTTTGAGCAGGGGTTGCGCTAGGCAAACATCCCTTCCATCGACACAATCGGCAGGGGCGTCGACCTGAGCGACTCCTGCCGACTGATGGCATTTACCGCAAGCCGTCCGGTAAAGACTGCAGCCTCCATGAGGAAGACCGGTGCATCGACCTTCACCCAGTCACCTGCCAACATCAGATTTCTGAACGGAGTTTCCGTTTCCGGACGGTTTCCGTGATCACCCGGAGCCCAGCGGGTAAAATTATCCTGCTGCATGAACACATCGTAGAGCACGCTGGCTGTGCGGGTTTCCGGGAACATCCGGTGCATCTCCTCAAGCATGACCTCGCGAATTTCCGCTTCAGGCCGGATATCCTCCGGAGCTATCGCATAAGCATGCAACTCGACCACACTTCCCCCCGTCCTTGCACTCCATGATATGAACGGCTCCTGAAAACGGGAAAAGATGGAGACCGAATCGGTGTAGGTATACCCGGAAACCGTGTAAAATGGATAGTCGGCAGATGAAACCGGCGCATCGAGCCAAAGCCTCCACACGATGTAGGGATCCGCTTCACCCAGGGCCGCTATACGCTGCTCGAATTCCGGACGCCCCAACGCCGAACGACCGATAATCTCCCTCGTCCCCCGGACATTCGATGCAAGCACGCAGTAGTCGCACTCAAGCATCTTTTCACCTTCTCCTGCCACGCTCCGACGAAGCACCAGCTGGTCGCCACTGAGCGTAACATCGAGCTTGGCAAGCGGTGTTTCGGGAGGTCCTTCAACCACATTCCCTTCGCTGTCGAATACCCCTGCATGACATGGGCAGAAAAAGCCACCCCCATCGACAGGATGAACCGGGCATCCCATATGGGTGCAGGTTGCATCGAATGCTACGTACTCACCAGTGCGGAGAGTCACCAGCACGGGCACGCCCTCCAGTGAAGTAGCTGCATACCACTCCCCCTCCCTGACTGAGCTGTAGGGTACCCGCATCACCTCCTGACCACCAGCTATCCCGGTCACGACACCCCGCACCCGATCACCTTCGGCCACAAGTCGACTCACCCTGGCACCCGTCACCACGTTGACACCCATGTCTGCGAGCATACGCATAACAGGAGTGACAAGTGCCGTCATACAATCCTGTTTCGTAATCCGGTACCCCAGGGCTTCCGGACTCCCGAAAAAATAGAAATGAAAATAACGAAGTGCTTCGGCTGCCGACAGCACCTCCATCCTGTTCATCGTCGCATCGGAAAAAGGGTGCAGCACGGTAGCAAGAAAAGGATCATAGACCCCCTGCTCCCGGCAGAACGTCATGAAGTCGATATTGTCATACCGTGAAAAGGTTTTACCATACTCATAACGGAACATGTCCATCACAGGGAGCATACCCTTGAAATTCATCAGGATCGGAAGCATATCGAGCGAGTCTGACTGCTGGACAACGCTCAGGATGTTGAGCGGGAACAGCTTGGGGGCCTGGCCGAACACTTCGAGCGGCCTCTCCCGGAACTTGACAGGGTAGCCGGGTGCCGGCGTGAACACATCACCCACCCCCGCAGCCTCAAAAAGCTCATTGAGATTGTAATACTGATCAAAATAACCATGAAAACCGTGCTCTACCGGAAAACGCTCACCCAGCGCATCGACTTCCCAGCCGGTCAGCTTCCCGCCTGGATCATCTGATGCCTCGAGCAGGGTAACCTCGAAATTCCTCCTGGCAAGCTCCATGGCAGCAGCCATTCCCGCAAGCCCTCCGCCTACGACAACTGCTTTTTCAGGTATTTCCAGCCGCTCAGGCAGATCCTCGCCGCCAATGGCGAACGGATCCACATAGAATTCCCTCCGAGGCTGATGATAGCCAAGGTAGCCTGCCGCACCTGACAGGGCAACTCCTGCCCCGATACCGGTACGTGTAACAAGAGTCCGTAAAAAATCCCTTCGATCCATGCCGTAAGCTGTAGAGAGTGTTCTTGATATGGGTATCCTGAGGTTATATTTACGAATAAATGGAAGGAAAAAAAATGAACCGAACGGAGCTGAGAGAACGTATCCTGCAAAAAGCCGGGGAACTGGGATTCTGTGCTGCAGGGATTGCCGCCCCGGGAAAAATGGAACAACCGGCAAGGATGCTGGAAATGATGGTTGCCGAAGGTCGCCATGGGCAGATGACCTGGCTGGCAACACAAAAAAACGAACGCAGAAATCCCACACTCCTTTTCCCGAATCTTACGTCTGTGCTCTGTGTAGCCTATCCAGCCGCTGCACACAAGGAAAAAACGAACCCTTACCTTGCCCGATACGCATTGCGCGAGGATTACCATGCCGTCATGAAACGGAAACTCGGGCTCCTGCTGCAGACTATCGAAGAGCTCTCAGATACCCCCGTCAAGGGGATGGCCTGTGTCGACAGTTCTCCGGTATTTGAAAAAGCATGGGCTGAGCGTGCTGGCATCCTCCGCACCGGAAAACACACACTAGGCATCATACCGGGCTGGGGATCGAACATCATGCTTGGTGAACTCCTGCTCGACATGCATCTCGAACCAACAACCACGGATGTAACAGACCCCTGTGCCCACTGCAACAGGTGCCTGCAAGCCTGCCCAACCGGAGCGCTCACTGTGGCCGGAAGGATCGATGCACGCAAATGCATAGCCTACCTGACCATCGAACATAAAGGGGAATTTTCTGAAAAAGAAGAGAAGATGATCGGAACACACCTGTTCGGGTGCGACATCTGCCAGGACGCCTGCCCGCACAACGGTCAAGCTGGTTCAGTTACCGATCAAACAACGACATCAGCGGTCCGAGAACCACTCCTGGAACTTACCCCGGAAAAAGTCATCACGCTCACCCGTTCAAGCTTCAAAACCCTCTGCGCCGGCACACCAATCTACCGCACAGGGCTCAAACGCCTCAAACGAAACGCCCGCGCCGTCCTGAAAAATAGGGACGTTCTTTAACAACGTCCCTACAAACGATCAGTGCTTGAAATGGCGCATCGAGGTAAAGACCATGGCGAGGTTGTTCTCGTCTGCAGCGGCGATAACCTCGTCGTCGCGGATAGAGCCACCTGGCTGGATAACAGCGGTTGCACCTGCTTCAGCAGCTGCAAGGAGGCCATCGGCAAATGGGAAGAAGGCATCCGATGCCACTGCTGAGCCCTTGATGTCGAGCCCTGCTTCAGCAGCTTTCGAGCGTGCGATCTTTGCGGAATCGATACGTGACATCTGCCCGGCACCAACACCGATAGTCTGGCCACCTTTGACGTAGACAATGGTGTTCGACTTGACATGTTTTGCAATCTTCCAGGCAAACATCATGTCGTCAAGCTCGGTCTCGGTAGGCTGGCGCCTGGTGACAACTTTCAGGTCGTCACGGGAAACAATCTTGCTGTCGCGATCCTGGACAAGCATGCCGAACTGTGTCGACTTGTATTCCATCAGCTCCTGTGGTAACGCCTTTTTCTGGAGCACGAGGCGACGGTTTTTCTTTTTCATCAGCATGTCGAGCACGCCATCCTCGAATGCAGGAGCGATAAGAATCTCTGTAAAGATCTCGTCGACAGCCGTAGCGGTTTCCATGTCAAGCGGAACATTGAAGGCAATAATGCCGCCAAACGGAGACTGGGTATCTGTTGAAAATGCCTTGTGGTAAGCGTCGACAAGCGTAGCTGCCTGGGCAACGCCGCACGGGTTGGTATGCTTGATGATAACCACAGCCGGCTGTTCTCCGCGAAACTCCTCGACAAGGCCGGTGGCAGCGGCTATATCCAGCATGTTGTTGTAAGACAGCTCCTTGCCATGCAGCTTGTCGAAATAGTCACCGAACGAACGCGAACCCTGGCTATCGGTAAGGCTGTAAAAACCGGCGCTCTGATGCGGGTTCTCACCGTAGCGCATATCGAGTTCCTTGTCCAGCTTGACACTTGCCGATGCCGGCGCAGTGTCTTCAGCAGCGCCTTGGGCACCGATCAGGTAGTCTGCAATCGCACGATCGTAGCGGGAGGTCAGTTCGAACACCTTGCGGGCAAGGGCCAGGCGGGTCGCACGACGGGTTGCACCGTTGTTCGATTTCATCTCGTCGAGAACCGTGGCGTAATCAGCGCTGTCGGTCACTACCGTTACCGACTCGTTATTCTTGGCTGCGCTGCGCAGCATCGAGGGGCCGCCGATATCGATATTTTCAATCGCATCCTCGAACGTGACATCCGGTTTAGCTACAGTAGCCTCAAACGGGTAGAGGTTAACAACAACCATGTCGATAAATCCAATACCGTTCTCTTCAGCCTGCCGGACATGATCCTCGTTTGCACGAACTGCGAGAAGTCCACCATGGATTTTCGGATGCAGCGTCTTTACCCGACCATCCATGATTTCAGGAAAGCCGGTGATTGTTGAAATGGATGCAGCCTCTATTCCGGCTTCCTGCAGTGTACGCAGGGTACCGCCTGTCGAGAATACCTCCACGCCCATTGCGGAAAGTTCACGACAGAAATCAACGATGCCGGTTTTATCGGAAACGGAAACCAGGGCACGTTTGATAACAGGATCAGACATTTGTAGATTTATTTGTATGGTTGTATGTACATTTCAGCGCTAAATCGGGAATTTAATCAAATATTCAGTAAATGGCTAACCACAAAACGAAGCTGGCAGCCTTCTGCTCCGGCTCAGGCACCAATTTTCAGGCCCTCTTCCATGCCATCAACGAACGGGACCTCCCTGCAGAATTCACCCTCTGCCTCTCTAACCGCTCTGAATGCGGCGCAATAACGTTTGCTCGTGCCAACGGAGTTCCTACACTACATCTTTCCGAGAAACAGTACGATACGTCCGATGAATTCGCTGCGGCGATGCTGGAGGCCCTCGAGGAACACCAGGTTGATATCATCCTTCTGGCCGGTTACCTCCGCATGGTGCCAAGAAAAGTCGTTGACGCCTACAGCATGAAAATGCTCAACATCCATCCTGCGCTATTACCAAAATTCGGAGGTCCAGGCATGTATGGTATAGCTGTACACAAGGCAGTACTCGAAGCCGGCGAAAAAGAAACAGGCGCCACCATTCATTACGTTGACGCTGAATACGACAAGGGGCCTCTACTCCTCCAACGCGCCGTCCCTGTCAAGCCGGGAGACACACCTGAACGTCTTGCCGAACGGGTCCTTGCATGCGAGCACCAACTCTATCCCGACGCGTTGGAAAAGCTGCTCATCGGGAGCACCCGATGAACGGACAAACCCTCAGGGTCAACGAACTTTTCGGCTCCATCCAGGGAGAGTCCCGTCATGCCGGGTGGCCATGCGCATTTGTCCGTCTTTCCGGATGCTCAGCCGACTGCCGCTGGTGCGACACCCGCTACGCAGTCACTGAAGAAGGCGTCTTGATGACTCTGGAGGAAATTGTCGGGCAAGTAACATCAATGGATTTCCCCCTGGTTGAAGTTACCGGGGGCGAACCGCTCGAACAGGAGCATACCCCTGAACTCCTCAGACTACTTGCCGATAAGGGGTTCAGGGTGCTTCTTGAAACCGGTGGACTCCACCAGGTACGCGGCATAGACCCGAGAGTCTACCCGGTTATCGATCTCAAGCCCCCGTCCTCCGGCATCTCCCATCGCATCGAGCAGGACAACCTCCACCTTGCACTTGGCAGGAAGCCAGGACGCCCACAGGATATGGAGTTCAAGATCGTAGTCGCCGATCGGGAAGACTACCTCTGGGCCAAAGAGCTGCTTGCCCGTCACCACCTCACTGAACATGCCACCGTCAGCATGGGCACCGTCTTCGGAGCGCTCCCACCGTCCGAACTCGCATCATGGATCATCCAGGACCGCCTCCCCGTCCGCATGCAACTCCAGATCCACAAATACATCTGGCCCCCCCACTCCCGCGGCAAATAAAACAGAGTCGTTCCGCAATAACTGCCCAGTTACTCAGGAATGTCCCCGCTTCTCTTCAGCACGTAGTCGGGGGTTGAGCGATGGTTGCGGGTAAGCATTTCACCGAGAAGGCCAATGGAGAGGAACTGGGCCGCGAGGATGATGAGAAGGATACCGAGGAAAAGGATGGGGCGGTTACCGGCGGCCTGGTTGAAGAGGTACTTTTCAACGGTGACATAGAGGCTGATACCAAAACCAGTGATAAAACTCAGGAAACTGAGCATGCCGAAAAAATGCATCGGTCGCTTGAGGTAACGGGTAATGAAGAGGACGGTGAGGAGATCGAAAAGGCCGGGAAAAACACGGGAAATACCGTACTTGGTAGTTCCATACCTCCTGGGATTGTGACGGACGGGCTGTTCGGCCACCCTGAATCCGTTCCACTGAACGACAACAGGAATATAGCGGTGCATCTCCCCGTGCAGGTCGAGCATCTTGACTACGTTTCGCCGATAGGCTTTGAGGCCACAGTTGAAATCATGGAGAGGAATACCGGTAACTCTTCGCGTTACACTGTTGAAAAGGCGAGATGCAAGGGTTTTTGACAACGGATCCTTGCGATCCTGCTTCCACCCGCTGACCATGTCATAGCCGCCCTGCAGTTTCGTAACCAGTTCCCTGATGGCAAAGGGATCATCCTGAAGGTCAGCATCGATACTGACGATATACTCCCCCCGGGCAAACCTGAACCCGGCACTGAGGGCTGCCGTTTTTCCGAAGTTTCTCTGGAAGGAGAGTATGTGCAGCTCAGCAACTGCAGCCTGCTGCTCTTCGAGCCACTCGAGGGAACCGTCTGTGGAACCATCATCGACCATGAGGAGTTCATACGTGAACGGTTCAGTAAAAAGCCTGTGCAATGCATCTTCATCCATAGCCTGCCTGAGCTGCCGGAGCAGTTCGGGCAATGATTCCCGCTCGTTGAGAAAAGGAACTATGATGGAGAGTTGAACAGTTGGCTTCATGATATTTTTTTCTTACCCTGCGTAATCTGTTAAAAATGTACGCATTGAGGGCACAAAAATGAAGATCATAACACAATGAGAAGAATAGGGGCACATGTCAGCATTTCCGGCGGAGTTGAAAACGCCCCACTCCGGGCAGCTGAAATCGGAGCCAGGGCGTTTGCCATGTTTACAAAAAACCAGAGGCAGTGGAGTGCACCTCCCCTCACTGCGGAATCGATCGATGCATTCAGGAAAAACTGCGCGGCAGGCGGCTTTGAACCCGGCCATATACTGCCCCACGACAGCTACCTGATCAATCTTGGCAACCCCGATCCGGTAAAACGTAAAAAATCGCTCGACGCATTCATCGATGAAATGAAGCGGGTTGAAGCGCTTGGCTTGACCATGCTCAATTTCCACCCAGGCAGCCATCTCAAGGAGATTTCCGAAGCAGCCTGTCTCGAACTGATCGCAGAATCAGTCAACACGGCGATCAAAGAAACTGAAAGCGCCATTGCTGTCCTTGAAAACACTGCCGGGCAGGGCTCGAACCTGGGTTTCAGTTTTGAACAGCTTGCGGCGATCATCAACCAGGTAGAAGACAAATCCCGGGTTGGCGTCTGCCTTGACACCTGTCATCTTTTTGCTGCCGGATATGATGTACGTTCAGAAGAAGCGGTAGCTGAACTCTTTACGGAATTCGACGGGATCGTCGGGCTCGGCTATTTCAGGGGCATGCACCTGAACGATGCAAAGCAGGACATCAGCAGCCGCAAGGATCGCCATGAAAGCATAGGGGAAGGATTCATCGGTACAGCCGGATTTTCTGCCATCATCCGCCATCCGGCAACTGATGAAATCCCCTTGATCCTCGAAACACCGAACCCTGGCATATGGGATCGTGAAATCGAACTCCTCTACAGCCTGGAAAGCTCGTCAGCCTAATCCCTCCTCAGATATTTGGCAACCGATACCGAACTGCCAAACACCCCGAGAAGGAACCCGAGGCCGGTCAATACGGGGTATACCAGCAATGATGAAGGATGAACCGCTTCGTATATACCTGGTTCGTAACGAACCAGGTACTGTTCGAAAAAGAGATACAGCCCAAGAGCGGCAAGCCCTCCAGCAAGAACCCCCTGGATGGCACCTTCGATAAGGTACGGGGCCCGTATAAACCAGTTTGTCGCCCCGACAAGCCGCATGGTTTTGATGCGCTCCTTGCGCGAGTACATGGCCAGTCGGATGGTATAACCAACCATAACAACCGTAGCAATGGAGATAAGCACGCCCGACGCTGCGGTTATAAACGTAAACAGGCGTGCGTTTTCTTCGAGACTGGAAAGAAACTGCCTGTTGTACTTGAGTTCAATGCCCTCCTGCAGACCGCTGACAGCATCAGCGATTCCCTGCAGGCTGTCAGGTGCAGTATACAGCGGCTCGACCCCTATCCTGACTGAACGAGGCAATGGGTTAGCACCAAGGATCGAAACAATATCCTGACCGAATTCCTTCCGGAAAATCAGGGCAGCCTCTTCACGGGAAATATAACTTACCTCCCTGACCCCAGGCAAGGAATCGATAGCAACAGCAACCGACAGCACCTCTTCTTCGGACGGCGCGTCACTGAAAAACGCTTCGATTTCCACACGACCGCGAACCTCGTCGATGATATCGAAAAAGCTGAGGGATACCGTAGCGAAAACCCCGAGCAACAGCAGCGCAAAAAAACCGGTAATCACCGTTACAGCTGCGGGCAACTTAGCCCGGCCAATTCCTGAAAAACCCTCCTTGACTATAAAAAAAAGCTTCATTGTCCGATCCTGATGGAATAGATGAGCTGAAATGACCTGTTCAAAAAAAAGAAATTCTATTGGAAATAAATATTTTTTTCCCGATACTTACCCCTACGAAAATGGGGCTATAGCTCAGTTGGTAGAGCATTTGCATGGCATGCAAAGGGTCAGGAGTTCGAGTCTCCTTAGCTCCACACACATCAAAGCACAGCAAACAGCTGTGCTTTTTTCATTTCCCCTGTTTTTCATATGGCACCCCGACTTCCCGGGGAGCCCTTGACCGACCTACAAATCCCGCAAGCACAAACAAGGTAACGATATAAGGCATTGACTGTACAAGCTGCGAAGGCAGAAAACCGGTCTGCAGCCACATTTCGAGCGACTCAGCAGCAGCAAACATCACACCGGCAAGCGCAGCCCCGACAGGCGTCCAGCGGCCGATAATCATTGCCGCAAGTGCAATATAACCACGCCCTGCCGACATATTGTCTGTAAAACTGTGTTGCTGGTATGCAAGAAACACGCCGGCAAGTGCAGCCAGGACCCCGGAAATCAGAACCCCTGAATACCTCATGCGCACGACGCTGATCCCTGCAGCATCAACCATAGCTGCATGTTCACCGGTCGAACGCAGCCTGAGTCCGTAAGGGGTATGGAACAGCACGTAGTGCCCTGCAGCAACCGATGCGACAGCAAAAAGGAACAGGGGATCGAGCAGCACGAGGCTGGCATCGAACCCGTCTATTCGCTCGGAATTCATCGAACTGCCATACAGCAGCGAAAGGCCGAACCTGGTCCCCCCCATAACGAGGATGTTGAGTGCTATACCGCTAACAATCTGATCAGCCTTCAGGCTCACGGTCAGCAATGCGTGCAGAAGCGCAACAGCAAGGCCACACGCCACTCCGCACAGAACACCGAGCAGTGCAGAGCCTGTAGCATGCTGACCGACTGCCGCCCCAAACGCCCCAGCAAGTAGAAGTCCCTCCAGGGCAAGATTGATCACGCCGCCCCGCTCCGAAAAAACAGCCCCTACCGAAGTCAAGACATAGGGTACTGAAATCCTGAGCACCTGCAGGAAAAAAATAAGAAGTTCAGGTCCGCTTATCATGAGGCACAGAATGTTACAATCACCCGTCATTCCCCTTTTTGAGGGATGTTTTTCGTAAGTTGCATATAAAGTACCGAACTCCAGCGGCATCCCAAAAACTCACCCTAAAAACCATGCCAACCTCTTCACTTGATCTTCAGGCGACATCTGAAAAACAATATATCTATACGTTCACCGAAGGAGGCGCAGAAGGTGACGCCACCATGAAAAACCTCCTGGGAGGAAAAGGGGCTAACCTCGCTGAAATGGCCAACCTCGGTCTTCCAGTCCCTCCCGGATTCACCATTTCTACAGAGGTATGCACCTACTATTACGAGCATGGCAAGACCTACCCGTCGGGCCTGCTGGAAAAAACCCTACCCGAGGCGCTTGCCAGTCTCGAGTCAACCATGGGCAAAAAACTCGGAGATCCCGATGACCCCCTCCTGGTCTCTGTCCGTTCAGGAGCAAGAGCCTCGATGCCAGGCATGATGGACACGATTCTCAACCTCGGCCTGAACGACCGCACGGTAGAAGGACTTGCGGAACGCTCTGGAAACCCCCGCTTCGCCTGGGACTGCTACAGGAGGTTTGTACAGATGTATGGCGACGTGGTCATGGAACTCAAACCGGTCGATGCCCGTCACGAGGATCCATTCGAAGAATTTCTGGACAGAAAGAAAGCTGCCCGCGGCATTGAACTCGATACAGAACTCGACACCAATGACCTCAAGGAACTCGTAGGAGAGTACAAGCAGGCTATCCTCGATGCCACAGGAATGGAATTCCCTGAGGATCCGCTTGAACAGCTCAAAGGGGCGATCGGCGCAGTCTTCGGAAGCTGGAACAACGAACGAGCCATCATTTACAGGAAACTCAACCACATCCCGGGATACTGGGGAACAGCCTGCAACGTCCAGGCCATGGTATTCGGCAACATGGGTGAAAGCTCCGGTACCGGGGTAGCCTTCACTCGCGACGCAGCATCGGGTGAAAACATTTTTTACGGCGAATACCTGATGAATGCCCAGGGTGAAGATGTAGTTGCCGGGACCCGTACCCCCCTTCCCATAACTGACCTCAAGGCACAGAACCCGGCCATATATGCCCAGCTTGACGATATCCGCATGCGGCTCGAACAGCATTATCGCGACATGATGGATATCGAGTTTACCATAGAGAACGGACGCCTCTTCATGCTGCAGTGCAGAGTAGGAAAACGGACCGGCCTTGCGGCTGTCAGGATAGCCTATGAAATGCAACAGGAGGGACTGATTGATGAAAAGGAAGCGATCCTGCGCATTGACCCTGAACAACTGGTCCAGCTGCTCAAACCAGTCTTCGACCGTCAACAGAAAGAAGCTGCCATCAGTGAAGGGCGATTACTAGCCAAAGGGCTCAATGCCGGTCCCGGCGCAGCAACGGGAAAGATCTGCTTCAGCGCCCAGGATGCACGTGAACTCAGTGACCAGGGCGAACAGGTCATCCTTGTCAGGATAGAAACCTCTCCAGAAGACATCAAGGGAATGGCTGCAGCCGAAGGCATCCTGACCCAGCGTGGGGGCATGACCTCCCATGCAGCCCTGGTTGCGAGGCAGATGGGCAAGGTCTGCATAGCCGGGTGCGGCGACCTGAAAATTGACTACAGAAAAGGCGAGCTACACATCAATGGCGCAGAACAGGTATTCAAAGAAGGCGAGTACCTCTCCCTCGATGGTACGACCGGCGAAGTCATTGCCGGAAAGATTGAAACCAGAAGTTCTGAAGTGATCGATGTCCTCGAAACCGGCAACAGTGAAGCGGCAATGAGTGAAACCTGGAAAATATTCAACCAGTTCATGCGTTGGGCCGACACCTACCGTAAACTCCGGATCCGCACCAATGCTGACCAGCCGGACCAGGCGAAAACAGCCATTGCATTCGGGGCTGAAGGCATAGGGCTCTGCAGGACCGAACATATGTTCTTCGGAGGTGACCGGATAGACTCTGTACGTGAAATGATCCTGGCTGACACGCGCGAGGAGCGCAAGACTGCACTCGAAAAGCTGCTTCCCTATCAGCGTGAAGACTTCTACGGCCTGTTCAAGGCCATGGGTGACCGACCGGTCACCATTCGCCTGCTCGACCCCCCGCTGCACGAATTCCTGCCTCACGAAGAGACTGAAATCGAAGACCTGTCGAGAAAAATCAACCTCCCGCTACAGGAGGTCCTCCAACGCATCGACAATCTACGCGAAAGCAATCCCATGCTCGGTCTCCGGGGCTGCCGGCTCGGGATACTCTATCCTGAAATCCCGGCAATGCAGGTACGGGCAATCATGGAAGCAGCCTGTAGAATCCGCAAGGAGGGGCATAACATCGTACCTGAAATCATGGTACCACTGGTCAGCACTGTCGGGGAACTCGAAATAACCGGCGAAATCATCCACAAGATTGCCAGGCGCGTCATGGCGGAACAGGAGACAGGAATCAACTACCTGGTAGGCACCATGATCGAGGTACCAAGAGCGGCACTTACCTCGGGTGATATCGCCAAGCATGCCGAGTTCTTCAGTTACGGTACCAACGACCTCACACAGATGGGACTGGGCATGAGTCGTGATGATGCCGGCCAGTTCCTGCCAACCTACCAGAACCTCGATATCTTCCATACAGATCCGTTCTGCTCCCTCGACCAGGATGGGGTAGGAAGACTCATGAAAATCTCGGCGATGGAAGGACGCAAAACCAACCCTGACCTCAAGCTTGGCATATGCGGTGAACAGGGCGGAGACCCTGCCACAATAAGCTTCTGCCACTCCCTGGGCCTGAACTATGTCTCCTGCAGTCCCTACAGGATCCCCATAGCGAAAATGGCGGCAGCCAGAGCGGCTCTTGGCTGAAAACCTACGGCAAAAAGCCGGGAAACGGAAAGATAGAACTGAATGGTTGCTTTGTTGGCGTAGATTTGATATATACAATGTCTTATAGCCCGCAGCAAAGCAGCCATGTCAGAATTCAGCCATATCAGTATACGGGGAGCACGGGTCCACAACCTCAAGAATATCTCCCTCGACATTCCCCGCAACCGGCTCGTTGTCGTCACCGGCCTTTCCGGATCAGGGAAATCAAGTCTGGCATTCGATACCATCTATGCCGAAGGGCAGCGCCGTTTCATGGAAACGCTTTCGCCCTATGCCCGCCAGTACATAGGCAACATAGAACGTCCCGAGATTGACAGTATAGACGGACTCTCCCCCGTTATATCGATCGACCAGAAAAGCACGAACCGTTCACCGCGCTCGACAGTTGGCACCATTACCGAAATTCACGATTTTATCCGCCTGCTCTATGCCAAAGCCGGACGACGCTACGACCCGGCAACAGGGCAGATGCTCCAGAAGCAGAGTGAGGAATCGATTGTCAGAACGATCATGGCCATGCCTGAAGGCACAAAACTCCAGCTGCTCTCACCATTGGTGACAGGCAGGAAAGGCCATTACCGCGAACTGTTCGAACGTCTCATCCAGAAAGGCTTCCTCCGTGTTCGTGTAGACGGCGAATTCCTCGAAATGGAAAAAGGCATGCAGCTCGAACGTTATAAAAGCCACTCTATCGAGCTGGTGGTGGACCGTATCGTTGTCACCCCTGATGCAGCACAACGCCTTGCAGATGCCGTAAAGCTTGCCGTCTCCATGTCGGAACACCGGTCCTCTGTCATAGCCGCACCGTTCGAGAGCGATGAAAAGGAGCTGTTTTTCAGCACCAGGTATGCTTACTCCGACGGCTCGACCCCGATAGATACGCTTGCCCCCAACCATTTCAGCTTCAACTCACCATACGGAGCCTGCCCTGAATGCGGCGGACTGGGAGAAGTAAGCAGGCTTTCGACGGACCTCATGATCCCCGACCGGTCAAAAAGCCTTGCCCAGGGCGGGATCGAGCCGCTGGGAAAGCCCGGCAAACGCAATATATGGCAGGTCGCAAAAGCCATTGCCAAGACATACGGCTTCACCTTCGACACCCCAATACACGACATTCCCGCCGATGCGCTCGAGTTCCTGCTCTACGGCTCGGGAAAACAAACGTTCGACGTTATTTACAGTTATGCAGGCAAAGAGCATATCTATCCCCAGAACTTCCCTGGAGCGCTTCATTATGTCGAAGAACTGCAGAAAAACTCAAACTCATCAAAGCTCCGGGAGTGGGCAGAAGGGTTTATGCTGCACCAGCCCTGCCCTGCATGCGGAGGAGCCCGTCTGCGCAAGGAAAGCCTTGAGGTAAAAATCCAGGGGCTCAACATCCATGAACTGGAGTCGCTCCCTCTGCCTGAAACCAGGGAATTTTTCTCTGGACTGCCGCAAGACCTGACAAGCCGGGAACTGCTTGTTGCAACCCCCATTCTCGAAGAAATCACCAAGCGCATCGATTTCCTGCTCAACGTCGGGCTGGGCTACCTGTCCCTCAATCGAGGCTCACAGACCCTTTCAGGAGGAGAGGCACAGCGAATCAGACTGGCATCACAGCTTGGCTCACAGCTGAGCGGCGTCCTCTACGTCCTCGACGAACCCAGCATAGGGCTCCACCAACGCGACAACGACAAACTCATCAGTTCACTTCTGCGCCTGCGCGATATCGGTAATACGGTCCTGGTGGTAGAACATGATAAAGATACCATGCTCGCGGCCGATGAAATCATTGATCTCGGTCCCGGTGCCGGTGAACACGGTGGTGAAGTGGTCACACAAGGCTCTGCCGCACAACTCCCGGACTCCTCACTGACCGCTCGCTACCTGCAGGGCACGCTCCGGGTACAAGCCACGAAGCAACAACAGGAGAACGGGAAGGAACGTCAGTATATCACACTCTCGGGCTGCAGTGGCAACAACCTGAAGTCGATCACTGCCCGGTTCCCTATCGGATCACTTATCGGCGTCACTGGCGTCAGTGGCTCTGGAAAATCAACCCTTATCAACGAAACGCTCTACCCGATCCTGGCCCGCCATTTCTACCGCTCGAAGCTTTTCACCTATCCCTATACAAGCATAGAGGGCATAAAGCTTATCGACAAAGTGGTCAATGTCGACCAGTCACCGATAGGGCGAACACCAAGATCCAACCCGGCAACCTATACCGGCGCCTTCACGTTTATCAGGGATTTTTTTGCCCGACTCCCCGAAGCGCAGATCAGGGGCTACAAACCTGGCAGGTTCAGCTTCAACGTCAAGGGCGGCCGATGCGAAGCATGCCAGGGTGCAGGAACGAAAAAAATCGAGATGAACTTCCTGCCGGATGTCTATGTGGAATGCGATGTCTGCAAGGGAAAACGCTACAACCGCGAAACCCTTCAGGTACTCTACAAAGGAAAATCCATTGCGGACGTCCTGGATATGACCGTAGAAGAAGCCACGCTCCTGTTCGAGGATTTCCCCAGGATAAAGCGCATACTCAGTACCATGCAAAGCGTCGGTCTCGGCTATATCAAGCTGGGACAACCATCTCCACTGCTCTCGGGCGGAGAGGCGCAACGCATCAAGCTTTCGGCAGAACTGGCAAAAGTACAGACAGGAAAAACCCTCTATATCCTTGACGAACCAACCACAGGGCTTCATTTCCAGGATATCCAGCACCTGCTCGACGTCCTGCAGAGGCTGGTAGACAAGGGGAATACCGTGATCGTGATCGAACACAACCTCGACATCATCTGCAATACCGACTGGATTATCGACCTTGGACCTGAAGGAGGAAATGAAGGCGGGGAACTCATAGGGGAAGGCACACCGGAGGAGATAGCAGCAAATCCCCGATCGCATACAGGAAGGTTCCTCAAGCGGGAACTAGGCAGCTCATGAATGCCCCAGGTAACGGGCAACCTCGCGCACATCATGTTCAACCCCTGTTGCCAGTTCGAAGGTATGACCTGCAGTCAACTGGTTCGGAACGGCAACACACCTGAGGCCGGCAGCATGGGCAGACCTGAGCCCCCTCACGGAATCCTCAACAGCAAGTACACGCTCCGGATCAACTCTTAACCTCGCCACGGCAAGCAGGTACGGTTCGGGATGCGGCTTGGTCATCGTGACGTCATCAGCTGTCACTACAACTTCGAACAGTGACGCTATACCGGCAGACTGGTGCATCATGTCCACCTTGTGACGCGGACTTCCCGTCACTACCCCCATACGCACCTTGCCATGCAGCTCTTCGAGCACAGTGCGCACCCCTGGCCTGAGAGGGACCGGCTCAGCCAGACGCTCGAGATAACGCCTGTCCCGTTCCCGTATCATCGGTTCTACAAGTTCAGGATCGAGGCCAAGCTCCCGGGCCACCTGCCGGCTCCTCTTTGCCATATCAAGATACTCCCGCCCCCAGTATTCGGGGGTCAGCACTAGTTTCCATTCGGCAAAGACCTCTTGCGTCAACTCGAAGAACAGTTGTTCGCTGTCAAACAGCAACCCGTCATTATCCCATAATACAACGTCGATCATAATAAATGCTAGCTCAGCAACAACGTTCCGGAAATTGAATACCCCTGACCGTGCACGGTTTTGATCGGAAGTCGCTCCTTGATGGCTGAAGCCTTCTGTCGCATCCTGTGAATAAGGACATCGAGTGAACGACTCCCCATCCGGGTGTCTTCATAGCCAAGCGCCTCGATCAGGTAACTGCGTGAAACAACCTGATCGGTCACCGATGCAAGCAACTCCAGAACATCATACTCCCTGGATGAAAGCTTGACCGAATACCCGTTTGGGGAGACAAGTACCGACTGGCTGCGCAGGAGTTTCCACCTCCGGACAGGCAGTACCTGCTGTCCTACCGAAAGCGATCCCGGGGAATCCGGAACCTGTTGATCACATATCCTGCCCATATTACTTTCTATCGAAGCAATAAGCTCCGACGTATCGACAGGCTTGAGCAGGTAGGTATCAGCTCCCGCCTTGTAAGCTGAAATTCGACTTTCAAGCGCCCCCTGGGCCGTCAGGATAATAATCCGCATAGCGGTATTGACCCTGATATATTCAGCAAGCACAACACCTTTCTGATCAGGAAGTCCCAGGTCGAGAATAACAAGCTGAAAAGACTTCTCCGCTATTTTCCGATAAAAATCCAGCGCACTTTCAGCTCCGGTTACATCGTACCCGTGAAGCGAAAGGGTCTCGACTATACTTTCACGAAAATCGCGATCATCCTCGACGATAATGATGCTGTTCTTACTGCGCACCTGCTCTGCCAGGGAAGAAGATTCATGCACCAGATCGGTATGTTCCATACGTTTACTAAAACTAAGAGTTGTTTTTTTCAGACCTTTCAGCTGCCTCAGGACAACTCCGTGGAAGCCGGACAGTAGCACTTATGTTACCATCAGCCTTTGAGAGCGTTACCGTACCACCATGCTGTTGCACAATATTCCTGACGAGCCAGAGTCCAAGCCCAGCACCTGCAGTATTGACAGAGTTCTGACCACGATGATACTTTTCAAAACACATCTCCAGGTCATGACCACTCAGCTCCATCATCAGCTCATTGCTTATCACAATCGCATATTCATCATCAGCAACAGCACAGGCCAGTTCAATCAGGGAGCCATCAGGAGAATATTTTCGAGCATTGTCAAGCAGATTGAAGACAGCGAACTTGATTTCAGACTGCTCACCATAGATCATGAACTCCTCCGGACAGGGTTCAAAGGTAATGGTGCGCTCTTTCCAGATACTGGAAAAGGCCTCCACCTGCGAATTTACAACCTCGGCAAGTGAAAACGACTGCCGTGTAGATCTTTTGTTCACATCGGAAATCCTGCTTTCCTGGATAGACTCCTCGAGTACCTCCACAAGACGAGCAATGGCTCGCTCGACCTTGACAATTTCCTCTTTATGGGTAAATACACCCATCTTGTGTTTCATCTTGATCAGGTCGAGGTTGGTCCTGATAATTGCCAGCGGCGTGCGGTATTCATGCGATATCATATTGAGGAAGCGCTGCAACCGTTCAACCTCTTTCTGCAACATCATGTTACGTTCGGCAATCGACTGCTCGAGATGACTGATATTCTGCTGCTGGACCTTTTCAAGCGTTATATCTACCATCATGACCAGCAGGAAAACCTTGTCATTGAGTTCGATAAATTCCGAGGAATAGAGCACATCGACAAGCTGGCCGGTTTTCTTACGCCACAGCATAGGTCTGTTGCTTATCCGTTCCTGCTTCTTTACAGCTGCCTCCACTGCCTCGAATTCAGAGCTGCCGGCATGCAGGCCTATATCCTGAGCGTTCCTGCCGAGCACCTCATCTTTTTCATAACCAAGCAGATGCAACCATGACTCATTGACATCTCTAAGCTTGCCTGACTCTATCTCCTCAATACTGATAGCGATCGGCGCATTATCGAATATACTGCGGAACTTACGTTCGTTTTTCCTCAGTTCGTTATCCAGGCGTTTTCGTTCAGTGATATCCATCACCGTGCCAATATAACGATCCAGCTTTCCATCCTCATCGAGCCGGGGCATTCCCCGACATGCCAGCCAGTGGATGGAACCATCGACAGGGTGACACACCCGGTATTCAATGTTGATTTCCATCTCTCTGTTTGCCGCTTCGAGCACGGTCGTAAACGTTGTTTCCTTGTCTTCGGGAAGTACCGTGCTCTGGCACAGCTTGTGGTTCGAGGGAAGACTGTTGGGCTCGAGACCGTAAAGACGCCATATGCGATCAGTCCACTTGACCTGGTCAGTTTTCAGATCCCACTCCCAGACCCCCGCTTTTGTAGCTTCCAGTGCAAAACCCGTCCGTTCTTCGTTCTCCTTAAGTTTTCGCTCCAGTACTTTTTGCTCGGTAATATCTATAATAGTACCGATGTACCTGGCTAGCCTGCCATGGACATTCCGCAGCGGCTTGCCTCTCGAATGCAGCCAGTGGAGAGAGCCGTCAGCATACCTTACCCTGTACTCCACAAGGAGTTCCGATCCTGAGCCGGCAGCTGCCAACACGGAGTTTGTCGCCCTGGGACGATCCTCAGGAATAATCGTCGAAGCCCAAAGCTCAAATGAGGGCTCATTGCAATATGGTACAAGGCCATACAATGGCCAGATTTCATCTGACCAGTAGTTCTCTCCAGTAGCAATATCCCACTCCCAGACACCGGCCCTTGAAGCCTCAAGTGCCTGGCCAAGCCGCTCCTTGTTGCTGACCAGCGCCAGTTCGGCAAGCTTACGTTCTGTTATATCCGATATCAGGCCGATATAACGTTGCAGTTTTCCATTTGCATCGAACAGAGGCATCCCCTGTGACTGCAGCCAGTGAACGGAGCCATCAGGATGAACTGTGCGATATTCAACAAGAGCAGGCTTACGATCATGAGCGGCTGACTCGATAAGATCACTCACCCGCACCCGGTCCTCCGGATGTACCGTGCTGACACACAACTGATGACAAAGTTGCTCACTTTGAACCTCCAGGCCGTAGAGCTGCCATACCTGTTCCGACCATAACAGTTCATCAGTCAACACATTCCACTCCCAGACACCGGCCTGCGCGGCATCCAACGCATACTTCAGGCGTTCCTTGTTATCCCTCAACTGCTTCTCCAGGAGTTTACGGGAACTGATGTCAATC
>JGI10211J34971_10000056_pt1 | contig 78121 bp, 75 predicted proteins | sample Etolagsediment_FD_34971 | JGI IMG/M metagenome (IMG submission 34971) | reverse complement strand
TCATACACAACGGCACTGGTACCAACAGCTATCTGGCTGCCAATCATGGTTGCGAACCCTCCGCTGCCCATGATGCCGCCGTCTCCCCGCTCAGGGTTGTAGTACCCCATGCCGAGGTTGATGTTGAACCGCTGCTCGTCGCCGTCGTAGGCAACGCTCGTCGAGGCCGGCGCCATATTGGCCGTGATGCGGCCGTCGGCGAGGGTGAGCGGCACGGAGGGGAGCATGCTCTCGGCTGAAGGAAGCGTCGGATCGGCGCCGCTTTCGGCCGAGGACTGCAGGCTCGAGAGGGTGCCGGTGACGATCCCGCTCCGGAGGACTGCCGGAGCCTCCCTGCCGTCCGGATAGCCGGTCAGGGCCTCGGTGGCGATGGAGCGGGCATAGTCCGCTGAGGCAATCGGATCCAGCGCGGCGTCAGCAGCTGAAGCAATCGGGCCGATGCAGCAATACGCAATGAATGGCAGCAGGAAGCGATGAATTCGACGATGGGCCATGGCACCCTTGATGCGTACCCAAAGATCCGGGCCTTTCCTGCCGAGCACCTGGCCGGTCATTCCCTCTGGAACTATTCTGGGGGTTGCTTTTCTGCGACGCGCACCTTTGGCATAGGGCTTGAAGCGGCTCATGGTCTGTAGCTCCTTTTCGATGAGGGGAAGGGGTTGGGGGTAATCATTAGTTCATTAAAGTACGACACCCCAAGGGGCTGCTCAACACACGGTTCCCCATATTTGCACGCAATACCCGCAGGCAACTCCAAAAGAATTCCGTATCTTTCCCCGCGATTGTGAATTGATGTCGTAAAACACAAGGTTTCAATAGGCTATATTCTTGGATGAATGGAGGGCCGCTGGTATAACACGGAACACTACTATTCACGCATCGGATATGTGACCCCGGAACAGATGCATCCGGACCTTGCAGGAGGGGTTATCGCAGAAAAAAAAGAGTATTGGGGAAGCAACGGAAACTTCGTAAAATGTACTGGTCAGCAAATCAAACAACCGGAAGCGAGCTGTAGTTTATTGGAAATCCGTTTCGCGACATCATCCAAAAATCACGCCGCTTTTGAGACGAATAACATACAGGCAAGCCGTCGCCCGAGTGCGCCGCACCGGATCTCCGGCTTCCGACAAGACTCCACCCCTGCTCCCACAAATGAAAAGAACCGCCACGACAGAGGCGCCGCACAGCCTCCGCATGCTCCTTGCAGCGTGGCTCCTGCTGACTGCGGCCCTGCTTCCGTCCGGCGCCGCGCTTGCCGCAGGCGAAGCGGGGACCTATCCCCTTGCGGGGAGGATGGAGGTGCTCGAGGATGCTTCAGGCTCTCTCGGGCTTGCCGGCGTGATGGAGTCCGGGAAGTTCAGGGCGATACCTGCCGAGCTGAACAAAGGGTATTCCGAGTCGGCGTGGTGGGTGCGGCTGAGGCTCGTGCGCCCCGGAGGGTTCGGGCAGTCCTGCTGGCTCAGCCTNGACGCGCCTGCGGCCGACTCGCTGCAGGCATGGGCGCAGCGCCCCGGACTGAACCCCGCCCAGGCGGCATCCTACAGCTCCCTAGAGCTCGGGCTCGCCGCGCCGACCTCCGCACGCCCGATCCTCGTCCCGCAGCCCGCCGTACCGGTGCGCTTCAACGAGAATGGCTGTACGGAGGTTTACATGCGCATAAGGTCCTCCTCGCCGGTGCAGCTCGACGCCGCGCTCCTCACCGGTGCGGCGCTGACCGCCCGCTCGCGTGATATCGTGATCCTGCAGTCGATCCACCTTGCCGCCGTCGCCATCGCGGCCCTGATGAGCCTCATGGTGTTCCTCTCGGTGCGGGACCGGGTGTACCTTTTCTTTGCGCTCTACGCCATGGCCATCTTCCTGGCCTACCTGATGCTGCGAGGCATGTACATGTTCCTCATTCCCCCCTTCATCCACCATGCCGCGCCGCTGCTCTCTGCACTGACATTCGGCGCCGCCATGGCGCTCTTTGCCCTCTTCGCCCACGAGGTGTTCAGGGAGAGCGGCACCCGCTGGGAGCTCCGCTACCTGCGCTTTGCGTCGGCAGTGGGAATCGTCGACGCCGCCATGGCGCTCTTCCCGGGCGGAGGCTCCATGAAGGAGTTCACGGCGGCCGCCTCACTCGGCATGCTTGCCGTCCTCTTCCGCCTTACCCTGCGTCTTCGCCACCATGGGCACTCAAGGAGGCTCATGGCGCTCCTCGCCGCCCTTGGGCCAAACCTCCTGCTCTACGCCGTCTTCATCCTGCAGGGCATAGGTCTGGTGCCGTGGAATCCGCGCATGCTCGACCTCCTGCAGCTCTTCTCGCTTGCGCATATCGCCGTGATCTTCCTGCTCCTCATCGAACGCACACTGCTGGCCGAACGCCGGCTGCGCAACGACATGCGCCACGGCGAGGAGCAGGCCAGAGCCCTTGCCGCAGAGAAGACCCGCGAGCTGCGCCGATACCGCGACGAACTCGAACTCTCGCTGCTTACCGGGGAGCGCTCCGCCGATCGGATGCGGCAGTTCCTCTCGATGGCCTCACACGAGTACCGCACCCCGCTGGCCATCATCCAAGGCAACCTCAGCATCATCAGCCGCCGGATGGCGGAGTGCGACGAGACCGACCGGCAGATCATCACCTCCATGCGGCGGGCCGCCGAACGCCTGCTCGGAGTGCTGGAGGGGGCAATGAAGCGCAGCCGGCTGCTCGAGACGCCCGAATCGGACCACCAGGGACGCACCGGCGTCTACGCCTATATGGAGCAGCAGGTCGAGTCTGCACGCCTCCTCTGGCCGAAGCGGCATATTGAGGTCAGTTGCAGCAAAGGAAGCGGGGAGATCGAAGGCGACCTCCTACTGCTCGGCATGGCACTCTTCAATCTCCTCGACAATGCCATGAAGTATTCCCCCGAAACCACGCCGGTCAGTATTCGATGCTCGGCAGAGGAGGAGTATGCAGTGATCACGGTGGACAACGAGACCCCCAACCCGCCCGAAGAGGGCGAGAGCATCCTCTTCGGGAAGTTCCGGCGGGGATCGAACAGCGCCGCGAAAGAGGGCGAGGGGGTGGGGCTCTGGATGGTGCATGAAATCGTGCAGCAGCATGGCGGCAGCGTCGCCTTCGAATGCAGGGAAAAGAACGGGGTGCGCGTAAGCATGCGCCTGCCCCTGGCGGGAGGAAGACGATGAAGTGCGTCAGAACTCTCCTGCAGCTCGTCCTCGTGCTCGCCTCGGCCGCACTTGCGCCGCCGCTGGAGGCCTCCCCCGTAACGCTCGGGAGGGAGGAGCGCTATAGCCTCAACGACAGGATGGAGCTCCTCGAGGACCCCTCCGGAAAAATGGGGCTCATGGAAGCGGAAGCGGCATACGGACGGGGAGAGTTCCGGCCGCTGAAGAAAGAGCTCTCGGCCGGCTTTACGCACTCGGCCTTCTGGCTCCGCTTCGAGCTGCAGCGCACGGAGGCGTTCCCCGAAACGGGATGGCTGCGGCTCTGGCCGGTCTATACCGAGCATATGGCACTCTACCTGCCCGCCGCATCCAGGGAGCCGAGGCTGGTCGGCAGCGCCGACATGCCGGACGGCAACGCGATGTGGCTGCCGGAACCGGCCGTTCCCATCGGGATGGCGGGGAAGGGGCCCGTCGTCTGCTACCTGCGCATGCAGGGCGGCAACTCGATTGCGCTCGACGCCTCCATCCACACCTACCGGGACCTGCTGCAATACAGCGAGGTCTACCTGTGGAGGATAGCGGGCTATGTCGGGGTATCGCTCGTCGTCCTGCTCATCGCCCTCGTCGCCCGCCATGCGACCGGCGCCGGGTACTTCAGGCTCTTCGCAGTCTATGTCTTCATGCTGCTACTCATCGTGGTGCCGCTCAACGGGCTCAACAACATCTTCCTGCCCGACTGGACGCGCCCCCTCATGGCCGTACTGCTGCGCACACTCACTGCGGCGGGGATGCTCGCGTTCGTGCGCTTCTCCGCTTCGCTGTTCGCCCAGACCGGCCCGAACTGGACCCTCAGCTACTTCAGGGCACTCAGCCTGCTTGCCGCCGCCGCGATGCTCTTCAGCCCAACGACCCTCCACGGCACCGCACTCTCGATTGCCATGATCGCCACATCAACCATGGCCCCCATGCTCGCTTACCTCAGCCTGAAAATCGACATGCCCTCGCGCAACGCGCGCGCCCTGTTCGTGGCGGCGATACTGGCCACCATATCCGGCCATGTCGTCTTCTTCGTCCACCTGATGGGGTTGATGGGCAGCTTCGCCTTCGTCCACGACACCGTGCAGGCATCGAGCATGGTACACATCCTCCTGCTCCTGCCGGCGCTTGCCCTGCGCATCCGCTCGACCCAGCTCGAAGCCACACGGCAGTCGAAGCGTGCGCTTGAGCGGGCCGAAGCGATCGCCGAACGAACCGGCCTCGAACTGCGGGAGCACAGCGAGCGGCTCGAGCTCTCCATCGCAGCCACCCAATCGGCGGCGGAACGCATGGGACAGTTCCTGCTGATAGTGGCCCATGATTACCGCTCCCCACTGAATGTCATCCGGGGCAACCTCGACATTCTGAAACGACAGAAATCCGCATGCGCCGGCGAGAGCCGCGAAGAGCTGGAGAAGATCCGCCGGGCAACCGGAAGGCTCGAGGAGTTGGTGGAGGTGTCGTTCGCCGAGGGTCGCGTAGCCGGCCCCCGCGGCACGGGCAATGAGGCCACCGTCGCCCTGCGCGATTTCGTGCGCAACAAAGTCGCCGCAGTCCGACTGCTCTGGCCCGAACGCGAGTTTTTGGTGGGTGAGGCCGAGGGGAAGGAGTGCGTCAGGGGGGATATTTCGCTCCTCGACACCGCTCTCTTCAACTTGCTCGAAAATGCCCACAAGTACGCCCCCGAGGGCACGGCGGTCTCCGTCGCCTGCTCCGTCAGCGGGACGGAAGGGGCCATACGGATCCAGAACAGGGCTCCGTTCCTGCCGGACGAAGAGCTCGATACGCTCTTCGAACAGTTCCGACGCGGGCCCAACGCCGCGGGAACGACAGGAGCGGGGCTCGGCCTCTCGATAGTGCGCAGCATCGCCGAGCGTCAGGGAGGACGAGCGGAAATCCGGAAAACGCCGGAAGGCAGCCTCACGGCGACCCTCTTCCTGTCGGTGCTTGCGGCAGGCTCCGAGGGTGCCTCCTACGCACTGCCCGTTACAGACAAAAACAACCCCTAACCGGAGAACAGAACGATGGCCGAACAGCAGCCGCCGACCGAAAAAGATGCACTGAAACTCCTCATCGTCGAAGACGACGCCGACCTTGCCCAGAGCCTCTCCATGTACATGAAGCTCGAAGGCTACGCCGTAACGGTGGTCGGCACCGCCGGCAAGTGCTATGTGGAGACCGACCGTATGCAGTTCGACCTGACCATCCTCGACCTCTCGCTTCCCGACCAGGACGGGCTGGTGCTTGCGCGCTACCTGCGCAGCAACACCCGTACGCTCGTCCTCATGCTCTCGGCACGATCGACGATCGACGACAGGAAGATGGGCTACGAAGCCGGAGCACACCTCTACATCGCAAAGCCGGTCGACCTCGCGGAGCTGGCGACCTCGATCGCCACCCTGATCAGCGCGACCTCGGAGTCGCTGCAGGCAGAAAGCCGTTCCGACGGTGAACAGGAGGGCGGCTGGAGCCTGCTGCGCCTCGAAAACGAACTGGTCTCCCCCTCAGGCGAGCGGACGCATCTGACGACGAAGGAGTGGGAACTCCTGAAGCTCCTGTCGGAGAGCTGCAACGCGGCGGTTCCGCGCAAGAAGCTGATGACGGAGCTGGAATACCCCAACACCGAATACGGACACCGCGCCCTTGAGTCGATCCTCTACCGGCTGCGCCGGAAAGCCGCAGAAACGGGCGGCCTGCCGCTGAAGACCTATCATGCAGGCGGGTACGGGTTCATGGCGCCGCTCACGGTGCGATAAGCCTCACCGGCGGAGCCGTATCGAACGGAACGCCTCCTCGATCGGCCGGAACTCCCCGCGGGCGATCCCTGCTTCCGAGCGGGCGAGCATCAACAGCAGCACCAGACTCTCATGGACCTGTTCATCCGTAAGATCATACTGCTTCGCCGCCAGGGACCTGGCGTGACGGGTTTGCATGGCTTCGTCCTCTGGGCACAGCTCCCTCATGAGCTCGGATATGCGGGCATTGAGGCTATGTGAGAGGTCGCTCGAGTCATTGCGGGTCATGGCATCCTCAAGCTGGTGTTTCATGGTTAAGGGCGAATGACAGGCTCCCGGAAAGCGTCGGGCAATCCGGAGTCAGAATGCATGGAGCGCAGGCCCGCAGAGCGTTTGCGCCCAAAGTCCGCTCCGACCTCATGCGCATCTGACAAGCCGCGACCGTCCCGCTTAAGCAACCCCCTCCTCCGGAATAACTGCGGTATATGCCTGCCCGCTATGGTTGGGAGTATTGGGATAGCGTAACCGCAACATGCCCCTGGCGACCACCGGGTTGAGGAAGCGCTCACGAAGACCCCCGGATTTACGGGCCATAAGCTGCGCGAGTTCATTGCTCCTCAACCAGCACCCTCGACAAAGTTCAAGAATTATTCGTTCAGCCTCCTTCGGAGGCAACCGCTTCTTGTCTTGAGCGGCTTTGGCGATAACCCGAAGGACATCACTATGCAGGACATCTGCATCGTTATGTGTGGAACTAACCGCGTTATGTTCGGAGTGGTTTGAATGGGGTAAGCAATACCGGCTCCAGCGACCATCGAGCACCACCACGCGCCGCCCTTCAACCCGAACCATCCAGAATTTCCGGACAGCTTGATCTCGCTTCAGCTCTCGCCCCTGAAATACGCTACCGAAATGACCACACGCTCGAGCAGCAGCCCCCCTACTTCCCGATGCAGAACTGATCGAAAATGGTATTGAGCAGTTCTTGTGAGACGACTTTGCCGGTTATCTCCCCCACATAGTCGAGGGCAGAACGGAGTTCGAAGGCTATGAGTTCGGCGGGCTCTCTGGCAGTGATGAGCTGGAGAGCGTTGTCAAGCGAATCGGCGGCGTTGCGGAGGGCTTCGTAATGGCGGAGGCTGGTAACGAGGACGCTGGCTTCATGAAGTTTATCGAGCCCTTCAACCATTCCGGCCATGGTGCTTTTGAGCTCGTTGAGACCATCGCCTTTTGACGCAGCCATGGCAATGACGGGGCAGGCCGTTTCGGACTGAAGCTGCGCAATCATTCCTCCTGCATCGGGTGCAAGATCGGTTTTGTTGGCGACCACGATCATTCTGGACTCTGGATGGCGCTGGCGAAGCTCACGAGCGGCAGCGGCTTCCTGCTGCATATCCCCTTCTGAACTATCGATGATGTAGAGCATCAGGTCCGCTTCGGAGATTTTGCGGTAGCTTCGCCGGATACCCTCGTGCTCCACCTCCTCATCCGAGTGGCGGAGACCGGCGGTATCGGTGAGGCGGAACATGGTTTTTTCGTGAATGAAGCACTCTTCAATATAGTCGCGGGTGGTGCCGGGCATGTGGCTGACTATGGCCCGTTCATGACCGAGAAGGGCATTGAGAAGAGTGGATTTTCCGGCGTTTGGCCTGCCGGCAATAACAGTAGCAACGCCTTCTGTGAGGAGGTGTCCTTCGCGGTATGACTCTACGAGACGCAAGATTTCGCCTTGCAGGCGCCCAACCTCAAGACGAAGAGCGTCGCGGCTCTGGAACTCCACATCGTCTTCGCTGAAATCCAGCTCAAGCTCAAGCAGAGCGCACGACTGCAGGAGGCCTGTGCGCATTTCCTGAAGATGGCGGGAGAGGTTGCCCTGCATCTGGGTAACGGCAGTTCGAAAGGCGGATTCGGTTCGGGCGTGGATCATTTCACCAATGGCTTCGGCCTGCAGAAGGTCGATTCGGCCGCTGAGGAAAGCACGGCGGGTGAATTCTCCGGGTTCGGCGAGCCGGCATCCGCTGTCGAGAAGGGCCTGCAGAAGGTGGCGCACAACAACGGGACCGCCGTGGCAGGTGAACTCGACCATATCTTCCATGGTGAAGGAGGAGGGAGCCCGAAAAACGAGGGCGATGACTTCATCCACCATTCCACGGCTGTCTGAGAGGGTGCCGAAATGGGCGCTGAACCCTTCGGCTTCCTTGAAACTGAACGCTGTACCGCCTTTTTTCCGGAACACCCGGTCAGCGATTTCCAGCACCCCACGACCGCTCATTCTGACAATAGCAAGTGCTCCCACCCCTACAGGGGTTGCAATGGCGGCAATGGCCTCACCGGCTTCGGGGGTAAGTGGTCGTTCGGTCATAAGGGTCGGAGGATAATCTGATCAAGAAGCACGGTGTCGGGAAGCTCAATGGAGCATACAATGCAGTCGGCAATGGAAGCGATGCTGACAATCATTCCCCGGCGGATGCGACTGAAGGCGGCCGATAGTTCTTCCGGGATGCCGAGATCCGCCTCTATTGAATGGAAGCGGGGGTCCTGAATCGGGGTTTTCCTCCGGCTGATGCCGTATACCACCGCACCTTTGGCAAGAAGTGCCAGCGAAAGTGCGAGCCCGATGCCGGAGCTTGATCCGGTAAGCACAATGACTGCATCCTCAATATGCATGGCTGCTGCAAAGTTCGGGTTTACAGAGCGAACGCGCGACGGGAAGGAGCCCTTCCCTTGTCAAGTATAAGGAATATACCGTCAAGAAATGGTAACTTCAGCTCAACTGTACGCACTCTCCCCCGCAAACCCCTTGACGCATGAATGAGAAGACTTCACTTGAGGCTCTGAAAACCGACATAACCACCCGGCGTCAGCGGACGCTGACCGAGCAGTTCCTTCGCGTAACGAATCTGGTAAAACTGCTGCGGACCGAGTGCCCATGGGACAGAAAGCAGACCCCGGAGTCGCTCGTCCACCTTCTGCTTGAGGAAAGCTATGAACTGGTTGATGCCATTGACAAGGGAGAGGATGAAGAGCTGAAAAAGGAGATCGGGGATCTTTTTCTTCATGTCACCTTTCAGGCAGTTCTTGCTGAAGAGGCGGGAAAGTTTTCGTTTGGCGATGTATGCGATGCCCTCTGTAGTAAGCTCATCAACCGCCACCCCCATGTGTTCGGCGATACAGAGGCTGAAACCGAAGGCGCTGTGCTGCGAAACTGGGAGTCGCTGAAAATGAAGGAGGGGCGCAAACGCCTTCTCGACGGGGTACCCAGGGCGATGTCGGAACTGCTGAGAGCTTACCGGGTACAGAAAAAGGTAGCCGGTGTAGGGTTCGACTGGCCCTCAGACGAAGGGGTGCTTGAGAAGTTGACGGAAGAGGTCGGAGAACTGAAGGCAGCGGAGAGTGAGGAGAGCCGGGAGGAGGAGTTCGGTGACATCCTCTTCACCCTTGTCAACTACAGCCGTTTCATTGGCGCCAACCCGGAGGATGCGTTGCGCAAGTCAACAAACAAGTTCATGCAGCGGTTCGAAGCAGTTGAAACGGCGGTACAGGCTTCGGGAAGGGAGTGGCAGAGTTTCCGGCCGGAAGAGCTGGACGGACTATGGCGGAAGGCGAAAGAGGAGGGAGTGGAGAAACTCTCCCGCTGAATCGAAGTACTCACCCTGCGGGTTGTGGCTGCCGCTGAAAGGACAACACTCACAGTCCACCCCGGCCGTTTGTATACGGCGAAAATCCTCCAGATACCTCTCTTCCGTATAGAGAGGGTCGCGCGTCCCCCTTGCAAGGTGTACCCGCTTTAGCCGGCCGAGACGCTCCGCTTCGGGGGGAATGTCGCCGCCCACCATCATCACGCCGGTTGCCCTCTGTTTCCCGAGAAGGGCCGCCCTCACGGCCATCGAAGCTCCCTGTGAAAACCCATGATAGACCAGCCTGCCGTCGTGCCGGCACTGCGCAGGCACGGCATCGACGAGGGCGTCAAGATAGCGGATATTTTCTGCAATGTGCCTCTCTCTCTCTTGACCGCTCATCCAGCTCTTCCCAGAGCTTCCATCCCGAAGGGTAACGGAATGGAGAGCCTCAAAGGAGCAGCAGATCCAGTGCTCAGAACCGGGAATGGATGAGAGACGCCGGAGTTCATCTTCAGCTTTCTCTCCCCATCCGTGAAAGCCCACCAGGAGAGGCGCGGGACCATCAGCCCGACAGGACCGCAAGAGGTACCGGCCTTTGAGGGGCGGCTGAAGAAAATGTTCGTTCTCCATAGGACCGGAAGCAGAACCACAAGGGCCGCTTTCAAGAGCGGCCCTTGTGGGGGTGTTATATGTCGAGCATCTTCAGGATGCCCCGTATGGGAATACCCACCCACTGCGGCCGGTTGTTGAGCTCGTAATTGAGTTCGTAAACCGCCTTGTTCATCAGGTAGGCGTTCATCAGATGTTCCCGTTGCCGGGGGTTCTGCGGCACAATGTCGCTGCCGGCAGTTTTCTCGAAGTAGGTGTCGAGGAAATGCTGCCCAACGGCGTTGCTCCAGCGGTCTGCCCATGGCTCAAGCTCGTGGCGGTTTTCGGGTCGCACCACTGATTCATTCAAATGAAGCACATTGAAGGCCGCATAGTCGAACGAACGAAGCATTCCTGAAATGTCGCGGAAGACAGAGCGCTTGATTTTGCGTTCGGAAATCGGCCTGGCCGGCTCGCCTTCAAAATCAATGATCACAAAATCCTTACCGGTAAAGAGCACCTGACCGAGATGGTAGTCGCCATGGATACGAATCTTCAGCGTATCGATCTTCTCCTTGCGGATCGGCTCGAACTGCTGGAGTATCGTTTTCTGGTTTTTGACCAGAAGAGAGCAGAGTTCCCGTTGTTCCGGCTCCATGGAAGGCATAAGCTGACCAATGAGAATCATTGCCCGCTTGACCTGCTCGCACATCGCCTGATAGATGGAACGCTGGTAGAGCGTGGTGAACGCTTCAGGAGCAAAGGCAGGTTCGGCAGTCAGTGAAGCAAGAGAGAGGTGCATCTCGGCAGTCCGCTCTGCAAGTTTTTCAATCATACCGAGATAGGCGTCACCGATCAGTTCATACATGATTTCGGGAACAGCGACGGGTGTGCCGCTGAGGCGCGCCATTTCGGGCAGTTCAATACCCGCAGCTATCCTGGTGAGCACATCGGCATAGTACCGCTGTACCTGACCAAGCGACAGTTGCCAGGCGTCCCCTTCGTTCTGCACGAAGTTCTGGAGAATGCCTATGGAGTAGCGGGAGGAACGGCCCTGATCGTAGTTCAGCGAACCGAGGTATTTGGGGAGACTTTCAAATGAAGTTTTTTCAGTCAGAGCACCGCACATCTCGATTTCGGGCGAAACACCAACCTCAATGCGGCGATAGAGCTTGAGGCAGAGGGAATCGTGAAAACGGACTGAAGTGTTGGTCTGCTCCACACCCATCAGAACCGGCTCCGGCTCTTTATCATCTGTCATGTCAAGGAAGGCCTCAATTGCGGAACCTTTCAGGCCTGAAACAACACCGGCCTTGCCCTGCCATTTGCCAGAGCCAACCATGAGGCTGAAGAGGCGGCTGAGGAACTCGTTCTCAAAGGTTGCATCGCACAGGTAACCCTCTTCACCGCCCACAACCACACGGGCAATGACCCGTTTGGCGAAGTTGTCATCGGAAGGAGAAACCACTGCGAGAGGAGTGAAACAGACGGGAAGCTGATAGAGATCGTTCTCACCGCTTGAGTAACGGACTTCGGTCACAAGCAGCTTGGACATATCCATCCCCGCAACCGGCATGGTGTCGATGATGTTGATTCGCATGACATTACGGGCCTTGCCGCCAAACCAGCGGCTTGCACGGAAGTAACCGGGAAGAATGGAGGTTTCAAGTCGCTCGCGGCTCCTGCCGGCAAACAGGGAGGGCCATTTTGCGACTTCTGCGAAAGGGGTGTCCATGCAGGGCCGTGCGAGGGCTCCGTCCACTTCGGGAACAAGGTTCAACCAGAAATATCCGTAAGAACCCAGAGCCACCATATAAGGGGCTTTCCGGATTTTAGGGAACCGGTTCATGCTGAACACCTCTTCGGGAGTGTATCCCTCAAAGTCAGCAAGGTCTATGGCAACGGCCTGGGCATTGCGGGAAAGGTTGATGACCGACAACACGGTTTCATCCTCAAAGCGGCGGATGAAAATCAGCACTTTCGGGTTGCTTACCTGCAGGAACTCTATTGTTCCGCGGCTGAGCGACTTGTAACGGCGAGCGGTGGAGATGGCGTGGCGCGTCCACCAGAGCAGCGAGTTCACATTGCTCTCCTGCACCTCCACATTGACCGCCTCGTAGTGGTATTCCGGATCAATGATGACCGGAAGAAGCAGCTGCTGGGGGTTCGAGCGCGAGAAGCCCGCATTACGGTCGCCATTCCACTGCATCGGGGTACGGACACCGTCCCGATCGCCGAGGTAGTAGTTGTCACCCATGCCGATTTCGTCGCCATAGTAGAGCACCGGGGTTCCGGGCAGCGAAAGGAGCATGATGTTCATCAGCTCTATGCGGCGCCGGTCGTTGTTCATCAAAGGGGCGAGGCGGCGGCGGATACCAAGGTTGATGCGGGCCTTGGGGTCATTGGCGTAGACGCGGCGCATGTAGTCGCGCTCCTCATCGGTCACCATCTCAAGCGTCAGTTCATCATGGTTGCGAAGGAACGATGCCCACTGGCACTCCTCGGGGATCTCCGGGGTCTGTTCAAGAATGTCGAGAATGGGGAAACGGTCCTCGGTGGCAAGGGCCATGTACATCCTCGGCATGAGGGGGAAGTGGAAGTTCATGTGGCACATGTCACCATCGCCAAGGTAGGCTGCGGAGTCTTCCGGCCACTGGTTGGCCTCGGCAAGCAGCATCCTGTTGGGATAGTGCTCATCAACATGCTTTCGCATACTCCGGAGGAACTCGAAGGTCTGGGGCAGGTTCTCGCAGTTGGTCCCCTCCGCTTCGTAGAGGTAGGGAACTGCGTCAAGCCGCAGGCCGTCAACGCCCATGCCGAGCCAGAAGTCAAGCACGCTGAAGAGCGCCTGCTGAACCTCGGGGTTTTCAAAGTTCAGGTCGGGCTGGTGATGGAAGAAACGGTGCCAGTAATACTGGCCTGCAACCGGATCCCAGGTCCAGTTCGAAGCCTCGAAGTCCTGGAAGATGATACGGGTCTCGGAATATTTATTCGGATCGTCGCTCCAGACATAGAAATCCCGCTCGGGTGAGCCGGCCGGCGCTTTGCGGGCCCGCTGGAACCATGCGTGCTGGTCGGAGGTGTGGTTGACCACAAGCTCGGTGATCACCTTCAACCCGCGGTTATGGGCCTCCTCAAGAAACTCCCTGAAATCCTCCAGCGTCCCGTAATCAGGGTTGACCGTCATATAGTCGGCAATGTCGTATCCGTCGTCGCGCAGGGGCGAGGGGTAGAAAGGGAGTAGCCAGATGGCGGTCACGCCGAGACTTTCCAGATAGGCGAGCTTCTGGCGAAGCCCCTGGAAGTCGCCGATTCCGTCATTGTTGCTGTCGAAGAACGTCTTGACATGAGCCTCGTAGATAATGGCGTCTTTGTACCAGAGCGGTTCAGGTTGATACATGGTGGGGTTGAACGGGTAAAGTGACTGGAATTTTCAGGGAAACAAAAAAGAGCCGCATCAGCCAAAGGTGACGCGGAAAATATGGGCCGGCATGGCTGCAGGGTTGAGCTCCACAAAGTTCCACTCCCCGTTCCACTCGTACTTCATGCCGCTGAAGAGATCTTCAACACTGAAGGTATGCTCATGAGAAAGGCCGAACTGTTCAAGAGGAAAACGCATCCATCCACTGCGCACTCTTCTGTGGTCGAGATTGACCACGGTAAGCACCACATTCGAGTCATCAGCAGTTCGCTTGACATAGCCCATCAGCCATTCATGCTCATGGCCAGGGGAATCCTCAATGCGGACAAAGGAGATGTTTGCCGTTTCATGCATCGCGGGATTGTCGCGGCGGATACGGTTGATACGGGTGATTTCAGCGCGGATGTTGCCCGGACGGTCAAGGTCCCACTCCCGTATCTCATATTTTTCGGAATCCAGATACTCCTCTTTGCCTGGAGCCGAGGGAAGATGCTCGCAGAGCTCATAGGCAGGGCCGTACATACCATAATTTGAGGAAAGGGTGGCGGAGAGTACCAGACGGATGATGAATTTTGGCCGTCCACCTGTCTGCAGCTCTTCGTGCAGGATATCGGGGGTGTTGGGCCAGAAGTTGGCGCGCATGATATGACGAAGCGGCTCGGAGGTCAACTCTTCCATATACTCCTGAAGCTCTTCTTTGGTATTGCGCCAGGTAAAGTAGCTGTACGACTGGCTGAAGCCGGCTTTTCCAAGACGGGCCATAAGTTTCGGGCGGGTAAAGGCCTCTGCGAGGAACAGGGCCTCGGGGCACTCCTCCTGAATGGAGGCGATGGCCCACTGCCAGAACCCGAACGCCTTGGTATGGGGGTTGTCTACACGGAATATCGTAACCCCCTTGTCAATCCAGAAGAGAAAGACACTTTTCAGCTCAGTCCAGAGATTCTGCCAGTCGGCAGTCTCAAAATCGATAGGGAGAATGTCCTCATATTTCTTTGGAGGGTTCTCGGCGAACTGCACCGTGCCGTCTGGACGCCACCGGAACCAGTCGGGGTGCTCCTTTACCCAGGGATGGTCGGGAGAGCACTGGAAGGCAATGTCGAGCGCAACAGAAATCCCCGCCTCCCCGGCAGCAGCAACAAAGGAGGTAAAGTCCTCCATAGTACCGAGTTCAGGGTGAAGCGACTTATGCCCCCCCTCGGGGCTACCGATGGCCCAGCAGCTTCCCGGCTCTCCGGGCTGGGCCNCCAAAGCATTGTTTTTTCCTTTTCTTTTCGTGGTGCCTATCGGGTGGACGGGAGGAAGGTAGATGACATCAAACCCCATGCCGGCAATGAAAGGCACTGCCTCCATGCAGTCACGCAGTGTGCCGTGCTTTCCGGGAACAGAGCTCCATGAGCGGGGAAAAAACTCATACCAGGCACTGAAACCGGCCTTTCTGCAATCAACCTGGAGCGGCAGATTTTTCTGGTAAAGAGAGGCAAGGGAGCGATCCGGATATTTTTCCACCAGGAGAAGAAGGTCGCTGTCGAGAGCTGCGACAACCCCTTTCGAAGGGCTTTTGGCGCGCATGGCTGCGGCAAACGACCTGAGCTTTTTGGCGTCTGCAGAAGAGGCCCGCCCTGCGGCTGCATCAACAAGAAGGGCGCCGATCTCAAGATCCAGCGTCACATTCTGCTTCGCATCAACTTTTTTCCCAAGTCCACGCCGCCAGGTGCCGAAATGGTCTACCCAGGCACGAATAGTATATTCATGCCTGCCCACAGAGCACGGGGTGAAGCTTGCGCTCCAGCGATCGTTTCCGATGTCTTCCATAGGAACGATCTCCCACCCGCTCTCCCCCTCTATGCGAACCAGGAGCTCTGAACGGAGCATGTCGGCACCGTCAACAAAAACATCACCCTCAACCCTTACCCTCTGACCCTCCACACCCTTTGCAGGAAAACACCCCCCATCAATTTCAGGCGAAACATTCTCGATGACCACCCGGCAACGGCCGTCAAATTCCTGTGAAGTACAGCCGGCAAAGAGGCGAAGGAAGGTATCATGCATTGTAACAAAGAGTCTATAGGTGGCCGGGAGGTTCCCGGTTGACGCTGCTCAGCCATTGGCGGCACGCCACCCCGTAACAAGCGGGGGGTAGTTCGGCGAAGCCTGTCATATTGACATACAGAATGGAAAATAGATAAAGTGAACGCAAATTTGAACACCATTTGCTTTATCACAAAAAAATCATTCTTTTCAAGTGCACAGAAAAACTTCTTCCATACAATAATACGAACAGCAACAGAGGCAATGTTTGAACCACAGAAAGAACGACTGCAGGAGATAGACCGTCGCCTGGACCAGTTACGGGGGTATCTTTGAAGTTGATTACAGACAGGAACAGATAGAGGACCTTGAAAAGGTTTCTTCCAACCCGGAATTCTGGAACGACCAGAAAGAGGCAAACCGCATTCTCAAAGAGCTGAACAGCCACAAGAGCTGGGTGGAGGGCTACCGGAAAATGGCTTCGGATGCCACATCCTGCCGTGAAGAGCTCACTCTTGCCGATGAGCTTGGTGAAGAAAGCTACGCGGAAGAGCTTGACGCATCAATTGCCGCCATTGAAGCGGAAATGGACGCCATTGAGTTCCGCAACATGCTTTCCGGCAAGGACGATGAAGGCAATGCCATCATCACCATCCACGCAGGAGCCGGAGGAACGGAAGCACAGGACTGGGCTGAAATGCTCTACCGTATGTACATGCGCTGGGCTGAACGCAAAGGGTTCAAAATATACACCGACGACTATCAGGCAGGAGATGGCGCCGGAATCAAAACGGCAACGCTTGAAATACAGGGACCATACGCCTATGGCTACCTGAAAGCAGAAAACGGTGTCCACCGGCTGGTGCGGGTCTCTCCTTTTGACTCAAACGCCCGCCGCCACACTTCGTTCGCCAGTGTCTATACCTACCCCGAAGCCCCTCCCGATGTAGAAATAGAGGTGCGAAAGGAGGACCTTGAGCTCTCAACCTTCCGCAGCGGAGGAAAAGGAGGACAGAATGTGAACAAGGTTGAAACCGCCGTGCGCATCAAGCATGTCCCGTCGGGAATCGTGGTCGGCTGCCAGCAGGAGCGGTCACAGTTCCAGAACAGGGAGCGGGCCATGAAAATGCTGATGGCACAGCTTTACCAGCGCCAGCGCGAGGAGGAGGACGCAAAGAAGCGCGAGGTTGAAGGGAAAAAGAAAAAAATTGAATGGGGAAGCCAGATCCGGAGCTATGTGCTCGATGACCGCAGAATCAAGGATCACAGGACCAACCATGAACGATTTGACATTGAGACCGTCCTTGACGGCGACATTGATGACTTCATGCACGCCTACCTCTCCGAGTTCGGAGATTAAGGGAGAAAAATGGCTGAAGGCGACGCTCTCCATTTCGGCATCCTCACCGACAGTCACCTCAGTGTGGAGGGCGGTAACGCCGCCGCCAGCGCTGAAAAGCTCGACCGCGCGGTTGAAACAATGAACAGCGCCGGCTGCAGCTTTCTTGTGCAGCTCGGTGATCTGATAGCGGGAAATGAACAGCGCGCCCCGGAAGAACTTGCAGCGGCCNCAGCCATCATCAGTAAGTTCCACGGCAAAANACNCCATCTCATCGGNAACCACTGTCTGCAGCTTCCTCTGCAAACGCTTCAGGAGGTCTTCGGGCTTCAGTCGCCCTTCTACCGATTTCATGCAGGAGGGTTCAGATGGCTGGCGCTGGACGGCATGGAGGTTTCCGCCCTTCGCCCGCCCGGCACCCCCGAAGACGCATCGGCGCTTGAAGAGTACCTCTCCCGCCCCGAAAATCCCCTCTGGTGCGGAGCATTGGGCTCAGTGCAGAAGGCATGGCTGAAGAAAGAACTGACTGAAGCGCGCAAGGAAAACGAGCGGGTCATAGTGCTCTGCCACTTCCCGCTCCACCCCGCCACAACGGATAAACGGCACGGAATGCTCTGGAACCATGCCGAAGTGCGCGGGATTCTTCAGTCATCCGGAGCCGTCTCGGCCTGCCTCAGCGGCCACTACCATCCTGGCGGATATGCATTTGAAAAGGGAATCCACTTCGCCGTGCTGCCAGCCGCAGTAGGCTGTACCGGAAAGCTCAGAGAAGGCTCTCTTATCATACGAAGCCCTCTGGACTCCACAATCCATCATCTTTCTTTCAGCTGAAAATGAACACTCTCGTTACCATGAAACGACTCACACTCCTTGCCGCCCTGCCCCTCCTGCTCTCTCTTATGAGCATGTCGGCCTTTGCCGGCGACGGCACACTGAAACTCAAGGTGAGCAAAACAGAGCGCACACAGGGAGAGTTTTTCATTGTTGAAGCAGAGGGTGCTGAAAGTGAACCCACACTTTTTTTTATGGAACGGAAATGGCAGATGTTTCCTGACAACGAGGGTGGATGGACTGCCATGGTGCCGGTGGAAAACCTCTCCACTCCCGGCAGCTATGCGTTTCTCCTTCGGGACGGAAAGAGAGAGCGGCATCAAAAGGTTCGCGTCAGAACAAACAACCTGCCCATCCAGAACATCACCCTCAGAGGCTCCAAAGCCGGCCTGCATGCAACAGAGACTGAAAAAACAAAGGTACGGTCTGCGCTCCAGACCATCACAGCAGAAAAGCTCAATTCAGGCCCCCTCATCCTTCCCTGCAAGGGGGAGATCAGCAGCATTTTCGGACGAAAACGCTCATACAACGGAGGCCCGGCAGCAAGCTACCACAAAGGAGTTGACTTTGGAGCGCCATCGGGCACACCGGTTCTGGCTCCAGCCTCCGGAACCGTCATCCTTGCCGGGACGGTTGAAGAAGGGTTCGTGGTGCACGGCAACACCGTCATCCTGAACCATGGCCACGCACTGACCTCTGTATACCTGCATATGAGTTCCATCACTGTCCGGGAGGGAGACCGGGTTCAACGAGGGGAAGAGATCGGCAGGGTCGGCCACACCGGAATTTCCACCGCCCCTCATCTACACTGGGGCACCTATCTCTACGGCATAAGCGTCGACCCCTTGTTCCTGGTTACAACGAGTTCTCCAGAGGGGGCCCCTTAGTTGTCCGCAATGAGATGGGTCAGCATTTCTGCCATCCTCCCGGCGGCGGCACCATCCCATTTTTCCGGGATTTTCGAACGGCTCCGTTCATTTGCAGGAGCGTTTTGGATGTGGCGCGCCTGATGGACAATAGCCTCAGTATCCATACCCACAAGCGTATTGGTACCGATTTCAAGAGTTGACGGCCGCTCGCTCCTCTCGCGCAGGGTGAGGCATGGCACATTCATGACCGTAGCCTCGGCCTGAAACTCTCCTGAAGCGGTCAGGAGCATTGCAGAATCGCGAAGCAGAGCAAGGAGAGCGGAGGGCTCAGGGCGCTCAATAAGCTGTACCCCATCAGGAGGCTCCAGCTTCCAGCCGCCATCTTCAGGCTGAAGAACAATGACAGAAAGAACGGAGGCAAGTTCAGAAATAATGGGGTCCAAAGCCGGATCCGGCTGGCTGCCAGGCAGAAGCAGGGCATACTTTTTCGGCTCGCTGCCGTATCGTCCGGCAACTGACAGGGCCCCGCTCCGCTCCATCAGAGCAGCCAGCGAATCAATTGCCAGATTGCCTGCAAAGAGGAGTCGCTCCTCGTCAAGCCCCTCGTTGACGAGGTTGTACAGGCCGCTGTGCTCGCTCACAAAGTGCATGTCGGCAATGGTGTCAATGAGCCTGCGGTTCATCTCAGCCTGCTCCTGTGGCTCACCGCTCCGGAGTCCGGCGTCAGCTGCTGCAACAGGAAGCCCGAGCTGCGCAGCGACCAGAGCGGCCGCAAGGGCCGAAGTATCACTGCCGAAAACGACAACCAGATCAGGCTCCGCTCCAAGCAGCCGCTTTTCCATGGAAGCGATACTCTCCGAAAGACTTAACGGCCTGTTGCCGGGGCTGCAGAGAAGGGGATCTGAAAGACCGAAACACTCTGCAATTTCAGGATGAAGCGGTTCGCCGAGAATGGCAAGAGGAAGAAACTTCCCCGCACTGCTGAGTGCGGAGAAAAACGGAGCAAGAAGCATCACCCCCTGGGGGCCTCCGGCAGCAAGGACAATTTTTTTCACAGCGTGGAAACCTTTGGTTACATTAATAAAACACCACCTTGATAGTGTAGGGTATTTTTTTGAGGACATCAACTTCCAAAGCCTGATGAAACGACTCTTTTCACCCATACTTCTTGCAGCAGGGCTGACCCTGCTGCAACTGGCGCTGACTCCTCCGGGGGGCCAAAACACACTCCATGCGGAAAACAGTAAAATCATTCTCCGCCATGCCGACATGATAGAAGGCGGCGAAGACGCAGTCGGCCCCTATAGAGCAGCAATAGGCAATGTAGAAATGCTGAAAGGGGAGCTGACGATGACCTGTCGGCGCACAACTGATTATGATGGCCAGAACCGGATCATCATGAACGGCGATGTCAGCATCAGCGACGGGAGCATGGAGGTGTTCGGGGATGATGGGGTCTTCTACACCGACCGTGAAGTGCTTGAGCTGAGCGGAAATGTGCGTGGCCGGATGAAGGACAACTCCCTTGCCGTCCGCTCGAAAAAAGGCATGTTCAACAATGACGAGAGCCAGCTCTGGTTTTATGACGATGCTGTCGGCTGGAAGGGCAAAGATCAGGTCAGCGGAGAGATCATCCTCCTTCATTTCAGGAAGTCTGAAAAGAAAGGGGAAAAGCGAACCATTGACGAAATGCAGCTGCACGGAAACGCCTTCTATGCNTCCCCCGACACCCTCATTCAATCGCCCGTTGGATACGACCAGATGAGCGGGAAAAAAATCGTGGCGCTGATTGGCGAAAACTCGCGCATTGAAGGCCTCACTGTTACCGGACAGGCCGAAAGCCTTTTCCATCTCTATGACGAAAACAGTAAGCCAACGGGCATCAACTATTCAAGCGGCGACAGAATACGAATGATATTCCGCGAGGGCAGAATGCATACAATGAAGGTGACAGGAAATGCTGAGGGGACAGAGTATCCGGCAAGCTTCAGAGGGGAAGAAAGCATCAACCTGCCGAAATTTGCATGGAGGGCAGCCGAAAACCCCTGGGCACCGCCTGAAAAAAAGGAAGCACCTGTATTTGAAGGACTGTTTGACAGGGATAAATAAAAACCTTCCCTCATAAGGGGGAAGGTTTTCCGGATTGAATGACGGCAGGAAAAGTGCTACTTGGCAAAAGGACATGTGCCCGTAGAACAGCCTCCCGGAGCGGCCGGAGGGGAAGAAGATTTTGAGCCTGAAGAGTTATAGTCGGTGCCATAAAAGCCCGAACCCTTCAGCACAAAACCGCCCTCTGCACTGATGACCCTCTCAAGAGTCTCTTTGCCGCATTTCGGACACTTCGTCAGAGCATTGTCCATCATTTTCTGGACCACTTCCAGTTCATTCCCGCAATCGGTGCAACGGTACTGATAGGTTGGCATATCGATCGTCCTCCTTGATTGTTCTGTAATTCTTTTTCAGTGTTCTGTTTTTAGCCGCCGAGCGCCATCAGCGCAGGGGCTGTATTGTTATATAGCCATATTTCAAAAAATAAAAAAGAGACTCTGTTGATTGTCAAAACACGGGCGGTCGTTCTCAGGGAAATCAAATATCGCGACCAGTCAAAGCTCTGTACCCTCTTCACCCGTGAATTCGGAAAACTGACCGTTATTCTCAAAGGGGGGCGCAATCCGAAAAACCGTCTTTCCGGAATCTTTACCGCCGGCAACCTGCTTGACTGCGTCATGTACAGAAAAGCAGAAAGGGAAGTGCAGCTGCTCAGCGATGCCTCCCTGCTCGCGTCTCCCATGTTTCCCGAGGCCGACATGGAAAGGTTCGGCGCACTGTACCGCATGATTGATCTGGTGAACCGAACCACAGAGCGTGATGAAAAAAACCTTCAGCTGTTCACCCTCCTTGAAACGGCACTTCGCGAAATCTGCCGCGAACGGGGCAATTTCCCCCTGCTCTACGCATGGTTTCTTCTTCGGTTCATCTCCATCCTCGGCTTTGAACCGGAACTGCGCAGCTGCGTTTTCACCGGACGGAATCTTCGTGAAGCGCTTCAGGAATGCCCTTCCAGAGGCCTGCGCTTCATCATGAATCCCGGCGGCCTTGCCCTTCCCGGCAACAACCTGCAGGAAGGGGGAAACAATGCACGAAGCCTCACGGCTGAAACTGCATCCCTGCTCCTGTCTCTCAGCACCATTCGTCCAGCTGTTCTGGTTGAGTCACATGCGCAGCCAGCCGACACGGAATTTCTTTTGGCGCTGCTTCAGGACTACTCATCACTGCACCTTGAGCAAAGCGCAACCGGGCGTAACCGCTCCATTGTAAACCAGATTCTGATGAAATAGTGCCCACCCGATTCGGGATTTCATAATCTCCCTGAGTCTTTCTATCTTATGCTCACATCTGCATTTTTCCAGCATCGCCTTGTTTCACTTCAAAACCGCATTGACCGACATGCCGAAACTCACCAGATCAGCTGAACTCTTTGAGAAAGCCAAGAAGTTTATCCCCGGAGGAGTCAACTCGCCGGTACGGGCATTCAAATCCGTTGGAGGCAATCCAATCTTCATGGCAAAGGGCCAGGGCGCCTACATGACCGATGTTGACGGCAACACCTACCTCGACTATGTCGGCTCGTGGGGCCCGTTCATCCTCGGCAGCATGCACCCCCGCATCACCGCAGCGCTTGAGCGCACCCTCACAACAATCGGCACCAGCTTTGGCACACCGATTGAAATGGAAATTGAAATAGCTGAACTGCTTGTGGAGATTGTTCCCTCCATAGAAATGGTCCGCATGGTCAACAGCGGCACCGAGGCCACCATGTCGGCCGTTCGCCTGGCAAGGGGCTGCACCGGCCGCGACAAAATCATCAAATTCGAAGGCTGCTATCACGGCCATGGAGACAGCTTCCTCATCAAAGCCGGCTCAGGAGCCCTGACCCTTGGAGCCCCCGACAGCCCCGGTGTCACCAAAGGAACCGCCGAGGACACGCTGAATGCCAAATACAACGACATTGCATCCGTTGAGTTGCTGGTAGCTGAAAACAAAGGGAACATTGCCGCCATCATCATTGAGCCGGTTGCCGGCAACACCGGCGTCATCCCTGCGAAAAAAGAGTTCCTGCAGGCACTGCGCGACCTTTGCGACCGCGAAGGGATTGTACTGATTTTTGACGAGGTGATGTGCGGGTTCCGCGTGGCCCTTGGCGGCGCACAGGAGCTCTACGGCATTACCCCGGACCTCACCACCATGGGCAAGATCATCGGTGGCGGACTGCCGGTCGGTGCATTCGGCGGCAAACGGAGCCTTATGGAGAATGTAGCTCCGCTCGGCGGCGTCTATCAGGCCGGAACACTCTCAGGCAATCCGCTGGCACTGACAGCCGGCATTGAAACACTGAAAATCCTGAAAGACGAGAACCCCTATCCGGAACTTGAGCGCAAAGCCGCATTCCTTGAAGCAGGCTTCAGGGACAACATGCAGAAACTCGGGCTGAACTTTGTGCAGAACCGCGTCGGCTCCATGGCCTGCCTCTTCTTTACCGAAACACCGGTGGAAAGCTACGACAGCGCCATCACCTGCGACACGGAAATGTTCGGCAGGTACTTCACCTCAATGCTTGATCAGGGAATCTATCTCGCCCCATCGCAGTTTGAGGCAATGTTCACCAGCGCGGTGCATAGCAATGCCGATCTGGAGAAAACGGTCAAGGCAAACTACATCGCCCTCCAGGCAGCAGCAAAGTAACTCCCTCCGAAAATAACGCGGGAGAGTGAAAGAGAAAAAGGAGGCTGAAGAGCCTCCTTTTTTCGTTCCCCATTGAACTCAACAGGGCTATCTGCCGGAACCGGTCTACTCAATAATCCCGGAACGAACCACCTCGCGGGTAATCATGACTCTTGAAGCGGAATCATGCACCATCTGCTCAAGCACAGGAATGAATCGGTCTATTTTCTCCAAATCGTCCACAAGCTCCACAACCATGGGAAGATCCTGCGCAAGCTCCATCAGCTTTGAGGTGTGAATGGCAAGATCGTGGCCGAACGAGAGCACCCCTTTCAGGGCAGTGGCACCGGCCATTCCCTGCAGGCGAGCTTCCCGGACAATCTCCTCATAAAGAGGGCGATGGCCGAAACGGGCATGCTCGCCCACAAAAACCCTCAGCAACTCCCTGGTCTCAAGTTCCATCATGTCCATGGTTTTGCAGCAAGAGTGCCCGAGTAGAGCGCAGCAAACCCGCCAATGACGCTCCCTGCAAGGTAGACCCCTGTATAGAGCAACTGGCCGTCCCTGACAAGCGACGCGCCTTCATACATATACGACGAAAATGTAGTAAACCCCCCACAGAAACCTGTCACGAGAAAAAGACGCGCCTGGGGAGAGATTATCGTGGAGGAAACGGCAAGCTCGCTGATAAAACCAATCAGAAAGCTCCCAAGGATATTGACCGTAAAAGTAGCAAACGGAAACCCCGGCATGGAGGGACTGAACGCCAAAGCCACCAGGTAACGGGCAACCGTACCAAGAAAACCCCCGGCCCCTGCAAGCAGAACAGAAGAGAACTGCATCATAAGCCGCTCCTACTGCTCATCATCACCCTTCTGGCGGCCCTCAATGCGCCGGTGCGCACAACACATCTCATCATGAATCCCAAGAAGAGTGTTGAAAATACCTACAGCAATAATGGTCGGGGCCCAGAGACCTATAAAAATACCGACCAGCTCATGGGTACCCCCGGTGCCAAAAATGAACACATAAATCGAGAGCAGGATGGAAAGCGTCGCCCCAATAAAATAGTACATCGGATTCATGCGCAAAAAGCGTTTGAAAGATGAGCAAAAACATCTGTTGCATGAATGAAATGTACACATTTGACTCCATTATGAAAACACGAGAGCAGCACGCAATGCATGTGCTCTATGGAGCGGAAGTTGAGAGAATCCGGGATTTAACAATTGGAGAAACGGGCCCCCGGGGTTATATTTATTTCTTTTTGATTTCATGGCGAAAACAGCAGAACGGCAGTGGCTATCCTCCGTTTTCCCATCTCCCTTCCTTTTCCACAAGGAAATCACTGCTATTTTTTCATCTGTCTGAAGAGAAAATTCTATGCAAAAAACTATTTCACGCCGCCAGTTCCTGAAAGTTGCCGGTGTTCTGGGGGGCATGTCGCTGCTTCGTCCCGTATGGAGCCTCAGCCAGGCGGGAGCACCTGAAAACGGTGGCGCCGTTTCGGGCACCGTCACCTGGGTTCCAAGCATCTGCAATTTCTGCTCCTCGTTCTGTGACATTCATGTTGCCACGAAGGAGATTGACGGGGTCAAGCGAGCCGTCAAAATTGAAGGCAATAAAGAGAGCCCTCTCAACCGCGGACGGATATGCGCACGCGGGCAGGCAGGCCTCTACCAGACCTACGACCCTGACCGCCTCAAGCAGCCTCTCATAAGGGTTGAGGGAAGCAAACGCGGGGAATGGAACTTCAGAGCTGCTACATGGGATGAAGCTTACAGCCACATCATCGGCAAAATGAAGAAGGTCAACCCCTGGGAGATCAGCCTTGTCGGAGGATGGACGGCGTGCGTCTCATACATGCATTTCAGTCTCCCGTTCTGCCAGTCCCTTCAGATACCAAATATTGTAGCATCCCCCCTTCAGCACTGTGTAACGGCGGGACACCTCGGCACTGATCTGGTGACCGGCAACTTCAATGTGCACGACGAGATTCTCGTAGACTTTGAAAACGCCCGCTATATTCTTTTCAGCCTCAACAACGCCTCAGTAGCGGCAATTTCCACAGCCCGTGCCGTCCGGTTCGGTCAGGCGAAGAAAAACGGGGCCAAAGTGGTCTGCCTCGATCCCAGAATGGGAGAACTTGCCGCGAAAGCCGACGAGTGGATTCCAGTCAAGCCGGGTACCGACCACGCCTTCTTCCTCGCATTGCTCCACACCCTGCTGCGCGAAAGGCTCTATGACGGGCCCTTTGTTTCAAAGCATACCAACGCCCCGTTCCTTTCTTTTGTGGACGAAAAAGGCGCAGTACAACTCGCTGCAGACAAGGGCGAAGACGGCAACCCTTCAGCATATTATGTTTTTGACCTCATCAGCCAGGAGGTCCGCGCTGTACCAGCGTACACCAACACCAACGAACGCACCAAATCAGGCGCACGGATACAGCCGGGCCTCAACGCCCCGAAAAACCTGACCTGGGAAGGCCGTGCGGTCACAACCGTTTTTGACCGTTTCATTGCGGAATCGGAACAGTACACCCCCGAATGGGCAGCCGAAATTACCGACATCCCTGCGGCAACAATCAAAAGAATTGCCATCGAGTTCGGTCAGGCACGACCAGCCGTGGTCGACCCCGGCTGGATGGGCGCCAGGTATCACCACCTTATCGGCCAGCGGCGTCTGCAGGCCATCATACAGACCCTCGTCGGCGGCATTGACCGTCCCGGCGGCTGGATGATGAACGGCGAACTGCACCACAAGGCAGAGAAGTCCTGGCACAACATGCAGCAGGGCAAGAGCGACAAGGACCTCCTGCCAGTCGAACGCCCCGGCATGGGCTTCGCATACGGCCTGCTTGACATCTTCGCCAACCCCAAGGCCTGGAAGCACGGCATGCCGGCATTCTCGTTCGCATGGGCCGAAGAGCAGGCAAAAGCCGGCAAGCAGTCCGCGTTCCTCCCGGCAATGGCCGATACCGGCCTGCTTGAGGCGGTGAGGGGAGAACTGAAGTACCACGGAAGACCTTACAACATCAAAGCCATCATCCTCAACGCGGCCAACCCGATCCGCCACTACTTCCCGGCAAAGCGGTGGGAGGAGATCCTCTCGCACAAGAACCTCGATCTCGTGGTAGCCGTCGATGTGCTGCCCTCCGACTCGACGCTCTATGCGGATGTTATTCTGCCGAACCATACCTACCTTGAGCGCAACGAACCCCTGCTCTACCCGCTCGGACCCAATACGGGCATCGGCTTCACGACCAGGATCAGGGCCATCGACCCGATCTACGACACACGCGACACGGCCGACATTCTCTGCGCCATCGCCGAGGGGATGGGCAAGCTCGACTCTTACATCCACGGAGTAGCCGAATACGCGGGTCTTGATCATGCAATGCTGAAGCGCGAAGTCGCAGCCGCAAAAAAAGCCGGCAAACCGCTGAACGAGGCGTTCCTGAAAACCGCCTATGAAGCCATGGGACACTTTGCCGGGCATGTGACCGGCAAGCACATGAGCGCCGCCGAGGTGGAAGCGACCATCATGGACAAGGGGCTGCTCATGCTGAAAGACGCCGATACGGTGGTTGACGAAATGAACATGCCGGGCAAAATCCCCGTACCGACATCCACCGGACGGCTCGAGCTCTTCAGCCCGATCCTATCATCCTTCGGTGAAAAAGCCGGACGCAAACCCATCTTTGACCCGATTCTTGGGTATGTGCCGAGGGTAATCAGCGACACCTCTCCCGAACCCGCCCTCAAGGCGGACGAATTCTACTTCACCTACGGCAAGGTTCCTGTGGTGTCGCACGCATCGACCAACAACAACAACGCGGTGCTTGCCGCTGTGACAAAACCCAAAGAGGGCGCATTCACGGGCCTCTGGATGAACGCCACGAAGGCGCTTGCACTCGGCCTCCGGGAGGGTCAGGAGGTGGAAGTAACCAACCTCCGCTACGGCCCGAAAGTAACGGCAACGCTCTTCGTCACCGAGATGATACGCCCGGACACGGTCTTCCTCCCTTCGTCCTACGGAAGCCGCAACAAGATGCTCTCGGTCGCAGGAGGAAAAGGAACGGCACTGAACGAGCTGATGCCTTACAGCCTCGAGCCGATAGCAGCATCGTTCATGTCACAGGAATTTACGGTAAGCGTCACGCCCGTCAACAGTTAAATGGAGGAGTAAGCACCTATGGCGCGATATGGAATGGTAATGGACATGCGAACCTGCGTTGGATGCCAGGCCTGTATGGCTGCGTGCACGGCGGAAAACCAGACCCCGTTCTGGAACGAAAAGTTCCGCACGCATGTCGAAGACAAGGCTGAAGGCATCTTTCCTGATGTACGAAGAGTTCTGCTGCCGAGGCTCTGCATGCACTGTGAAAACACACCATGCCTCACAGCCTGCCCGACCGGGGCCACATACATGACTGAGGATGGCATTGTCAAGGTCAACTACGACCGATGCATCGGCTGCTACGCCTGCTGCATTGCATGCCCCTACGATGCACGGTACGCCTACGACGGTGAGGATGTGAAAAAGGAAGAAGAGGTATACGGCAAATTCACCAGCCACGATCAGCCGCATGTTGACAAATGCACATTCTGCGACCACAGGGTTTCAGAGGGGCGCGAACCCGCATGCGTCAGCACCTGCCCGACCCATACAAGGATTTTCGGCGACCTCGACGATCCCGAAAGCGAAGTACACAAACTGGCAACGAGCGGCAAAGCCCAGGCATTGAACCCGCAGCTCGGAACATCCCCGAAAGTATTTTACATCCCATCATAGTTTAGGAGGAGGACCATTATGACATTTGTTCATCAGGAAGTGTGGCACTGGCAGATTGCCACATACCTTTTCTTGGGCGGACTTGGCGGCGCAACATTTGCAATCAGCGCCCTCATTCACCTGTTTGAAGGGTGCGACCGCAAAATGCTCTCAATAGCTGTCATGTCGTCGATAGGGTTCCTTGTTCTCGGGACCATCTTCCTCCTTGCCGACATGCTCCAGCCGCTGAAGGCGATTTATGCGCTCACAAACCCGAGCTCATGGATATTCTGGGGTGTTATTTTCATCAACTTCTATTTTATTGCAGCCATTGCCTATGTCATACCCCTTCTTGAGGTATGGCCGAAGCTGCTGCCCATCATCAAGAAAATCCCTACCGGCATACTCAGCCTGCTTGAGCGCTTCAACAACCTTGCCGCTCTCGTTGGATCAGCCGCTGGATTCCTTGTTGCCATCTATACCGGCCTGCTCATTTCTGCAGCACCAGCCATCAGCTTCTGGAACACACCTGCCCTGCCGCTGCTCTTCGTCATCTCCGGATTCTCGACAGGGGCCGCGTTTCTTCTCCTTCTCTCAACCTTCTCAAACAACGAAGAGTCGTGGAAAATCGCCGCAAAGCTTGAGGAGCTGGACGCAATCCTGATTGTAACCGAGCTGATCATCCTCGGAGCCTACTTCAACTTCGCCCTTTTCCTCCCCACCGGAGCCAGAGAATCAGCACAAGTTCTTTTCCACAGCCCGGTATTCATCATCGGCTTCTTCATACTTGGCCTCATCGTCCCCCTTGCCATTGAAACCCACGGAATCTTTTTTGCGGACCATACGAAGAAATCCAGAAGCCTGCTCATGGCAGCAAGTATTTTCGTACTGGTAGGCGGATTCCTCCTCCGGTACTATGTTCTCAAGGCGGGTCTCTACCAGTTCCCCTGGTAGGCCTCAAGCCCCGAACCGGCAACAGACACCCAAAAGCCCGTCCAGCAAAAGAGCCGGACGGGCTTTTAACGAATAGGATACAATGAACGATCCCCAACAACGGGCACTTCACTTCAGGTTTTTCAGCAGGGCATTCGCATACCCGAACGAAGCCTTCATGCCCGAACTCCGTAAATGCGCAACAGAGCTGACTGATACCCCCGAAATATTCATGGCGTTGATCGGCGCATTTGAGCAGGAAGAGACTGAGCAGCTTCAGGGTGAATATACCCAGCTCTTCCTCAACGGCTACCCGACCACACCCTGCGTACCCTACGAATCGGTGTACCTCGAAAAACGCATGCTCGGAGAATCATCCATTGGCGTTCAGGCAGCTTACAGTGAGTGGGAAATGACCGTCGCGCCAGGTCTTATTGACCACATTGCCACCGAATTCGAATTCCTCGCCTTCCTCGCCTCAGCCGAATCCATGGAAGGCTCACTCGCCAAAGATGCCCGCACCGCCAGAGAAACATTCATGAAAGAACACCTCTGCCGCTGGATGCCGCGCCTCGCTGCCGATATGGCAAAATCCGCCAGAATGGAGCCCTACCGTATCCTCGCCGCCGCCCTCAAGACAATCTCCTGCACCGACTGACCAAACTAAAAGTTGGGTAAAAGTTGGGGACACTCATGACAGAGTGTACTAATTAGTACACTCTGTCATGAGTGTCCCCAACTTTTACGCGGTTTTTTCGTGATGGACGGCTTTGAGGATTTTGATGTTGAGGATGATGAAGCGCCAGAGCTGATAGAGCCGGCAGCGCATCAGGAACTTTTGGAATGTTGTGGGTCTCATGGCGTCTCCTGTGGTTTGGTTATTCGGGGATGTACTGCCAGCCGATGCGGCCCTGGAATTTGTGCATGAAGGTGGTTTCCACCATCTGCTTGAGCCAGGCGCCGCTGATTCCCCTCTCTACTCTGGTGACGAACATGTCACGACCTTCGCTGTTGTCGTAGTGGGTGTGGTCGGGAACGACGGGGTAGATGATCATGACAATGGCGGAGCCGTTCCAGAGGGATTTACCNTTGGAGGCTATGCAGACGGTCAGCATTTCGGTCATGCGTTCGCGGTGGGTCATGCGGCCTGTCCGTATCAGGTCAATCACATTGAANGCGACCACCCTGCCGGTGACACCGGAAATCATGCCGGTTCTTGGGGCGCCGGCGATAATGGCTGTCCCGTTTTTTGTGATGTGCGGGCGGGAGATCGGCCCGGGAGGGGCGAAAGCGATGCCGGCGGAGAAAATATTTTTATAGATCGGGTGGTTGTATTGCGCAGGCCAGGCCTGGGGTGTGTGGCGGAGTTCGTCGTACTCAAGGCCGTAAATGCCATCGGCATAGATGAAACCTGCCGGGTTGCATACCTTTGAGGTGATGTCGTTCCCCTCACCGTCGAAAAAGGGAAAGGTGACCCCTTTCGACTGGGGAATGAGCATGGCAAAATCGTAATCGGTCTGGCCATAATTGCCCTCAAAATCCTCCCAGTGGATACTGCGTTCATCTACCGAGTGTACGCCGCGGCGGACTGCTTTTTCAATACCGAACTCGTCCATGGCATCCTCGATGAGGTCGCCCCCACGGGCAATTCTGCCGTCCTGGCGCACAACATTGATGCCGCCAACGCCGAAGTCGCCTATTTCGGGTTCATTGGAGAGGTATACAAGATCCGCCCTGTCGCGCAATCCTCTTTGTGTGAGGTCGTGATGGATGTTGGTGATGTACTCGAATGCCGCTCCCTGGCAGGCGGCCATGGGGTGACCTGTACCGATAACCAGCTTGCGCCGCTCGCCCCGTCTCATGCGCTCCACGGCCTCAAGGTAGGCATCACGAGTCTGGATGGCGGTATCGAAATGGCAGATGGACCGGGTGAACTTATGGGGTCCGAGACCGGGTGTCGCATCATAATTCATGTGGGCGCCGGTTGCAATAATCAGATAGTCATACTCCAGTATAACCTGAGAGGGAGAGCCGGCAGATTCAAGAACCACATGGTTGTTATCGGGATGGACCGAAACAGCCACTCCCTGAATGAAGTTCACATTGAATTTGTCATAAATCGGCTTTAACTTGAATACGGTGTTCCGGGGCTTGACCGCATCAATACCGAGCCATACCCATGAGGGCACAAATCCGAAATAATCAAACTTGTGGACAACCGTTATTTCATGCTCTTTACCCAGGGAGTCCCCCAAGTACATTGCGGCAGTATGGCCTGCAAAGCCGGCGCCGATAATGACAACCTTTGCCATGGTGATCTTCTCCCGTTTATACTTAGTGCGAGGCAGCTTGAGGAAAGTCCTTTCGGAGAGCAACCCCATAAAATACTGTTAAAAAAAGACAGAAGCGAACAGATGAGATGGCAACGGGCGAAGAAGCCCTGAGAAACAACAACAGAGATAAGGAATGCAAAAGAAACGGCTGGTTGGCATTGATTACGGAACCAAACGCATAGGACTGGCCGTGGCCGATCCACTCCGCATATTTGCCCGTCCTGTGGGCACATTCAGCCGCGAAGGGCTACAGGGGGCGCTGGAGGAGATTGAACGCCAGGACGGTATTGCAACACTCGTTGTTGGTTACCCGCTCAGCTCCGGAGGCGAAACAAACGCAATGACCGGCGTCATTGACCGCTTTATTACAGAGCTCGGGGAGGCGTTTCCCGATGTCGCAATTGAACGGGTTGATGAGTACCACTCCTCCCGTGAGGCCGTGCACATCCTTGCTGCAGCGGGAGGGAGCAGAAAAGATCGCCAGAAAAAGGGGCGGCTCGACACGGCAGCCGCCTGCGTGCTGCTCACCCGTTACCTTGAAGAAAGCTCCGGAAGCCTGTAAGTGCGCTGTTTTTCGTGTAGCTTTTCCTGCATGGCTTGTTTATCTTACAGATGAAAACCTTCCATAAACCACCACCACTTCACCCCGTCCCGCAATAGTAATGGAAACTTCTGCAATGCTCAGCATATTCAAAGAGACCCAGGCCCTTCTTGATGGCCATTTCAAGCTCACCTCCGGCCGCCACAGCGACTCCTACTTTCAGTGTGCAAAAGTGCTGCAGCACCCGGAACATCTCGGCACTATCTGCAGCGCCATTGCCGACCATTTCAGGGAAAGCGGCGTGGACACAGTCATTTCGCCTGCCATCGGAGGGATTGTGGTCGGCACCGAAGTAGGACGCCAGCTCGGTGTCAAAACAATTTTTGCAGAGCGCAAGGACGGCAGAATGACCATCCGCCGCGGCTTCAGCCTTGAAAAGAACGAGCGGGTACTGGTGGTGGAAGATGTCATCACCACGGGAGGATCGGTCGCAGAGGTGATGGCCCTGGTAGAAGCCGCAGGAGCAGAGGTTGCTGGCGTCGGCTGCGTGGTCGACCGAAGCAACGGCACTGTCAGGCTTGCCGACTCTCAATTCTCCGTCATCTCGCTTGAGGTACACAGCTGGCCGGCCGAATCCTGCCCGCTCTGCCGTAACGGCGTGCCCATTGAGGCCCCCGGAAGCAGGGCCGCCAACCCCTCCCCCTCTGCATGAGCAGCCGCCAGCCCATCAGGACAGTCTCCTTCATCGGCCTCGGACTGATAGGGATGTCGCTCCTCAGGGCACTGAAAGCCAGTGTTCCGGCAGGGAAAAACTCTCCCGTCATGAGCGGCTACGATCCTTCGTTCAGCGAAAGCGACCGCGAAGCAGTCCTGTGCCTTGGGCTTGACCGTTTCACCGACAACAGAAACGAGCTCTTCAGCGCCGACCTGGTGGTGCTTGCCGCTCCAGTTGAAACCAACATAGCACTCCTGGATGAACTCAAAAAGCTCGCTCCGAAGTCCACCCTGGTGGCGGATGTGTCCAGCACGAAAACCATGATCTGCCGTCGGGCAAAAGAGCTCTCAATCCCCTTTATCGGCATGCACCCGATGGCTGGAAAAGAGCAGCAGGGCTATCGGGAAAGCAGTGAAGAGTTGATTCGGGGCAGCCGGGTGATTCTCTGCGGGGAGCCGGATGATCTCAACTCTTTCAGAGGGACGCTTCTCCGGGAAATGCTTGAGGCGGCAGGATGCCGCATCAGCCTGATGGACGCCGAAGAGCATGACCGCGTTACAGCCTGCATCAGCCACCTTCCCCAACTGGTATCAACGGCACTGATGACCCGGTGCGCCGGTGCGCTGGAGTCTTCAGGACCCGGATTTCTCTCCATGGCGAGGCTTGCCGCGAGCCCCTGGAGCATATGGCGCGACATCATCTCGACCAACAGCGGGAACATTGCCGATGAACTTGAACGGTTTTCTCTTGAGCTGAAGGAACTTGCGGATGAAGTCCGCCGGAATGACCGGAAAAAACTTGAAGGACGATTCAATGAAGCCAACCGGCAGCATACCCTGCTGAAGGAGATGAACCGCAAATGAGCCTTGGAATTGTTGTCAATGTATCGCGCCAGAGCGCAATTGATCTTGCCCGCAGGCTTGCCCGGTGGCTGGACGAAAGGAAGGTTGACTATGTGTTTGAATCGCTTTCGGCTGAAAAAACCGGGAGCCATCGTAGTGCGCCGATTGAAGAGCTCAATACTCAATGTGATGCATTCATTTCGCTCGGTGGTGACGGCACCCTCCTTTTCACTTCACAGCACTCCGTCACAAAACCTGTCATCGGGGTCAATGTCGGCCGGCTCGGATTCCTTGCGGAGTTCTCGCCAGAAGAGATGCTGCCTGCCGTGGAACGGTTCCTCAATGGCGACTATTCCATCCACACCCGATCACAGCTTGAAGCAGGTCTTCTCACCAATGGCAGCCCGGAGCATTTCCGGGCCCTCAACGATGTCGTGATTGAAAAGGGAACCTACCCGCGCATTCCCGCATTCATCATAAAGCTTGACGGCGAACTGCTCAGTTCATACAGGGCTGACGGCATCATCATTGCAACCTCAACCGGATCCACAGCCTATTCAATGTCGGCAGGCGGCCCCATCATTGCCCCGAAATCGAGCGTGGTGGTCATCACCCCCATCTGTCCGCACATGCTGACCGTCCGGCCGATAGTCATCAGCGACGAAAAGAGTATTGAGGTATCTGTTGACGCACCCGACGGCGCTTTTCCGCTCAACTGTGACGGCCATCTGCGTAAAATGCTTGCCCCACAGGAGGTGGTGACGATAAAAAAGTCAAGCCAGTCCATCAATCTGGTGGCCAACAGCAGCCGCGACTACTGCGAAGTGCTCCGGACGAAACTGCTCTGGGGCAGGGAAGCCTGAAAACAACACTGCACCCCGAGGTCGGCAGCGGAACCCTTACCCTTCAGCAGAAGAGGCTTCACAAAAAGGCCATTTACCCTGCTCGGAAAGAATCATCTCAACAATTTCCCTAATGCATCCGTCGCCTCCCTCATAGGCAGAAATATATCCCACACGGTTGCGGAGATAGTCGGCCCCATTGATGGCCGTCACGGGAAACCCGACCTTTTCAAGAACAGGAATGTCACCGATGTCGTCGCCAATGCAGGCACACGCTTCGTCAGACAGGGCGTATCGATCACGAAACGACTCATAGGCCGAGAAAAAGTCGTCGGAAGAAAAATAGAAATCCCTCACACCCAGTTCACCCAGAAGGGTACGATACCCTTCAGAACTTCTGGGGGAGTAGACCGCAACCCGAATCCCCTGACCAACAGCCTCCTTTATGCCCAGAGCGTCCCGTATGGAAATGGAGCAGAGTTCAAGACCGTTGCCCTCAACGGTAATGCGACTGCCGTTCAGCACTCCGTCAATGGGAAAAAACAGTGCACGGACCGCCTTAAGCGCCTGGCTGACCCGTGAAGACGGGTCGGCCTGGGAGGGCTGCATACCGAAGTATTGGAAACCTGACAATGTGGTGGGGTTTAGGATGAAGGAAGTGACTGCACGCAGCCATAAAGAGCGAGCAACTGACTGACAAGAGGAGCAAAATCGCCGAGAGGAATCTGGGTGGCAGCATCCGACATGGCCATCTCCGGGTCGGGATGCACCTCAAAAAACAGTCCATTGACGCCGGTGGCAACCGCTGCCCGTGCCAGCGGTAGAACATACCCGCGCTCTCCGCCCGAAACCCCATCTCCGGCACCCGGCAGCTGCAAGCTGTGTGTTGCGTCGTAAATGACAGGCCAGCCTGACTCGGCCATTTTCACAAGCCCCCTGAAATCAACAACAAGGTTGTTGTAACCAAAACTTGTGCCGCGTTCAGTCAGCATGATGCGCCGGTTACCGGTTGCTGAAACCTTGCCGGCAGCGCGCGCCATGTCCTGCGGCGCCATGAACTGCCCTTTCTTGATGTTGACGGCAAGTCCGCTCTCTCCGGCAGCCACAAGAAGCTCGGTCTGGCGGGAAAGGAATGCAGGTATCTGCAGCACATCAACATACCGCGAAGCCAATGCAACATCTTTGGTTTCATGCACATCAGTAAGCACCGGCATACCGTATGTCCGACCTATCTCGGCAAGCACCTCAAGAGCCGTCTCGTCACCAATTCCGGTAAAGGAACTGCCTGATGTCCGGTTGGCCTTGCGGTATGAACCTTTGAAAATAAACTGAACGCCCGTTGCGGCTGTTATGCGCCGCAGCTCTTCAGCAACCTCAATGGCCATCTCCCGACTCTCAATAAGGCAGGGGCCGGCAATCAGAAGGGGGCTTTTGGTTGAAGAGAATTCAATAGGGCCAATCGAGAACTTTTGCACGGCAGAGGAGTGTTGATATTGAGAAACAGAGAATACCCCGAACATTGCAATGTTGCGAAGGTAATCGTTAAATTTACAACATTATCCGTTTAATCACACCCGTCAATAAAACCAGCATGAACCATGAGCAGCACTGACACAAAAGAGCGACTCAAAGAGATAGAGAAACAGCTGGCCGACCTCGTCGGAGAACAGACACTCATCAAGGCAAAATGGGATGCAGAAAAAGAACTGCTCCGGCAGTCGCGCGATCTGAAATCGCAGCTTGAAAACCTGCGGGTTGAAGCAGAGGAATATGAACGGCAGGGCAACTACGGCAAGGTTGCTGAAATCCGTTATGGGAAAACCGGAGAGATAGAAAAAGCCATAGAGGAGAACAGCCGCCAGATGGAGAGCCGGCAGGCGGCGGGCGACTTGATCATGAAAGAGGAGATAGATGCGGAGGACATTGCTGAAATTGTGGCAAAATGGACAGGCATTCCTGTGAGCAGAATGCTGCAGTCGGAACGCCAGAAACTGTTGCACATAGAGGAGGAACTGCACGCCAGAGTCATAGGGCAGAACGAAGCCGTCACAGCGGTCAGCGACGCGGTAAAACGCTCAAGAGCGGGAATGGGCGACATGAAACGACCCATTGGCTCCTTTATCTTCCTCGGTCCCACCGGTGTAGGAAAAACAGAGCTCGCAAGAACCCTTGCAGACTACCTCTTTGACGACGATGAGGCGATGATACGCATCGACATGAGTGAGTATATGGAGTCGCACACGGTCAGCCGTCTTGTGGGTGCCCCTCCAGGTTATGTCGGCTATGAGGAAGGGGGACAGCTGACCGAAGCGGTCCGGCGCAAACCGTTTTCCGTGCTGCTGCTTGACGAAATCGAAAAAGCGCACCCCGATGTCTTCAACATTCTGCTCCAGATTCTTGACGAGGGCCGACTGACAGACAGCAAAGGAAGAACGGTGAACTTCAAGAACACCATCATTATCATGACCAGCAATATCGGCGCTCAGCTGATACAGTCGGAGATGGAGAAAATTGACGGCCAGAAACGCGAGGATGTGCTTGAAGGGCTGCAGGAAAAACTTTTCACCCTGCTCAAGCAGCAGGTCCGGCCCGAGTTTTTGAACCGGATAGATGAAATCATACTCTTTTCACCGCTCACAAGAGAGGATCTGAAAAAAATCGTCTTGATTCAGTTCAATCTCATACGCGACACGGCACTTCGCCAGCACATCAGCCTCACCATTTCGGAGGATGCCCTCCAGTGGCTTGCCGATGCGGGGTTTGATCCTGCGTTCGGCGCCCGGCCGCTGAAAAGAGTCATGCAGCGGAAGCTCACCAACCGAATTTCAGAACTGATACTTGANGGAACAATCAGGGAGGGGGAAAGCGTGGCCATTGATCTCCAAGATGGAGCACTTACCTTTACNGGTGGCAAAAGCACATGATGCAGCTGAAGCTTACTGTACTCCTTTTAGGAGCCTTGCTGCTGCCGCCCTCCATAGCAGCAGCAGGCGGCAGCCATGCCGCTGACAGCCTCTCCATTAAAATAGGGCAGATGCTCATGGTAGGATTCTGGGGAACGACAGCTGCGAGTTCACCCGATATCCAGCGCGCCATCAGGGAGAACCACATAGGAGGAGTCGTACTCTTTGACTATGATGTTCCGTCCCGTTCACGCCCCCGCAACATCGTCAGCCCCGAACAGCTCGCTCATCTTACCCGCGATCTGCAGGCGCTCTCACAACCCCTCTTCTCATTGCCATTGATCAGGAAGGAGGAAAAGTCTCGCGCCTCAAAGAGTCAGCAGGCTTCCCCCCATCGGTAACGGCGGAGTATCTGGGGAGCGTCAACAATCCCGACACCACCACCACCGCTGCCCGGAGAACCGCCCGCACCCTCCGAAGCCTCCATATCACCATGAATCTCGCGCCGGTGGTTGATCTCAATACCAACCCCCGGAATCCGGTCATCGGCCTGCTCGGCAGAAGTTTTTCGGCTGAAGCGGACCGGGTGACCCGAAATGCCGCACTGACGCTTGATGCATTTGAAAAAGAGGGCGTTCTCGGCACCCTCAAGCATTTTCCCGGTCACGGGAGCTCAACGACCGACTCACATCTTGACTTTACCGATGTATCCGCCTCGTGGTCGCCGGATGAGCTGCTTCCCTACCGGCGCCTCATCGCAGATGGGTTCAGTGGCGCCATCATGACAGCTCATGTTTTCAACGCCACGCTTGACCCCCGATATCCCGCCACACTCTCAAAACCGACCGTGACAGGATTGCTCCGAAACGAACTGGGATTCGGCGGAGTGGTTCTCAGTGACGACATGCAGATGAAGGCCATTGCTGACCACTACGGCCTTGAGGAGGCCATTGCGCTGGCCATCAATGCGGGAGTGGACATCCTCGTCTTTGCCAACAACACTTCAAAATATGAGCCTCATATTGCAGGGAAAGCTGCAAAAATCATACGGTCTCTGGTCAGGAAAGGAACCATATCCCAACAGCAGATTGACGCATCGTTCATTCGCGTGACAACACTCAAAAAGCAGCTCCTCCCCACCTCTCAAAAAGTAAGAAACCAATGAAAACCCTTTACCTCGCACGGCATGCCAAATCAGACTGGAACAGTAACTGCTCCGACTTTGAACGGACACTGAACGAGAAAGGGATGAATGACGCACCTCTCATTGCAGCAGCCATTGCAGCAAAAAAAGGGCCGAAACCCGACATTCTCATCAGCAGCCCTGCCAAAAGAGCGCTCAGCACCGCTGAAGCGTTTGCAGAAGCCTTCGGAATCGGGAAGGAAACAATCCATATGGAGATGGGGATATACCATGGAGGTGCTGATGAACTGCTGGAACTGGCACAAAGCGTCCCCGACAGCGCAGAGAGCCTGATGCTGTTCGGCCACAACCCCGCCATGAGCGAATTTGCCAACCGCCTGGGAAGGAATGCGCCGCACCATCTTTCACCATGCAGCGTGGTGCGCATTGACCTGGATATTGCGGAATGGAAGGAGGCAGGAAAAGAGAAGGGAGAAACCCTGTGGCATGAACATCCTGAAAAGAATCACGACCACTGAAGGGCGCCCTCCCCTGGAACATTCAGTCGCGTTCGGGCTTTGGCTCCCTGGTCATAAGATCAAGAATCGCCTCCTCTGCAGCCTTCCCCTCAAACAGCATTTCGTAAACCGCGCGGGTAATGGGCATGTCCACATCGAGCGAACTGCTCAGTTCATAAACCGCACGGGAGGTATGCACTCCNTCAGCAACCATGTTCATATGGGAGACAATGTCCTCAAGCGTGCGCCCCTTTCCGATCTCCTCACCAACAAAACGGTTCCGGCTGTGCCGGCTCAGGCAGGTTACGACCAGGTCACCAATGCCCGAAAGTCCTGAAATAGTCATGGGATCGCCACCCAGCTTCAGCGCAAAGCGGGATATTTCCGCCATCCCACGGGTAATGATGGCCGCCTTGGCGTTGTCACCGAAACCGATGCCATCGGAAATACCCGCCGCTATGGCGATGATGTTCTTGACCGAACCGGCAACTTCCACGCCCACAATATCGGTGTTGACATAGACCCGGAACATCCCCGTATGGAAAACCTCCTGCACCGCTTCAGCGGTTTCAATGGAAGGGGAGGATGCCACAACTGTAGTAGGCTGGTTGCGGGCAACCTCTTCTGCATGGCTGGGCCCATACAGGGCGGCAACCTGAGAGGGAAGAAGATTGGGAAGTTCGTCAGCCAGAACCTCCGACATGCGTTTGCCGCTCCCCACCTCAATACCTTTCGCCACATTAACCACAGTGCGCCCCTCAAGCCGAAGAGAGCTGAACTGTCGTACAGTTTCGCGAAGCGCCTGTGAAGGCACTGCCGTCACTATCATGGAGGTGTCTTGAAGCGCAAGGGAAAGATCGGATTCAACCTCCAGTGAAGGGGGGAAAATTGACCCCTTTAGGTAACTGGTATTTTCACGATCGCGCCGAAGCTGCTCCGCAAATGCCGGCCGATGGGCCCACAGTTTCACCCGGTACCCCTTTTCAGCCAGAAGAATGGCAAGTGTGGTTCCCCAGCTGCCAGCACCGAGTACCGAAATATCCATCAGCTGAGAACGAGTCGCTTATGCATGCTTTCTGAATGTCACGCGGTTTTCCGTCCCGGAAATAAGGCGGCGGATATTGGCCCGATGGGTAAAGAGGATGGCAAAAGCCACCAGAAGGCCGAAAATTATCAGGTGGTAGTCAAGGCTGTCATGAAATGAGAATGACTCGCCGAACAGGCGGATGTAATAGTCAAGCCCTCCACCAAGCTCAAACACATACTTCCGTATGGCGATGATGAGGGGGAATGCTACAGCAGCAAAAATGGAAGCCACAGAAACATAACGGGAGAACCAGACGGTCAGGAGAAAAATGCCTATGACCATCAGCATGCTCACTGGAGCAATACCTATAAGCATTCCTGCGGCGGTACTGACCCCCTTACCCCCTTTGAACCCGGCAAAAACGGTAAAGACATGGCCGATGACGGCACTCATGCCCGCAAGAAGACGAAGCGCCACCTCATTGATGTCGGGGAACGCCCCTATCGGGTGGTGACGGAAAAAGGCGACGACCGACACAGCGGCAACAACACCTTTGACGATGTCAATCAGGGTGACGGTCAGTCCGGTTTTCCATCCCAGAACCCGGAACGCGTTGGTTCCGCCGGCATTTCCGCTACCGAAGTTTCTGATGTCAATGCCCTTCATCATCTTTCCAGCCATGATGCTGGTAGGAATGGAGCCGATGATGTAGCTCACGGTAAGAATCGCAAGTAATGTCAGCATATCCTGTTCTGATTTTGTTTTATGGAGTGAACCCCGCTCACCTCCATGAGAAAAAACAAAAAAACATCAGGCATTGGAGACCTGACCTATAAGATAGGCATTTTCTCCCTGAGATTTCAAAGCCTCCATCACCCGGTCCGATGCATCCGGGGCAACAATCAGCACAAGACCGATACCGAGATTGAATGTGCGACGCATATCCTCCTCCGGAACAGAGCCCTCACGGCGGATGAGATCAAAAATCGGAAGCTCCGGCCACGCATCCCAGTTCACATCAAGCCTCAGTCCATCGGGCACAATGCGCATGGTATTGCCCATGAGGCCGCCACCGGTAATGTGCGACAGTCCGTGAATATCCGGCGAACCGAAAAACGGCTCTACCACCCGGAGATAGGAACGATGCACTTTCAGGAGCTCCTGACCGACTGTTCCCTGAAGGCCGCTGAAGGTCTCGTTCATTCTGCCCTCAAACACCTTTCTGGCAAGCGAGTAGCCATTGGTGTGGAGGCCGGTGGAAGGAAGCGCAATCATCACATCGCCTGCCTGTATTCGGGAGCCGTTGACAATTTTTGCATGGTCAACAACACCCACAATTGTGCCGGCAAGATCAAAATCCTCCAGAGTATACACGCCCGGCATTTCAGCCGTCTCACCCCCAATCAGAGCACAGCCGTTTTCACGGCAGGCATCTACCATGCCGCTGACAACTGCAGCTGCAACCTCAGGGTCAAGCTTTCCGCAGGCATAGTAGTCAAGGAAAAAAAGCGGTTTTGCTCCGCAGACAAGAATATCGTTGACACAGTGGTTCACCAGGCATGAGCCGACCGTGTCGTAGGCGCCAAGTTCCACAGCGATTTTCAGTTTTGTCCCCACGCCATCAATGCTGCTGACCATCACAGGGCGCTGGTAACTGGCGAAATCAGGTTCAAAAAAGCCGCCGAAGGCACCAATGTCAGTTATGACTCCCGGCGTATTGGTCTGACGGACCTTCCCTTTGATGAGACGGACAAACTCTTCGCCTGCCCCGATGTCGACTCCTGCTTTTTTATAATCCATAGCTCTCTGGCTCCATCCTGTTTTTTATCATTTATGCTCTCCCGGCCCCGGACCACAAGAAACTCAGGGCTTTCCTGCGGGGACCTCAAAAATGCCCGCAGCATCTTCACCGGAAAAAAACTCGCTGTGCAAGGCATTGATGGCTGCCACAACATCATGCTCCCCGACAACAAACCCCACATTGATTTCGGAAGCTCCCTGTGAAATCATACGGAGGTTCACCTCCTTCAGGGCACCGAAAATTCTTCCGGCAACACCCCGCGACATACGGAGATTATCACCAACAACACTGACGGTGGCAACACCATGCTCAACATCAACCTCGCCGAACTCTCTGAGGTCGTCGAGAAGCATGTCGGTAAAACACGCATCATCAACCGTAACGGAGACGGAAACCTCACTTGTCGCAATCATTTCAACTGAAATGGCGTAACGGGCAAACACATCAAACAGTTCGTTCATGAAACCGTGCCTTCCCAGCATACGGTTTGAACGGATATTTATTATTCCCTGGCCCTTTTTGACCGCGATGGACTTGACCAGACCGCCGTAGCTCATACCCGAAAGGCGGACGGGGTCGTTGGTTATAACGGTTCCCCGGGCGTCGGGATGCCAGGTATTGAGAACAAAAACCGGAATATTCTTTTCAACTGCCGGGGCTATGGTATCAGGATGCAGTACCTTGGCGCCGAGATAGGCAAGCTCCGCAGCCTCGGAAAAGGTCATCACTCTGATGCTTCGTGCATCAGGCACCACTCTGGGATCGCAGGTCATCACACCGTCAACATCGGTCCATATCTGAATGGCCGAAAGATGCAGCCAGGCACCAAGCAGCGCTGCCGAAAGGTCGCTTCCGCCTCTACCGAGCGTCGTTGTCCGACCATCAGCAGTTGCGCCTATGTACCCCTGGGTCACAACGGTCGTGCCTGCTGCAAGCAGCGGGGCGATGACTTCAGTTACCCTCGCCCTGCACTCCGCCTCAATCGGGCGGGCGAACCCGAAGTTGCCATCGGTTATCATGATGGTGCGGATATCCACCCACCTGGCGCTGTGGCCGGCCGCCTGCAGCGCTGCCGCAAAAACTGTTGTGGAGAGGAGTTCGCCAAAGGAGCAGAACATGTCACGCGAGCGTTCGGTCAGTTCGCCAACAATTTCAACGCCTTTGACGAGAAGCTCAAGGCGCGAGAGAATTTCCTCAATCCTGAGGACAAGCTCCGCTTTTGCAGCCTCTTCGGTGAGAAGTTCGTCAACAAGACCAAGATGGTGGGCGCGCACCTCTCCGGCAAGCGCCAGCGCATCATCAAGCAAACCGCTGCCGGAGGCATCGGCAATACGAAGAAGCATGTTGGTTATGCCGCTGCAGGCGCTGAGCACAACCAGCGGGGTTGACTCCTGCTCCTGTCGGGCAACAATCGAAATGGCCTGCCGCATAGCCTTGGCGGATCCAATGGAGGTACCGCCGAATTTCATCACAGCCATAAAATCTTGCACATTGTTTACAGCAGCAAACCCGCTACCGTGAATGCCCCGACCCGAACGGGAAGGGAAGGTTCTTTCAGGAGTGCAAATATAGCTTAAAAAATGAAAATCTTCTATGGCCCCGCGAGGGGAAGAGCTGGTAGTATGGGAGAATGTTTATATTGTGCCACTGAATTTGAACAACGATACCATATGCCCCTGTCAGGAAAAAACAACACAGTCCAGCTGGCGATAGCTCTTGAAGCCACCAGCCATGAACTGGCAATTGCGCTTCTCTCGCTTGAAGGCATCGTCTCCTTCCAGGAGGAGGATGAACTGCTGCTGGCCTATCTGCCCGAACAGGGCTGGGACCCTGACAGGGAACAAGCCGTGAGGGCCATACTGCAACGGCTTCCCGGTGAACCCCCGGCAATGGAGGTTTCATTCATCACCGATCGGAACTGGAATGCCGAGTGGGAGGCCCACCTGAAACCCGTTGAAATATCAGACCGGTTCCTCATTGCCCAGAAAAAAGGGGAGGCGCCAAGAAAGCCCGGGCAGATTGTGCTGACCATCAATCCAAAAATGTCGTTCGGCACCGGATATCACGAAACGACACGGCTGATGCTCCGACAGCTTGAAGAGATGGACATCAGGAACGAGCGGATTATCGACATTGGAACAGGGACCGGCGTGCTGGCCATCGCTGCACGAAAACTCGGCAACACCCAGCCGATTCTCGCGTTCGACAACAGCAGCTGGGCTGCTGAAAACGCAGCTGAAAACATTGTTGAAAATGAGGTCAGCGAATCTTCGTTGAACTGCTGGATGCTGAAGAGGATCTGAAAAACAATCTACAACAGGGGTACACCCTCATACTCGCCAACATCAACAAAAATGTCATCGACCGGATTCTGCCGGTCATCGCCCAAAGCGCACCCGAGGCATCCGTCCTTCTTTCCGGCATCCTTGCCTGGGACGAGGCCTGGCTCAAAAAACTGCTCAAACGGCTCAAGTACGAGGCCGTGAGGACAATCTACGAAGAAGAGTGGCTCTCCGCTCTGGTCCGACGCAGTTCACCATAAACCTTATCACAAAACAGACTCATAGTATGGAACGCGTTTCCTGCATAGATATTGGCACCAACACCGCTCTTCTTCTCATTGTCGACATTGACCCGCTGAAAGGCACAATAGAGCCGGTATATCACAAACAGGCAATAGTGCGCCTCGGCCAGCAGGTCGACGAACTGAAAATCATTGATCGCGAGGCCAAGGAACGGCTGATCAACTGCCTGCTGGACTTCAAAAAAATCAGCGACGACGAGGGGGCCGATACCATTATCGCAACCGGGACCAGTGCGCTGCGCGATGCAAAAAACCGGATGGAGGTCACCAGCGAACTGGTCCGGTCAACCGGTATCGTCGTTCGCTGCATCAGTGGCGAAGAGGAGGCCGAGCTCACCTTTTTCGGGGCAGTTTCAGGAATGGGGAACATTCCCGACCCCTTTACAGTCACGGACATAGGTGGCGGAAGCACAGAAATTTCCATGGGCTCCACAGGCGGCATTACCCAAAGCGTCAGCCTCGATATCGGCTCCGTTCGGCTGACCGAACGGTTTTTCCACTCCCTCCCCCCGGCACCCGAAGAGTACGCCATGGCAAAAGAGGAGATCAACCGTGTTCTGACCGGGGCGGTCCTCCCCTTTTTCGCCTCCCGCGAACAGGTATATGGCGTAGCCGGAACCATAACCGCCATTGCACAGATTGTTCAGGGGGACAGGGAGTTTGATGTGACGAAAGTCCACAACTACCTCCTCAGCTACAACGATGTTCATAACCTTCTGGAGCGCCTGAAAGAAATGAAGCTCGAGGAGATTACCGCATTGGGTATTCCCGAAGGACGGGCAGATGTGATTACCATGGGCACGCTGATTCTCCATCAGTTCATGCGCCTCCTGGGCATCGGAGAAATCCGTGTCAGCGCACAGGGGCTCCGTTACGGTCTTGCACTCAAGGAGCTTCTTCGCCTTCAGGGCGAAGGCTGAGGCAGAAATAGACGGTCGCTTCACCGGCAGCATTGCGCGAGAAAAAAAGAAATCGGCTGCTGCTCTCTTTGAGGCGGTAAAGCCGGCGGAGTTCTTCGGGCGAAAGCGGAAAATTTCTTCTCTGTATGGAGGCCCCGAAAATCTGATGCTCTTTAAGAAACCGCCGGAACAGCTTGGGTTTGTAGGGGGTAAGGGCAACAAGCCGGAACGCCCTGCCGGGAAACAGTGCTTCTGAAGGGCCGCCCGTCAAGTAATCGACCGAGTGGTTCAGAAACTCCAGCCCGAACTCTTCGGCAACCTCCGCCGAAAGCCCTGCCTTGATGATTGCAGGGTCGGGCTCAAAGAAACAGGGGCCGGGCTCCGCCGTAACCCTCCTCTCTACCCCCTCTCTACCCGAAACCTCGTACTCACCAATGCCCGATGAGTGAAGGCAGACCGCTTTGCGTTCAGGCTCTTTCTCCTGCGCCGTTCCCTTGAGGAGAATCAGCATGCTCTCCCTGCACTGACGGTCGAGAGAGACAACAATGATTGAGGAAAGTGAAGGGAGTTCTCGCTTCAACCCCGAGAGTTCAAGCGCAGGGGAGGCTTTTATGCATACCCCGGGCGCCTTGTGGATCAATTCATTGTGGCCCGAAACAACATCCGGAGAGCTCTCGCTGAGTCCCACCCTCCGCCTCCCCGACTCACGCCGGTCGGGGTCAACGAATATCCAGTCAAGAATGCCGGAAGGAATGGAGTCGAGAACAGCGAAGGCATCGCCACATTGAATGGCCACATTCTTCCGTTCAAGAACCTGCATGGTATGGGAGGCAAGTCTGCAGAGAAGAGGATCGCGCTCAACGAAATCAATACGGGCGAACGCTCCTGCAAGAAAAGAGCTGTCAATGCCCAGTCCGCCTGAGAGATCAATCGCCCTCTGACCACTCATCTGCGATGCACGATAGGCAGCCACCCGTTCAGCCGATGCCTGCTCAAGAGCACGGGAGGTATAGAGCAACGGTCGGGTGGAAAGTCGGGGCAGTTTTTTTGCCGCCTTCTTCCTGCAGGCTATCTGCTCTGCTATCGCCCTGACGGGAATGTCTGTCCGGCCGGCATTGCGCATGGCGTATGCAGCCGGATCCTCATCAGCGTTCCGGCCTATCTCCTCCATCACTTCAGGCCGGAGGAGCAGCTCAAGCTCATCCTCCCTCACCCTTTCACGCCCTCCAGGGCCACAACCTCGCCAAGCGCCGCCGTCAGCAGGTCCAGATCCCCTTCGTCAATAATAAAGGGGGGCATCAGGTAGACCAGCCGGCCGAAGGGGCGCACCCAAACCCCGCGCCTCACAAACTCCTTCTGGATGGCGGCCATGTTGACCGGCCGATCCAATTCAACCACGCCGATGGCTCCCAGCACCCTCACATCCACCACACCCTCAATCGAGTGGCAAGGCTCAAGCCCCCGCAAGAGACCCGCCTCAATTCGCTGCACCGAGTTCTGCCAGGAAGACGAATGCAGCAGTCCGAGACTTGCTGAAGCTACCGCAGTGGCAAGCGGATTGGCCATGAAGGTCGGGCCGTGCATGAAGACCCCCGGCTCGCCCGACGAAATTGCATCGGCAACCTCTCCCGAAGCCAGGGTTGCGGCAAGCGACATGTACCCACCGGTCAAAGCCTTTCCAACAGTGAGAATATCGGGCACCACGCCGGCATGCTCCATGGCGAACAGTTTCCCTGTCCGGCCGAATCCGGTAGCGATTTCATCAAAAATGAGCAGCACGCCGTAAGCTGTGCAGAGCTCACGAAGCCTCACCAGCCAGTCGGCAGAATAGAACCGCATACCCCCCGCCCCCTGCACCACCGGCTCCACAATAACTGCNGCCAGCTCATCGTGATGCTTCTCCAGCAGGCCGGCAAGCGGCGCAATATCCTCTTCGGTACANGGTTCACCATAGCGGCACCGGGGAGCGGGGGCAAAAAACTGCTCCTGAATGGCNCCGCGGAACAGTGAGTGCATTCCAGTCATTGGATCGGAAACCGACATGGCGCCAAAGGTGTCGCCGTGATAGCCGCAACGGAGTGCGAGCATCCTTTTTTTTCCCGGCCTGGAAAGGGCTTCCCAATACTGGACAGCCATTTTGATGGCAATTTCAACAGCAACAGAACCCGAATCGCTGAAAAAGACCCTGTCGAGTGAATCGGGAGTCATTTCCACCAATTGGCGGGCAAGCCTCACCGCCGGCTCATGGGTAAGCCCCCCGAACATCACATGACTCATCCGCTCCAGCTGCTGGCTTGCTGCACTGTTGAGCACGGGATGATTGTAGCCGTGAATGGCCGCCCACCATGACGACATACCATCAACCAGCTCCCGACCGTCCTCCAGCTGCAGGCGAACCCCGCTTGCCCCGGCAACCGGAAAAACAGGCAAAGGATTCTTCATTGAAGTGTACGGATGCCAGATGTAGCGGCGGTCGAAATCAAGATCAATCATGACAGTGCGAAATCGTCTTTATGGAAAAAGGTCACGGTTCTGGCACAAGAAAGCCCAGCTGCTCAAGATCAGTCCTGTGGAAAGAGGCGGAGCGGAAATCAATCACAGGCAAAGAGAGAGAACGGCGCNACAGCTCCCGCCGGATGGTTTCAAGCGAGTCCTCTGCAANGAGGGGATCGTGCTCTCCAAACCGGTTGTAGATAATCCCCCTCAGCGGAACTTCACGACAGAGGCAGGCCTCGACGGAAAGCAGGGTATGGTTGATGCTTCCGAGGCGCGGAGTTGCAACAAGCAGAAGATCCCATCCACCGCTCTTGACATAGTCAAGAAAAAGCATGTCGGGAGAAAGAGGGACAAGCAACCCTCCCACCCCCTCAAGCAGCACCTCGTCATACTGCTCCAGAAGAGCGTTTACGGAGGCACTGATACCGGCAAGATCAACCTCGCTTCCAGCCATGCGGGCGGCAAGATGGGGAGAGGCGGGAAGGGGAAAAACCTGAGGGCAGGTAAGCCGGAGACGGTCAGCCTCCTCAAGGGGGATGCCCATCAGCCGCCGGTGCTCCACAATATCGTCTGCAATGCCGGTGCAGCCGGTCTGGACTGTTTTTGAAGTCATGACCCGCACCCCCCGGTGAAGCAGGGAGGCAGCGAGCAGCCCGGTCACAGCGGTCTTTCCCACCCCGGTATCAATTCCGGAAACAACCGTAAGACGGCCATTCACAGCTCTCTTCTCCTCAGCACGCAGTAGAGCGGGCGATAGGTAAGGCTGACCCCTCCCTGTACCCGAAACAGCCGGCTGTAGTTCTCCATAAAGTCCAGATAACGGCTTCTGCTCCACCGCTCCCCGCCAAGACCGTTGACTCCGGTCTGGCGAATATGGCCAAGCACCTCACGAGGCGAGGAAAAAGTGAGCTGCTCCCGGCTCTCCTTCAGTTCAAGCAGCTCAAAATGCCGTCCGGCAATCTCCCCGATCTCCTCCGTGGTCCGGTAGCTGAGGCCTCCCCCTCCAAGCATGGCAATTTCCTCCATATTGCCCACAGTAAAAGAGGTGAAGGCAAACAGTTTTCCCGGGACGAGGCTCCGCCTGACTGCGGCAAAGAGCTTGTCAAGATCGTTGAGCCACTGCAGGGTGGCGTTTGAGACCACAAGATCCTGCGAACCGGGCAACTCACCGCACTCCTCAATATCTCCCTTGAGAAAACTGAACTCCGCGATACGCAAACGGCGGGCAATCTCCCGCAATGGCTCCCGGCACTCCCCGACAAGATCGTTGGCCGTCAAGCTGGCCACCGGAAAAGCCTCCAGAAGAAGCTCCGTCAAAAGCCCCGAGCCCGCTCCGATTTCCAGAACCCTTCCCAGCCTCTCCTCTCCAGCATGCAGGCGTACCATGGAAACCAGCTCACGGGCCATAGCCTCCTGCACCACCGCACTTTCAGGGTAGGAGCAGAGCGCCCGGCGGAAACGCTCTCCGACAAGCATTTTGTCCTTCACTCCGCTCATGCCGTCAGCTCCATAATGGTTGAATGGTGAAAAAAAGGCCAGTGAGGCATTTCTGAAACAATCCGCTGCCCGGTCCCCTCCCATGCGGAGCGCTGGCTTTCGGGAAGAAAAATTGCGTCTTTCAGCCCGATAATTGCCCGGGAATAGCTCCACCCCGTCGGCTTTTCGGCCGGCCCGCCGGAAATCGCCTTCCTGATCAAACGAAGCTCCTCCTGCTGGTCGGCAGCGCCTCTCATGGATGACATGGTGGTGAAATGACGGAGCACCTCCCGCGAACCGCACATCCGCCGGTTGAAACGCACTCTGTTCTCTTCAGAGTAGCTCTCAAGCGTCGCGTCAAACACAGCAGGATCAATGCCCAGATCCGCATGACGGGGATAGAGCGTTCCATTCACGGCAACAGCGAAATGGGGCACCGGAACGCCGGAGCGCCCGGCCGCCCAAACGCCCAGAGACCATGCCAGAAGAGTCCGGCGGGGATACTCCTCAGCCGCCAGGCAGAGTTCCGCGCTGCACTGCGGGCTCCGGTAATCATGAAAAGCAACCATGTCGCCCCGGAACCCCTGTTCAACGGAGCGGGCAAAAAGAGCCTCCGCCGGAGCAGAGTCCATACCCCACCCGCTGAAAAAAAGCACCAGCTCTTCAGCTCCCGTTTTTCTCAACCACACCTCCTTCATGCAACCTCCCCGAGAGCATCCAGAACTCCCGAAACATCTTCCCGGTGAAGGGTGGCGCGAAGGGAAATGCGGAGACGGGCCGTATTTTCAGGAACCGTCGGGGGACGAACCGGCAGAGCCAGAAATCCCCGTTTTCTGAGTGCTGCGGCCATGGCAACCGCCCGACTGTTCGCTCCGGCGTAAACCGGCACAATATGGCTGTCTCCAGGAACAGTGAACCCCTTCTGCTGCAGAGAAGTGCGGAGGCTGGAGGCAAGTGCCTGCAGCCACGCCCTCTCCTCCTGCATCCGGCTCTGGCGCCGAAGGGTCCAAAGACTCCAGGAAAGCATCACCGGAGGGATGGCCGTCGTAAAAATAAAAGGCCTTGCAGTATTGACCAGATACTGCCGCAGGAGAGGAGCCATGATGGCATAGGCTCCGGTGGACGCAAATGCCTTGCCGAATGTGCCCACAATAATGTCAATTTCTTCACCCAGACCCTCCTGTTCAGCGAGCCCCAGACCCCGGAGGCCAAGTGTGCCAACCGCATGAGCCTCGTCAAGGATGAGAATGGCCCCGTACCTCTTTTTCAGCTCAACGAGGCGTCCGCAGTCTACCCTGTCGCCATCCATGCTGAAAATGGATTCGGAAATAATAAAACACTGGCGCTGATTTTTCGTCCCCTCAGAGAGAAGCTCCTCAAGATGGTCGTAGTCGAGGTGGCGGTAACGCATCCAGCTGGCATCCGAAATTTTCAGCCCGTCAATAATACTTGCATGGTTGAGCCTGTCGGAGAGCACAAGGTCATGGCGGCCGGCAAGAGCGGGAAGAATGCCTGTATTGGCATGGTAGCCGCTGTTGAACAGCATGGCCGCCCGGTCGCCATATAGCGTTGAGAGCTCCGCCTCCAGCGCATCGGCAAGTGGATGGTTTCCGGTGAGAAGGCGAGAGGAACAGCTGCTCATGGGGGGCAGCTCAGGGCCCATCTCCCTGAGCCACGCAGAACGCAGGGCGGCGTCATCACCAAGACCCAGATAATCATTGGAAGAGAGGTTCAGGAGAGACTCCCGGCCGATTGTAATATGACGACCGGAGCGACCGGCAACACCGGGTATTGTCCGGTACCGGTCGGCTCTCTGCATTGCGTTGAGCTCGCGCTGTAAACGGTCATGAAACTCCATACTGCCCCTTCAGGAAAAACTGGCAAGGCGCTCGGAAAAACGCTGGTCATCAGCCAAGTCACGCCCCCGTGTGGTCAGGTACCCTCCCGTCAGGTAGCCATCCGCGCCCGAAAGCATCAGAAGCCCCTGAAAATCCTTCATGAGCGTCTCACGGCCGGCAGCAAACTTGATAATCGAATGCGGGTGGACAAGACGGGCCAGGGCGAACACCTTCACAATGTCGGCAAGAGGCACCGATTCGGCAGCCTGAAGCGGAGTCCCCTCAATGGGAACGAGAACATTGATGGGGATGACTGAGACATCAAGATCGCGAAGAGCAAAAAGCATGGCAACGCGATCCTCCATGCTTTCACCCACGCCGATAATTCCCCCGCAACACACATTGACTCCCTCCCGGCGAAGCAGGCGGACGGTCTCCATTCTCTCTTCAATCCCGTGCGTATCGGCAATGAGACCGGCATACTTTTCCGGCGCCACCTGAAGATTGATATTGTAATGGGCAATGCCGTGGCGAGCCAGAGCTGCTGCCGTTTCAGGTCCGAGTATGCCGATTGATGCGCAGACATTGAGCTCAGGCAGTTCCTCGTGCAGCCGGTCAATCATGGCAAGAATCCGCTTGAACTCCGCATTCATTGTTCTGTAACCGTAACCACTGGTGACAAGCCCGAAATGAGACACACCATGTTCGGCGCAGCTTCTGGCCTCAAAGAGTACAGCATCCTCGTCAACCAGGGGATAAACCTCAATATCAGCATGGTTATGTCGCGACTGGGCGCAGAACCGGCAATTCTCGCCACAGACCCCCGACTTGGCATTCATGATGGAGCATGCATGAATACCGCCCTTTCCCCAGCGGTTTCTGACTTTGTTGGCCAGCGAGGCAAGATCAAGCGAAAATTCCCCCGGAAGCGAAGCAAGAAGCTCTGCCTCTTCAAGAGAGATTGGCTCTCCAGTTTCAAGAACCCGGTATGCTGCTGCAATTGCCGGATGAAGCGTTTTTATGTCCATATTCTGCATTGAATTTACTGTCCAACCGGTTTACTGTTTCAGGGTAGCCTCTCCCGACCCTATCAGATGAACTGTTCCGTCCGACTCCACAACTCTCAATTCACCCAGAGCAGAAAGGCCCGAGACCCGCCCGGCTATTTTTCCATGAAGACGCGAAACCTCAACCTCCCGGTCTTTCAGCCAGGCGTGGCGCTCAAGATAGTCGAGCACAAAAGCAAGATCATCAACTTCACACCATTCATGGTAGAGTGGCTCGAAATGGTTGAAAATCTCCGCCAGAAGCTGCGGCCTGGACGCGATTCTGCCGGAGGCAAGCAGGAGCGATGTGGCGCTTTGGGAAAGATGGGGGGGAAAGCTCTCCTGATTGACATTGATGCCGATACCAACCACGACGAAATGCGCACAGTCCGCCTCCGACTCCATTTCGCAGAGAACTCCCGCCAGCTTCCGGCCATCGGAATAAATATCGTTCGGCCACTTGATTGCGGCTGAAAGATCCGGCAGAAGTGAGGCAATTGCCTTGTGGATTGCCACGGCAACAAGCAGAGTAAGCTGGGGAATGCGCTGAAGAGGCACACGGGGTCGAAGCACAAGGGAACAATGGATATTGACCCCCGGAGCCGACTCCCAGCTCCGGCCAAGCCGTCCCCGACCCCCGGTCTGTCTGTCAGCCGAAACAACAAGACCTTCAGCAGCCCCTTTCCCCGCAAGAACCCGTGCCGTTGTGTTGGTTGAAACAAGCTCCTCTTCCCAGACCATTTCCCTGGCGAACGCACTGGTATTGAGAAAGCGCGCAACCTCCGGCCCCGAAGGAGTTCCCGTCATTGAGGAAAGCCTGTAACCCCGCCCGCTGAGTGCCTCGATCCCGTATCCCCCCCTTCGAAGCATCATGATATGCTTCCAGACCGCGCTCCGGGTCATGCCGAACTCCCGCGAAAGAGCAGCGCCGGAAAGAAAACCGGAAGCAGAAGAGAGTCGGCCGAGAATCTGCTGCGAAACTTCGTTCATGAGAGAGGCAGGGAAAGATTGCCGAAAGAGGGATCGGCAGTTATTGTCAACCTGAATGTAGCATCAGGTTGACAACTTTGCAAGAAGAGAAAGCCCGAAGCATTCAGCGCTCCATGGCGGCAAGCCGCGAAGCCTCGTAATTTCTTCTGTAGACCTCAAGTCCCTGAAACACCCTGTAGGCTATTTTGGTCTGTTCCTGGCGGTCACGAAGAATCTTCTCCTCCTGAGGATTGGAGATATAACCGACCTCAACCAGCGCACTGGGCATGGAGGGAGTCCAGAGCACCATGAATCCGGCCTGTCGGACGCCCCGGCCGTTAATGGCGGACGATCGGTCAATGGGTCGAAGAATTTCCTGGGCAAGGGAGGTTGACTGGCGCACAAAGGCGTTCTGGGCCATGGTACTCATGATCAGATGCTCCTGTGTAAAGCCCTTGTACCTCTCCTCGGAATCGACCTCCTGACTGATGACGGCATTTTCAAGCATGGCCACATCAAGGGCGGATTTCGTTTTATGGGGGCCAAGAATGTATACCTCCGCTCCACGGATACTTCTCTTGTTGTTTGCGTTGGCGTGAATGCTCAGAAAGAGCTTGCCCCCTTCATGGTTGGCAATTTTACCCCGTTCATGCAGAGGAATGAACCGGTCGTCCTTTCGCGTATAGACCACCCGTACGCCAGGCCACTTCCTGGCAATGATGCTGCCGAGATCACGCACGATATTAAGCACAACATCCTTCTCCCTCGTACCCTTCAGCCCTACCGCCCCGGGATCTTTTCCGCCATGGCCGGCATCAAGCACAATGGTGTCAAACTTCCATTTCTCCATATCCTTCTTGATGACACTGGCTATCTGGCGCGTTTTTTCGCTCTGGCGCAAGGCCCTCACATCCGCTTCGCTTCGCACAAGAAGCCGGTAGCGGTTGGAGGTCTGGCTCTTCTGGAATTCCATCGGGGCGACCACCCTCGCCTCCGGATCAAACGAAACGGCAAAACGCAGCCCCTCCGGAGTAACCGACGCCCTGATGCCGCGAACGACGCCCTCCCCGAAAGTTTTTGAGAGCGCCGCAATATCGCCGGAAGCCCCCTTGAGGGTAAAAGCCGCATTGCCTAAGGCATCCGGCTGCACAAGCACAGCCTCCGTCGGTGCTCCCGATGCCGTCATGATAATAATGGCGCCGTTGGCCCGCTCTTCAACAGCAATACTGACAATACGGGTCGGACCGGCAGATACGGCAGAAGAAGTGTCAGTCGAAGGCGTAGTCAACGACCCCAATGAAGCGGTTGAACGCGCCCGGGGTCGCGGCTGCATCCAGGCCTTCAGCATTCCCTCTTTCTGACTGTAGAGTATGTCCCGATCAAGCCAGAGAGAAAACATCCCGGCGGCGTCGGCAGCAGGAAGAAAAAGACGGCCGCCAATCAGGCGAGGCGAGGCACGAAGCTGGAGCATTCGAGGCGCCGCAGAACGGCCGCGAGGCTCAATGCGCACAAACGCTCCGCCATCCCTCGCAATCAGGACACTGCCGGGCGAATTGAGAGCCTCTTCAGCAGAAAGCGTCCCTCCTGCAACACGGAGATTGAGCCGCAACGCTCTGGTCATGGACTCAAGATCAACACAAAGGGAGCCCCTGTCGTTACGGGTAAAAACCCCTATGGTATACCCCTCCCCCCCTCCAAGCGAAACCCGCAGTGGAAGGGTCGGCTGTGCCTCACCCGAAACCGGGGCGGCAGCCGCGGCAACGGGAAAAAATGCCGCAAAAAAGAAAGCCATCAGAAAGGGAACAGCTGAACAGCGGCGAAGCCGTGACAGGGAGAGCATCATGAAAATCCCGTGCGTTAGGGGTTAGGTTACAGGGTTCAGGGGGAATTTCCTGAATCAGTATAATAAATATACTCTTCCTCTGAAACCCCTCTGAACGAAAGTAGCGGGAGAACCCTTTTGGGAGTAAAATTTGTTTTTACGGATGCAAGGTCTATCTTTTTCAAAATTCCCATCAACACACTCTTCTTGATAACGCACTTACCACCGGGACTGAAGCAATGGCAGTAAAAACACCCTCACTTTCAGCCAAGAACAGAACCCTCATTGTTGTTGAATCGCCCTCAAAGGCAAAAACCATCAACAAATATCTGGGTGACGGCTATGCGGTGTTTGCATCGGTCGGACACATCAAGGACCTTCCCAAAAAAGAGATCGGCCTTGATTTCGACAACCATTACGAGCCCAGCTATGAGGTGATAGCCGGGAAAGACAAAGTGGTCCGGCAGCTGAAAAAGCTCTCCGCGGAGGCCAGTGCCGTCATGATTGCAACTGACCCCGACCGCGAAGGTGAGGCCATTGCATGGCACATTGCCAACGAAATCGGAAAAACGAGCAAACCCGTCACCAGGGTCATGTTCAATGAAATCACCAAAAGCGCCATTCTCGAAGCCATAGCAGACCCCCGCCAGATTGACTACAAGCTGGTCCGCTCACAGCAGACCCGACAGGGTCTTGATAAAATTGTAGGCTACCGCATCAGCCCTTTTTTATGGAATGTGGTCATGCGCGGCCTCTCCGCCGGTCGGGTCCAGTCCGTCGCTCTTCGCCTCATCTGTGAAAGGGAAATGGAAATCAACCGCTTCGAGATACAGGAATACTGGACCATTGCCGCCGACTTTATCACTTCAGAAAAAGAATCGTTCAAGGCTCGCCTGATGAGCATCAACGGCGAAAAGCCCGACCTCAAGAACCAGGCCTCAGCCGAAGCCGCGGCTGCCCTTGTTTCAAAGGGCAACTACAGGCTGAAGGCAATCGCACCGCGCACCCAGCAGCGCCGTGCGCCCCTTCCGTTCACCACATCACTGCTCCAGCAGGCCGCATCGAACCAGCTCGGGTTCGGTTCAAAAAAAACCATGCGTGCCGCCCAGCAGCTCTACGAAGGCATTGACCTTGGAAGCGAAGGGGCAACCGGCCTCATCACCTACATGAGGACCGACTCCATACGCATTGGTGATGAAGCAAAGGGGCAGGCGCGCCATTTCATTGAAAACGCTTTCGGCAAGGAGTATATCGGTTTTGGTGGAGCCGCAGCAAAATCATCAAAAAACGCACAGGACGCCCACGAAGCCATCCGCCCGACTTCCGTCAACCGACGCCCTGAGGATCTGAAACCCTATCTGAGCACTGACCAGTACCGCCTCTATGACCTTATCTGGAAGCGGTTTGTCGCAGCCATGATGGCGCCGGCCAAAATTGAGCAGACCCGCGTTGACATTGCCGACCCCGAAGCCCGTATTTCGTTCAGAGCCAACGGCAGCAGGGTGCTTTTTCCCGGATTCATGAAAGTGTTCAACGACCAGGAGGAGTTGGCCTATGAAGAGCGGAAATCAACAAAAGACGAGGGAGAAAAAGAGCAGACTGTCCGGCTGCCCAAAGTGCTTAGGGAGAACGACCCGCTCAATCTCGGCCCGATAGACAGCCGCCAGAGCTTTACCCGTCCCCCGGCCCGCTTCAGCGAGGCCACGCTGGTCAAGGACCTCGACAATTACGGCATTGGCCGACCCTCAACCTATGCATCGATTTTCTCAACCCTGCAGGACAGGCGGTATGTTGAGCTGCAGAAAAAGAAGATTATCCCGACAGTCCTCGGCATGGATGTTTCCGAGATACTGGTCTCCAACTTCCCCGAACTGTTCAATGTCGATTTCACCGCCGGGATGGAAAACGAACTTGACAAAGTAGCCGTCGGCGAGGATGACTATGAGTCAGTGCTCGACCGTTTCTACAAGCCCCTTGAAGCAACCCTCAGCGCCCGGAAAGAGGACCCTGTCATTCCCCAGAACCGGGATGCGGCCCCTTGCGAAAAATGCGGAGAGGGGAGGATGATTGTCAAATGGACCCAAAGCGGAAAGTTCCTCGGCTGCTCGCGCTATCCGAAGTGCCGCAACAACATCCCCATTGCCACAAACAAAGAGAAGCCAAAGGATACCGGCATTCTCTGCCCCTCCTGCAATGAAGGGCACATGCTGCTGCGCAATGGCCGCCACGGAGCCTTCCTTGCCTGCTCAAGCTACCCGAAATGCAAGGGCCTGCTCAATCTGGGCAAGCAACGCCAGATTGAACCAATGAAGCTCCCTCCCGTACTGACTGATCTTACCTGCCCGAAGTGCGGCGCTCCCATGAACCTGCGAATCGGCAAACGGGGACCTTGGCTCGGATGCTCCAAATTCCCAAAATGCCGGGGACGCATGGCATGGAACTCGCTTGAAGAACCGGTACGGCTGCATTGGGAAGAGGTCATGGCAGAACACATCAAAGCCAACCCGGCCATCACCATCACCATGATTGACGGCAATCCTGCATCCATGACCATGCCGATTGACGACATCATCACCAGCGCAGAAGAGCGTGGGCTGGTAAGGATTGAGGCAGAGGAGCAGGCTGCTGAGAAAACCCCGGTTACAGAATAAGCAGCGCTGTCCGGTAGACGATGAACGACATCACCCAGGCTATCGAGAGCGAGTAGACCGAATAGAGCAGTACGGGCTTCCAGCGGCCGACCTCTTTTTTCATCACCCCCAACGCTGCCATGCAGGGAAGGTAGAGCAGAACAAACACCATGAGGCTCAACGCTGTCGCCTTGTTGAATGCAGGATCCCTCTGGAGTGTCGCTTTAAGATCAGCCGACCCCTCCTCTGCTGAAAGAGCATAAATGGTCGCCATTGTTGAAACAACCACCTCTTTTGCTGCAAGCCCCGTCACCAGAGCTATTCCTATTCTCCAATCAAACCCGATCGGCCGGAGCACTGGCTCCATCAGCATACCTGCCCTTCCCGCAAATGAATATGCCAGCTGGTCACTCCGAAGCTTGCGCCCAAGCTCGCCACTCAGCTGCTCCTTTTCAGCCGGCGTCATACCACTATCCGCCTGAATTTCCGCACTCCGCACAGCAAAAGCCCCATCAAGCTCCGGATTCCGCGGATAGTTGCCGGCAACCCATATCAGAACAACTGCAGCCAGAATGAGCGTCCCGGCTTTTTTGACATACATCAGCGCTTTGGCCCTGGCCTGAAAAATCACCGAACCGAAGGTCGGCCACCGGTAGGGGGGAAGCTCCATGACAAAAGGCTCCGAATCACTTCCCAGAACGGTCGACTTGAGAACCCACGCGGTCCAGAGCCCAACGGCTATACCAAGCAGATAGATGCCGAAAAGAATGTTTCCCGCCATGGCCGGAGAGAAAAATGCACCACAGAGCAGCACATAGACCGGAAGCTTCGCACCACAACTCATGAAGGGAATGATCATGATGGTAACCAGCCGGTCTGTCCGGCTCTGGAGAGTACGGGTTGCCATAATGGCTGGAATCGAACAGCCGAATCCCGTAATCATGGGGATGAATGACTTGCCGTGAAGGCCGAACCGGTGCATGACCCTGTCAATGACAAAAGCCGCCCTGGCCATATATCCCGATGCCTCCAGAAAGGAAAGGCCGATGAACAGCAGCACAATGTTGGGAAGAAACACCAGAACGCCCCCAACCCCGGCAATGACTCCGTCCACAAGAATGGAGCGGAGCATCTCATTGGGAAGAAGCGGCGCAACGGCATTCCCCGCCAAAGCAAAAAGAGAAGAGAGGGCATCCATGGCAGGAGCTCCCAGAGAAAATGTAAGATGGAATACCGCCCAGACAACAAGCAGAAACACGGGGAGCCCAAGGAGACGGTTGAGAGCAACCATATCAATGTAATCCGTCATGGTTGCCGGCCTCTCCTTCGGCCCCCGGACACACTCCTTCATTGCTCCACGGATAAAGGCGCTCCTGTCTTCGGCAATCAGCTCCTCCGGATCTGAATCATCCTGTCGGCGTACTTCCTTCATTGCCTCCTGCAGAACCACCTCAACCTTCACCCATACCGGATACTGCCTCACCTCCCGGTATGCCTCCTTGTCACTCTCAAGCAGCTTGATTGCAAGCCAGCGGCTGTTGAACCCCTGAAGTTCCGGCTCATGGTGCACCAGAGAGGCAATTTCATTGATTCGCTCCTCCAGAGCGGGCCTGAAAAACAGCTTGTTCTTCTGTATCTCTATCTTCCCCGTTCCGACCCGTACAATATGATTGAGAAGGGCATCGATCCCTGTCATTTTTTTCGCTGAAGTGGGCACGATATGACACCCCAGAAGCTGCTGCAGCTGTTTGGTTTCAATGGATATCCCCTGCTCCTCAACCTCGTCCATCATGTTCAGGGCCACAAGAAAGTCAACCTCCATCTCCATCAGCTGCGTGGTAAGCAGAAGGCTCCTCTCAAGATTAGGGCCCTCAATCACATTGACGACCACATCCGGCCGTTCTTCAATCAGATACTGCCGGGTCACAATCTCTTCGGGAGAATAGGGTGTCAGTGAATAGGTGCCGGGAAGGTCGACCACCCGTATGCGGTAGCCGCCGAAATCACAATGTCCCTCATATTTTTCAATGGTGACTCCCGGGAAATTGCCAACCTTCTGGTGAGCCCCGGTCAGAGCATTGAACAGAGAAGACTTGCCACAGTTCGGGTTTCCCGCAAGCGCAACCGTCAGCTCCTTCATGGCCGTGCCCCCCACTGCCAGCGATTCCTCTGCCCGCCAGACATAGGGCTGCCGTCACCAACGCTCCCGCTTCTCTGAACCATAACACCCTCTGCCTCCTGGCGGCGCAGAGTAAGATAAAGCCCCTTGAAAAAAATCTCCATCGGGTCTCCCAAAGGTGCCACCCGCAGAACCTTGAAGCGGGTTCCCTTGATTAAACCCATATCCATGATTCTTCTTCTGACAGCCCCCTCCACCTTCAGGCCAGTCACCTCCCCCTTGTCGCCAATTTCCATATCTGAAAGCCGCATACTCCCACTCCCTCTTGAATAACCCCTGAACGGGAAACATAAATTAGATTTAATATAAATAACATACAGGGAACAGGAAAAAGTTTCCCTCAGTTTCCTCTTCAGCAGAAACTGACTGCCGTTGAAGCATTTACTGGCCGTGAACGACTGCCTCTCCGGGAAACGGAGGCCAACCCATGCGTCGGCCGCCAATCACATGGCCATGAATATGCATCACGCTCTGGATGGCATCAGCTCCGCTGTTGAACACCATGCGGTACCCGCTCTGGCGGATGCCGAGAATATCGGCAACCGGGGCGGCAGCGAGAAGAATATGACCCGCAACCTCCTCGTCTTCAGCAGTAAGGTCGCTGAGGGAAACGATATGGCGGAGAGGGATGATGAGGGCGTGATGGGGTGCTGCAGGGGCAATGTCGCGAAAAGCAAGCACATGGTTGTTTCGATAGATGATATCGGCGGGGATGCTCCCCTCCACGATACGACAGAAAATACAGTCGGGATCCTGATGCGTCATAAGTCACCTCTCCTGTTCAATGGTTGAGCCTCCGCCTTCAGTGCTGATTTTTGATGCAAGAACCTTGTCGATTCGCTGGCCGTCAAGGTCGACAATCTCCAGCCGCCAGTGCTCCCAGACCATTCTGTCGCCAGTCTGCGGCATGCGGCCAAGCATCCACATCATCAGACCGCTGAGTGTATGATACCGTCCCTTATCCTCTTCAGGAACCCCTTTCAACTCAAGAGTATCCTTCAGTTCAGGGACCGGAATGAGTCCGTCAAGAAGCCATGATCCGTCTTCGCGCTGTACCGCCCAGGAGTCCTCGCTGTTACGCGGCACAAACTCTCCCGTTACCGCTTCAAGCATGTCCTGAAGGGTGACGAGACCTTGAATTTCCCCATACTCATCAACAACAAACACCATCTGGGTGCCGGAGGTCCGGAAATGGTCGAGCAGCTCCATCCCTGTCAGGGACTCGGGGACATAGACCGGCGGCTGCAGCTGAGAGGTGAACTCTTCAAGAGTACCTTTCAGCGACTTGGAAAGCAGCTGCTTTGCGTTGACAACCCCCAGCAGCGACTGAAGACTGCCCTCGCAGACGGGAAACCGGGAATGCTCAGATGCCGTCACCTTTCCGATATTCTCGTCAGCCGGCCGGGAAACATCGAGAAAGACAATATCCGCCCTCGGCACCATAAGGGTACCCAACTGACGATCATCGAGACGAAAGACATTGCGGACCATTTCATGCTCATGCTGCTCAATCACACCGGCCTCTGAGCCCTCTTCAAGCAGAGCATGAATCTCCTCCTCGGTAATGCGCTCCACCTCGTGGGGATTTTTTCCAAGAAGACGCAGGATTGTATCAGTTGAAAGTGACAGAAGTTTCACAAAAGGGCGAGCCACAGTCGACAGGGTCACCATCGGAAAAGCCAGAAAACGGGCGGCCCCTACGGGATTGAACTGCGCAAGCCGTTTAGGGACCAGCTCACCAGCCACAATAGTAACATAGGTAATGGAAACAACGGCAGCGGCCGTTGCCGCAAGGCGACTGAACTCCTCCTCCATACCCAGAGAGGAAAACCAGAGTGCCAGCGGTCCGGCAAGGACACCCTCGCCGATGATGCCGTTGAGAATGCCGATTGATGTGATACCTGTCTGGATGGTTGAGAGAAAACGGGTGGGCTCCCGAGCAAGCTTCATGGCGGCCTCCGCAGCACGATCACCGTTTTCTGCCAGCTTTGCGAGACGCGAGCGTTTAGCCGTCAGAAGGGCAATTTCGGTCATGGCGAGCATGCCGTTGAGCAAAATCAGAAAAAAGAGCAGAAAGAGTTGCATACCGTCAGTTTAGGATAACCCGGAAAAAAACTTGCCGCAGGGGAGGTCATCCCCCACTCAGCCAGACCCTCAGACTTTCTGAAGAATCTTTCCGGATGATTCTAATACACTTTTTCCCGGCTGATTCCAAGCCCCGACCGCAATAAAAACGAACCGAAAAACTTCCGGCAACCTGCAATCCGCCCGGGACCTGCTTTCTAATGAGATTCCTGCGCCTCAACATAGGTTGTACCGTCCACTCCGTTGGCATGCAGCTCAAGAACAACCTCTTCATTGCCGGCAACGGCATAGTGGGGAGCATTGGCAGGCTCGGTAAAGAAACTTCCCGGAGGCAGGGCACGAAGTTCCTGTTCCAAAAAGCGGTCGCCATAGGCGAAATACAGCGTCCCCTGCAACACGGTCACCATCCTGTTGGCGTTGGGATGAAAATGCGGCTCCAGCCTCGTGCCGGGTGCCAGACGAATGCGTTGTGCATAGGGCTTGGGGGTGGAGGGATCTCCAGCAAGGATGACCGTTTCAAGACCGTGCAGCTTCTCGTTCTTCACCCATTCAAGCTCCACCGGCAGAATCATCCGCCCTGCATCCAGCTTCGCCCCTCCAGCGCAGCCCGACAGTGAAAACCCGAAAACCATCAGAAGAAGCAGGGAAACGGTACGAAGCGCAAGCCTGTTTGTATTCATAGCAATAATGGTTGAAGATTGGAGGACACTCTCAGAGGGAAATGTACGCACCCGGCACACAACTGCCAAGTGATGGACGGGAACCCAAACATTGTGTATATTGACACATACTTATTGGCATATGACAACTATGACAACCCGATATCATGAAAATGCTCCGAACACTCATTCTGCCCCTCCTGATTTTCACGGCATCATGCCAGAGCCCCTCAACGCCGATGAGGGATTATGATGGCAACAGCTACCAAACTCTTAGGGCTGCAGGAATGGTATGGAGTGCCGAAAACCTCAACACGGCTCATTTCCGAAACGGCGACCCGATTCGTGAGGTTTCAGACCCCAAAGAGTGGGCCGCAATGACAACACCTGCCTGCTGTTACAATGCAAACAGCCCTGAAAACGGAAAAATCTACGGGCGCCTCTACAACTGGTACGCCGTCAATGACCCCAGAGGGCTTGCCCCTGAAGGGTGGCATGTTGCGACCGACAGCGAATGGACGAAACTGACAGAGAGCCTCGGAGGAGATGAATCGGCGGGAGGGGCGCTTAAAGCCACAGAACTGTGGACTGCCCCCAATGAAGGAGCCACAGACGCCATAGGCTTCCGGCTGCTGCCGGCCGGCGGACGGCGCGACACTGACGGCGACTTTCTGGCCACGGGAGGATACAGCAGAATGTGGACTTCGACAGAACTCTCCCCGCAGGCAGCAGAGGGTCGTTCATTCGTCTATTTTGACGGAAGGGTACGAAAAGGAAAGGTCAACAAGAAAACAGGGCTGGCGGTCCGCTGCGTACAGGACTGAACCTTCTCAGAAACCTCCGGTAAAGGGGCGGCTTTTCTCCTTCCGTATTGCAGATGAGAGAAACTCGCGGTTCATCATGGCAATGTTTGCGACGCTGATACCCTTGGGGCATTCCGCCTCGCAGGCATATGTGTTGCTGCACCCGCCAAAGCCAAGACCGTCCATACACTCCACCATCTTCAGGACCCGCTCCCGGGCCTCGATCTTCCCCTGCGGGAGCAATGCCAGGTGTGAAACCTTCGCCCCGACAAAGAGCATAGCTGCGGCATTGGCGCAGGCCGCAACACAGGCGCCGCAGCCGATACAGGCTGCAGCGTCGAATGCCGCATCACTGTCTGCCTTGCGGACAGGAATGGAATTGGCATCAGGAACGCCTCCACTGTTGACGGAAACATACCCGCCAGCCTGATTGATGCGGTCGAGGGCACTGCGGTCGACGATGAGATCCCTTACAATCGGGAACGCCTTGGCACGCCAGGGCTCAATGGAAATGGTCTCGCCATCAGCGAAAGAGCGCATGTGAAGCTGGCAGGTGGTCACCCCTTTCACAGGGCCGTGCGGCCTGCCGTTGATGTAGAGACTGCAGGTTCCGCATATTCCCTCGCGGCAGTCGTGATCGAAGCATACCGGCTCGGCTCCTTCGTCTACAAGCTGCTGGTTGAGGGTGTCAAGCATTTCAAAAAAAGAGCTGTCAGCCGAAACCCCGCTCACACTGTATGAGACCATTCCGCCTTTGGCTTCTGCATTTTTCTGCCGCCAGATCCTGAGAGTGAAGTTCATTGTTTCCGTTCCAATATTATCGTATCCGCCTATTATTTGTAGCTTCGCTGCGAGAGCTTTATATCCAGAAACTCCAGCGGCTCTTTGTGCATCGCAGGCTGCTCATCTCCCATAAGCGACTCCCAGACTGCAACGAAAGCAAACTCATCATCGTTGCGCAGAGCCTCCCCTTCAGGGGTCTGGTACTCCTCCCTGAAATGACCACCGCACGACTCCTTCCGCTGCAGGGCATCCTGCACCATGAGCTCACCAAGCTCAATAAAATCCGCAACCCTCCAGGCTTTTTCAAGCTCCGGGTTGAACTCATCCAGCCCGCCCGGCACCTTCACCCCCGTCCTGTACTCCTCCTTCAGTGCCGCAAGAAGCTCAAGCGCCTTATGGAGCCCCTCTTCATTACGCGACATGCCGCAGTACTCCCACATTATTTTACCCAGACGGCGGTGGAAATTCTCCACACTCTGCGTTCCCTTCGTATTGAGCAATTTCTTCAGCCTGTAGCCAACAGCCTCCGCCGCAAGGGTGAACTCCGGCGAGGAGGTCTCTATAGGGGGGGTGTGAATTTCATCAGCAAGATAGCGGCTGATGGTCGAGGGCAGAATGAAATAGCCGTCAGCCAGCCCCTGCATGAGCGCTGAAGCCCCGAGCCGGTTCGCTCCATGATCTGAAAAATTGCACTCACCTATGGCATAGAGACCCGGCACGGTAGTCATCAATTCATAGTCTACCCAGAGCCCTCCCATGGTATAGTGGACGGCGGGATAGATCATCATCGGACTCTCATAGGGATCCTCGGCAACAATCTGCCGGTACATATCGAAAAGGTTTCCGTAGAGCGCCTCAATGGTATCGCGCCCTTTGCGCTTGATTGAGTCGGCAAAATCAAGATAGACGGCAACTCCTGTACGGCCGACACCATATCCGGCATCACAGCGCTCTTTAGCGGCGCGTGAAGCCACATCCCTCGGCACCAGATTGCCGAACGCAGGATAGCGGCGCTCAAGATAGTAGTCGCGCTCCGACTCCGCTATCTCCGATGGCTTCACCTCGCCCTTCCTCAGCCGCTCAACATCTTTTTTATGAAGTGGCACCCATATCCGTCCATCATTCCGCAGGCTTTCGCTCATCAGCGTCAACTTCGACTGGAAATCACCATGAACGGGAATACAGGTAGGATGAATCTGCGTGAATGAAGGGTTTGCCATCATCGCCCCCTTGCGGTAGGCGCTCCATACCGGAGTCACATTGGAACCCATGGCATTGGTGGAAAGATAGAACACATTGCCATAACCTCCACTTGCAAGCACCACGGCGTGAGCCGCGTGCCGTTCAATTTCACCGGTAACAAGGTTACGGGCAATGATGCCTCTTGCTTTACCCTCAACCAGCACCGTATCAAGAACATCACGGCGGTTGAAAAGCCTCACGGTGCCGGCGGCAATCTGACGGTTCAATGCCCCATAGGCACCGAGCAGAAGCTGCTGGCCGGTCTGGCCGCGCGCATAAAAGGTTCTTGATACCTGCGCCCCTCCGAACGAGCGGTTTGCAAGAAGACCCCCATATTCACGAGCAAAAGGAACCCCCTGGGCTACAGCGAGATCAATAATCTGGTTGCTGACTTCCGACAGACGGTAGACATTGGCCTCACGGGCGCGGTAGTCGCCCCCCTTGACGGTGTCGTGAAAGAGCCTGTGGACACTGTCGCCGTCGTTCGGGTAGTTCTTCGCCGCATTGATGCCACCCTGAGCGGCAATGCTGTGTGCCCGGCGCGGAGTGTCCTGATAGCAGAATGCCTTGACATTGTAACCCAGCTCACCCAGCGAAGCGGCAGCCGAAGCGCCGGCAAGGCCGGTACCGACAACAATGATATCAAGCTTGCGTTTATTTCCGGGGCTTACCAGCCGGCACCCCGAATGGTAGGCTGTCCATTTATCAGCAAGAGGTCCTTCAGGAATTGCCGCGTTGAGTCGTGTCATGGAAGTAATAAGGGTTTTCTCAGAGTCTCGTTAAGGGGATAAAGGCTATCCACAGCGGTATCAGGCTGAAGCCAACCGTGATGACAATGGCATAGGCAGAGCCTGCAAGCTTCAGCGTAGGCGTGTAGCGGCTGTGGTTCAAGCCGAGCGTCTGAAATGCCGACTGTATGGCGTGGTTGAGATGGAACCCAAGCACAAGAATGCTGAGGATATAAAAGAAAGAGTACCACCGGTTTGAGAAGAGCAGCATCGCCCTGCTGTAAAAATCATGCTGTGCTATTCCCTCGGGAGGCGCTATGAAACCGGTTTTGATCAGATAGAAATCCGCCAGATGCATTGCCAGAAACAGAAAAACAATAATGCCGGTATGGAACATATATTTCGACAGGAACGAGGTCTCCGAACTGTTACTCTCCTGATAACGCACAGGGCGTGCAGCCCGGTTCTGGCCAGAGACCATCATGCCGAAAATGATATGGAGAAGAAAACCGCCAAAGAGAACCGGCTCGGCAATTTTTATGACAGGGTTGGTGGCCATGAACTCTGCCGCGGCCGTAAAGGCCCGGCCACCGTCACTTGAGAGAAGCAGGAGGTTGATGCCGAGATGAACAAGAAGAAACACCGCCAGAAAAAGACCGGCCAGCGCCATCAGCACTTTTCCGGCAATGGAGGAAGAGAGAAGCATTGGTGAATGAAATGAGTGATTGGGATTGTTTCGCCGTTCGGGCGTCAAGGTACTCTCTGGCCAATGAACTTCCAAAGAATTCCTCGCCCGTTCAGCTGTGGTTCAGGAAATGTCACTGAAATGTTTCATGAACTGTGACCGTTCCCAGGCAGCGGGATGAAGAGAGTGCTTCATGCTCATCCGGCCTTGAAAGTCGGAAAGAGAGGAAAAACCCAGCCGATCCATATACTCTTCAAGCCCTTCAAGCATAGTTCGAATTTCCTCAAACCCTTTCAGATAGAGCACCGAAGCAATCTCGACCGCCTTTGCTCCCGCCAGCAGCTGCTTGACGAGCGCATCGCTGTCGTGTACGCCGGTGGAAGCAACAAGGTCGCACCCTACCCGACCGGAAAGCATGGCTATCCAGCGCAGGGAGTTNTAATAATCAGCGGGCGTACTGAAAAGAGGAGCCGGCTTGAGCTCCAGCGTATCAATATCGATATCAGGCGAAAAAAAACGGTTGAACATCACCAGGCTGCCGATTCCTGTGGAGGGAAGAGCTTCTGCAGTATGTGCCAGAGCGGAAAAATAGCTGCTGACTTTAGCGGCAACGGGAATCCTGACCGCCCGGGTGACGGCATTGAGCACATCAAAATAGACCTTTTCGTTTTCTGCTGAACTCTTTGACGGGTCGGAAGGCATCACAAAAATATTGACCTCAAGACCGTCTGCGCCTGCCTCTTCAATTTCACGGGCAAACTGCACCCACTCTCCCGGAGAGACACAATTGATGCTTGCAATAACCGGAACTGAAACCTCACGAGAACAGGCCCGTATAAGCTCAAGGTATGCCCAAAGAGCGTCTCCGCGGGAATATTCCCTGATGTAATCCTCTGCCTGGGCGTAATAAAACCTCTGCTCATTGCCTCCAAGGCTGCGTGCCGCATCCTGCTGTATCTGCTCTTCAAAAAGCGATTTCAGAACCACAGCCCCGGCACCGCACCGGGCCGCCTCGCTTACCTGTTCAACGCTGCCCGTGAGGGTGCAGCTTGCCGCAATGACCGGGCTTTTCAACTCAAGCCCCATCCAGGTCGTCGAAAGATCTGCCATATATCCAGAGTTTATACTGTTTCAAATACTCTTCACACTGACAACGCCTTCCGGCTCCCAGAAAATTCCTCAACGGGGAAGAATGTCTTCTGCTGCAACCCTACCGTAAAGAGCCGGGCAGTCCGGACGCCTGCATAAGCCTTCTTGCGAGAGCCGTATTCGGGTAGAACCCGGCAAACATATGGGCATTGTGACCAAGCGCGAATACAGGAACAGGAACTGCGGTATGCACATTGCTGGTCCAGCCTACCCCGGCCCGACGATTGAGAATGCCAACAACTGCCGGCGAAAAACTGTCTGCGGCGCCGTACTGACCACCCCGGGCCNCGCCAGCCGACATGGTCGCCCTGAATGCATCCCGCAGTTCCCGCTCTTCGTCACGGGAGAGGAGAAGCTCCGAATCAGCGCCGGCCCCCAGNCCCGCAAATACCCTCACGCTGTCGAGTGCCGCCAGAAAACTCACCCCGCCGGCTTTTTTCCATGCAGCAACTTTTCCTGAAAGATTCTCCATGGAGATCGTCTGGTAATGGAGAAGCTCGAGCCGGCTGTCATAAGCCCCATCCCGATTGCCCAGCGAGAGTCCTCCGCACTCATGGTCGGCAGTCACGACAATCAGCGTCTCTTCGGGGTGGCGGTGATAAAACGCAACCGCCTCACGAATGGCGCGATCAAAAGCAGCAACATCCCGACCGGCAGCGGCAGCATCGTTGGCATGGCATGCCCAGTCGATTTTTCCCCCCTCAACCATCATGAAAAAGCCCTTCGGATTATCCAGAAGCCTGATCCCCTCACGGGTAAAGAGTGCAAGATCGGCATCTCTGGCGGGGCGGTCCATATCAAAGGGAAGCGCCCCAAACATGTCGGAGGGCGCCGAGGCGATACAGGGCGTACCGGGCATCACAGCCTTCAGAGATGCACTATTCTTCACGACCGAGTATCCCGACAGCTGCATGAGGCTGTCAATATCTCCCCGGTCAACCACCGCCCTTGAGCGCTTATGAGGGAAGTTCCCCTCTGGCCGTCCGCCACCGAAATAATCAACCCCGCTGGCAGCCATCTGAAGAGCAATTGCATACAAGCTGCCGCGCAACGGCTCATGCGCGTAAAAACAGGCCGGTGTGGCATTGTCGATGCCGACACTGCTCACAACACCAGTCCTTCTGCCATCACCCTCTGCCATTTCAACAATGGTTTTGAGGGTATCACGATGGTTGGCCGCCATTGAAACCGTGCCCACACTGGTTGCATACCCGGTCGCAAGCGCTGTCCCGGCTGCAGCCGAATCGGTGATATAGCGGTCTGCTGCGGAAGTCGAGATCATTCCCGTCACGGGAAACGAGAGAAAGGACAGAGAGTCACCGGGAGCAAGAAGCGCCCGTCCGAGCTCAACCTGTGCAAGCCCCATGCCGTCGCCGATAAAGAGAAAGACATAGCGGGCCCCCGAGTCGGCTTGAGATGCAAAGCGCTGCCCCCCGCCGTTCAGAGAGACCTCCGAAGAGCAGCCGATTGAGGTTATGAGCAGGACAAGCGTCAGCATCCTCTTCAGGACAAAGAGGAAAGAGGGGAGTCCTGAAAAGGGTTTGGGCATGAATGGAATGCTTGAGTGTGATGTTGATGCGGCTGACCAGAAAAGATACGCATCCGGCAGAAGCCGCTGCGTCACAAATCCGTTACATCGTTAACAATGGAGGGCTCCTGGTAAAGGGCAAGACGGCCCGAAACATATCGGACCACGGCACCGACGGCAAGCTCCCGCTCACAATCGCAGAAAACCTGATGGCCGGACCGCTCCAGCCAGAGAATCTCCCTGTCGGCCTGCGGCGTAGCAATACCCTCGTTGAGAAGAGCAGCGCTTTCAGGCAGAACCGTCTGTTCATGCCGGTTATGGACAATGAATACCGGACAGCCGACCTTCGGCAGAAGGAGCTCTGTATGGTCGACAAGTTCAAAAAACGAAAGGATGGCATCGGTCGGAGCCCACTCATAGTGAGCCTTGCAGCTGGCTGAATCGGGGTCGGCAAACACCGATTTGAGATTCCATTTCCTGAAAACGGCGCTGAGCATGCCTGCAGCAAAATGCATTGGACGCCCGGGCCCAAGCAGGGAAACCAACCTGAAGGCCGGTGTCACAAGAACGAGTGAATCCACTCGCCCGGGAAAAACAGCGGCAAGATTGAGGCCGAGAAGAGCCCCCATGCTGTGGCCCACCACTACAAGACGACGGGCCTTCAGGGAAAGCTCTTCAAAAGCCGCCTCCGCATCATCAAGCCACTGACGCCAGCGGACCCCTCTCAGCGCTTCCGGAGAAGGCTCTCCATGACCACGGAGTAGCGGAATGCTGAAGGGAATGCCCAGTGCTTCAAGCGGACGGGCAAGCGCCTCAACGCTCTCGCCGGTTGAAGTAAACCCATGAAGAATCAGGACGCCAAGAGGGCTCTTCGGCGCAGTACCAACAGCCATACCATTCCGGTCTTTGTTTGAATGCCCCTGCAGATGCAGTTGCCACTACTATGCTTACAGGAATATACCGCTCATAAAGGGAAAATTCCCGTAAATTGGCTACTTTAAATAAAGAAGTCCCCCGCAAGAAGAACCAACATATGATTGCTGATACGATGAAACGACGCACCCTGCCGGCCGGATTCCTGATGCTTGCACTTGCACTGAGCTCATGCTCCACCGGCCGGAGCCCTTTTTTAAGGGAGGAGAGCAGACGCATTTCCCCCGAAGAGGCCTACCGGCTGGGAAAACTCAAAAACACCCCCTACAGCATCAACGGTCGGGTCTATGTGCCGATGAGCTACGAGCAGGCTCTCGCATATGAAGAGGTTGGAATGGCTTCATGGTACGGACACGAAACCCTCAAGAAAAACAACGGTCAGCCAACGGCATATGGGGAACAGTTCGACCCTTCAGCTCCGAGCGCGGCTCACAAATACCTGCCCCTTCCCTCGGTTGTAAGGGTGACCAACCTTGAAAACAGCCAGTCTATCGTGGTAAGGGTCAATGACCGCGGCCCATTTGTTGACGACCGCATCATAGATTTAAGCGCCGAGGGGGCCCGGCGGCTTGGTTTTTACCAGAAGGGTACCGCAAGGGTCCGTGTAGAAGTCATCAGCGAGTGAACCCGCACCCGTTCAAGGCTTTATGACCGAAGCATCTTCCATGAATTTTTTCAGACCGCTCTCTGTCAGGGGATGAACGGCAAGCCGGCTGATGACGCTGAAGGGAATGGTGGCGATATCGGCACCGATTCTTGCCGCCTCAACAACATGCTGGGGATGGCGGACACTTGCCACAATCACCTCAGCCATATAGCCGTAATTGTCGTAGATGTCGACAATATCCTCAACAAGAGCCATTCCGTCGGTACTGATGTCGTCAAGCCGCCCGACAAACGGGCTGACGAAGGAGGCCCCTGCCTTTGCGGCAAGAATGGCCTGGCTGGGCGAAAAGACAAGAGTGGCGTTGGTGGCAATGCCAACTTCGGACAAGTGGCGTATAGCCTTGAGACCATCGATTGTCAGAGGACACTTCACGACAACATTGTCATGAATGGCGGCAAGCGCCTCCCCTTCCTTTATCATTGAAGCGGTATCCAGCGAAGTCACCTCGGCGCTGACAGGTCCGTCAACCAGGTCGCAAATGGCCGCAATATGGTCAAAAAAATCAGTGCGCGTGAAATTCGAGGGGTCTTTCACGATTTTTGCAATCAGCGACGGGTTGGTCGTCACACCATCAAGCATCCCAAGCTCCGCGGCAGAGCGGATTTCGTCAAGATCTGCCGTATCGATGAAAAACTTCATCTCTCCTCCCTATGGATTGACCTGCGGTTTATTGAGCATTGCATTGAAATTCCTTGCAGGCCGGCCTTCCCAATTGCGCTTGTGGTATGCATAACCGGCAATGAGCGGCATGGCAATGGTAGCCTCGGCATAGACCATCTGCTCATGCACCGTATCAACCTTGCCCCATGAGCTGGCCTCTTTAAGGGTTGAGCCCGAAAGAGCGCCGTCCCTCTCGTCAGCCACGGTAATCTGGACGGCATAGGTATGCATGGAAACATCCTCGTAGCCAAGCACTTCGGCCGCAACCACAATATCCTGGGTAAAGTTCTTCGGAACACCTCCACCGATCATGAAAATTCCTGTCCGGTCATTCTCTATCTTGATGCGGGTCAGCTCACGAAAATCTTTCACCGAGTCGATTGTAACATGGCTTTCGGGATTATGCCACTGGTGGTGTACCAGGCCAAACCCGGCAGAGCAGTCGGAGAAAGCAGGGCAGAAAATCGGCACTCCCTTCTCAAAAGCTTTGTAGACAATGGAGTTTTTATCATGATTGTTCGCCTCAATGTAGCGGCCCATCTCCTCGATGAACTCCCGTGAAGAATACGGCCCATGCGGCATGGAATCAGCAATGACAGCAAGTGTATCGTCACACACGCGAAGGTCGTCCTCGTCAATAAATGTGTCATAAATGCGGTCGATGTGCAGGTCACGGAGAACGGCATCATCAATGAACTGCGTGCCTTTGTAGTGAAGGAAGCCGAGCGCCTCGAAAAAATCCTGATCAACAATGTTCGCACCGGTGGAAACAATGGCATCAACCATATTGTTTTCAAGCATGTCAATGATGACCTGCTTCAGTCCGGCACTGATGAGAGAACCCGCAAGCGTCAGGATGACAGCGCACTCCCGGTCTTTCTGCATCATATCAAGAATGGACGCAGCGCGGGCAAGGTTCCTTGCCTGAAAAGCCGTCTCCCCCATCTGGTCCACAAGAGGGACAATATTGAGCTGTTTGATATCGATATGGCGTACAGGCTCATTGAGAAGAGCCTCTTTCGTAACTGCAGGTTTCATTGTGTACACTGTCCCGTTTATTGAAAAAAGAGAAAAAAAAAGAGAGTAAGCTTACTATATCACACACTCACAATGCCGGATGCTGCTTCCTTCCGGATCTGACATGGTTGGGCAGGCGAATGTTGTATAGGACTTACTCTCAAAAATATCTGATTTCGCCATGTTCTTCTGTCAACAGATTGAAACAAAAAAACATCGAATCAAGTTGCACAATATAGCCCAACCAAAACTATTATCAAACAAAGCCCTTTTATCTTTATCCGAACTATTATAACTTCTGAAGCATTCACAAAAAACCTATCTCCACAAAGCCTCCCCTGGAGGCGTATTGCCGCACTCCGGAGCGGCATCATTCATTTCTTTATGGGAACACCGCGGATCTTAAGCGGGATGCGGCCAACAGGAAAGCTGCACCTCGGACATTACACAGGAGCACTTGAAAACTGGGTGGTACAGCAGAACCTCACCAACCCCGACGGGACCAGAGGCTGCGAAACCTGCTTTCTCATTGCCGACTACCACAACCTGACCACCTCGCTTGACACCCGGGAGATATACCAGAACACCATTGAGATGCTCATTGACTGGCTGGCAGCAGGAATTGACCCCGAGAAAAGCCCGGTGTTCCGTCAATCGCAGATCAAGGAGCACACAGAGCTCTTTCTGATTTTCTCAATGCTCATCACATCCTCCCGCCTTGAGAGAAACCCGACACTCAAGGAACAGGTCCGCGACCTGAACATGGACTCTCTCACCTATGGCCATCTCGGATACCCGGTCCTTCAGGCGGCAGACATACTTCTGTACAAAGGAACCCTGGTGCCGGTTGGCGAAGACCAGATTCCTCATGTTGAAATCACCAGGGAGATTGCACGAAAGTTCAACAGCCACTACCCGCACCCAAAGACCGGACCGGTCTTTGTTGAGCCCGAACCAAAAATCACGAAATTCTCCCGACTGGTAGGTCTTGACGGAAAAGCAAAGATGTCCAAGTCGCTCGGCAACACCATTCTCCTTTCCGACGGTTCGGAAGATGTCATGAAAAAAATGCGCAACGCGGTGACTGACACCGAAAAAATCCGCAGGAACGACCCCGGACGGCCCGAGGTCTGCACCGTCTTCAGCTACCACTCCCGGTTCAGCGCACCCGACACCATAGCATCAATAGCAAAGGATTGCCGCTCAGGTGCACTGGGATGTGTTGACTGCAAAAAAATGTGTGCCGCCGCAATCTCTCTTGAACTTGAACCCATTCTTGAAAAACGGCACAATTTCGCATCTGACCCCGACACGGTTCGCGACATTCTGCTTGAAGGTGAAAGAAAAGCAAAAACCATAGCCCGACACACCATGGGGGAGGTCAGGGCAGCCATGAACCTTGGAGAACAATGAGCAACCGGAGCGCATTCATTTTTGACATGGACGGGGTGTTGACTGACAACATGCGCCACCACGCCGACTCATGGGTAGAACTCTTCCGCGACTACGGGCTGGAAGGCATGGACGCTGAGCGGTATCTTGTGGAAACTGCGGGGATGAAAGGGCATGATGTGCTTCGCTACTTTCTTGACCCCGACATCAGCGCCACTGAAGCCGACCGCCTCACCGAACTCAAGGACTTTGTCTACCGCGTCAATTCGCGCAGCATGATCCGCCCGCTCAAAGGGCTTGAGGGCTTTCTCGCCAAAGCCGCCGACAGCGGAATTGCAATGGCAATAGGAACCGGAGCGGGCCATAAAAACATCGACTTTGTTCTTGACATACTCCACATGCGAAGCTCCTTCGGGGCAATTGTCTCCGCATCCGATGTGGCCCGTGGCAAACCCGACCCCGATGTTTTTCTGCGGGCAGCGGAACTGCTCAATGTTCCCCCCTCGTCATGCATCGTCTTCGAAGATGCAATTCCCGGCCTTGAAGCGGCCAGAAGTGCCGGCATGGCAGCAGTAGCAGTCACCACAACAAACAGCAGGGAGGCATTCCATCCTTTCGGAAATGTCATTGCAGTCATTGACGACTTCACTGCACTCGACCCCATTGAACTTGTCCGGAACATCCCGGCAAGCAACCCATTGACATCACCATAAAAGAGCGATGCAGCAATTTTTCAGACCAGTCATTCAGGACGCGCTCCGCAGTGCGGGGATAGAAACCGGCCAACCGGTTCAGATAGAAAAGCCAGCCTCGGCAAAATTCGGACACTTTTCAACAAACATTGCATTTCTATCCGCAAAAGAGCTCGGGAAAAACCCAAGGACGCTTGCCCAGGAACTCATAGGCCACCTCCGGTTCCCTTCCGGAAGCATTGAAAAAACAGAGGTTGCAGGCCCCGGGTTCATCAACTTCTTCCTGACCCCCCCCTTCATCATGGACTCCCTTGGTGAGGTTCTCCGCCAGGGGGAAGCATTCGGTCGGGGGACATCAGGCAATGGAGAAAAGGCGATTGTGGAGTATGTGAGCGCCAACCCGACCGGTCCGCTGACAATCGGTCGGGGCCGTGGAGGAGTCCTTGGCGACTGCATAGCCAACCTGTTTGAGGCTGAAGGCTACAGCGTCACGCGTGAATACTATTTCAATGATGCCGGACGCCAGATGCAGATTCTCGGCGAGTCCGTACGGTTCCGCTACCTTGAACGGTGCGGACGGAAGGTTGACTTTCCCGATACCCATTACCAGGGTGGCTACATCGGCGACATTGCAGACCGCATCTACCAGGAACAGGGCGACTCTCTTGCGGACACAGAGGGAGCCGGCGAATTCAAGAGCACGGCGGAAGCCATCATTTTCAGCTCCATCAAAAAGACGCTGGAGCGGCTCGGAATCCGACACGACTCGTTCTTCAACGAACACACCCTCTACACCCCCGATGAAAACGGAGCGACCCGAAACAGCCGGGTTATTGATGCGCTTCGCCAGAAAGGCTTTATTGATGAGTACGAAGGGGCAACATGGTTTCTGACAACAAAACTGGGGCAGGAAAAAAACAAGGTCCTCGTAAAGTCAACCGGCGAGCCAAGCTACAGACTGCCCGACATAGCCTATCACCTCACAAAATACGACAGAGGCTTCGGGGTCATCGTCAATGTATTCGGGGCCGACCATATAGACGAGTATCCCGATGTTATTGAAGCCCTCAAAATACTCGGCCATGACACCAGCCGTATTCGCATAGCCATCAACCAGTTCGTCACCACAACTGTTGATGGAGAAACCGTCAAGATGTCGACACGAAAAGGCAATGCCGATCTTCTTGATGACCTTATAGACGATGTTGGAGCCGATGCGACCCGTCTTTTCTTCATCATGCGAAGCAAAGACTCCCATCTGAACTTCGATGTGGATCTTGCCAGAAAACAGTCGAAAGATAACCCTGTCTTCTATCTGCAGTATGCCCATGCCCGAATCTGCAGCCTTCTGAGGATGGCGTGGAGTGAAAACGGCTTCAACCCTGAGAAACTGCCCGACCTTGCTCTTCTCAAAACACTCTCTTCACCCGAAGAACTGCAGCTTGCCCTTGCTCTGCTTGACTTTCCCGACATGGTCCGCTCTGCACTCCGCCTGCTGGAACCGCAGAAAATGGTTGACTACATGCACTCCATAGCAGAACTCTACCACCGTTTTTATCAGGAATGTCCCATCCTTAAAGCTGAAGCCGACACAGCCAACGCGCGCCTCCTTCTCTCCCTTGCCACGCGGCAGGTACTGCAGAACGGGTTCAGGATTCTGGGAATCAGCGCCCCCGAGTCAATGTAGCAACGAGGCACCGGCACCCTCACTCTCCGTACAGCCCCTCCCGCCGGATATACCGGTCAATGGAGGAGGGGAGAAGAGAGGAAACACTCTGGCCCTCGGCAATCCTCCCACGGAGCATTGTTGATGAAAGCGGGCAGGAAAACTCAACAAACCTTATGCCCGAAACGGCGTCCGGCCGTTCAGTCATATGTTCTGCACCTCTGGCAAACACCACAACATCCGCCAGCTCCTCAATTTCCTCAGGACTCTTCCACGAACCGAAATTGCGCCAGCTGTCTTCACCCACAAGCAGACTCAATCTTGCTGAGGGGTAGAGAGAGCGGACAAACCTGAGAAGATTGACTGTATAGGAAGGGCGCTTCTGCTCAAGCTCCCAGCCGCATGCATCACAGAATGTGCCGGTACGATTGATTTCATGACAGAGCAGCTCAGTCATCGCTTTACGCTGTGAGTCGCTTGCACTGCGCCGCTGTTTGAGCGGGTTGTCAGAAACAGAAAGAATAAGACGATCAACACAGAGCAGTTCCCGCGCAAACAGAGCCAGGGCGAGATGACCGTTATGGGGAGGGTCGAATGTCCCTCCCAGTACCCCGACATGCATGCGGCTCCGCCTCAGGAATTGGAGAAATTCCTGAGAATTTCCTCTCTCAGCCCCTTCATCTCCTCCAGAGACTCCGGGTATTTCTGAAGAAACTGATCCATCGCCGTGCGAGCCTCAAACCACTTGCCGCGCTTGACAAGCACTTCAATCCGGCCTACCAGTGCCTTCCTGTACCAGGGGGTTTGGGAATAACGGCTAACCACTTCGTCAAAAGAAATGCCTGCGGCCTTGTATTTTTTAAGAACCACATACTGCCGGGCAACAGAATATGCAGAAGCAGCGAGCTTGTCATAGAGAACCGGGATCGCCTTTGTCGCATGGGTTATGGAGCCCTGGCGTTTCATCTCACGACTGAACCCTTCAAACCGTTCACGGTAGGAGGCATTGTCCGGATTGATTTTCAGCAATTCACGGTAGGTATCAAGATCCCGTGAAACAGCAGCCGAGTCACGGGTACCGTACTCACCAAGCCAGAGAGAATAGGACTCGATCGCTTTTCGGGTATACTCCTGATCAAGTTCATAAACAGGGGACAGTTTTTCATATGACTGCGCAAGCATGAAGCCTGCCTGCTCCCTGAACGGGGAACGGGGCACCTGCTGAAGAAGCCTGTCGTACATGTCAGATGAGAGCAGGTACTGCTCCGATTGAAAGTAGGAGTCTGCAAGGAGAAACAGCACATCATCCTCAAGCGCTGTTGCCCGCGAGGAGAAAAGAAGCGGCTCAAGTTCCGCAGCAGCTTTTTCATACTCCTCTTTCTGGTAGAACTCAGAAGCGCGACTGTAGCCCTCCTTGACCTGAGTCTCTGCTTTTACCACCGGCTTTTGCGAGGAACACCCCCAAAGAGCCATTGAGGCGAAAACAATCACCACCAACGCTGAACGAAACAATATCAGACCCTGCTTCATAAAACTCCCATATCCAGTTAATTTCCCTTTCATCATTGAAGATACGCAAATCCCGACACATTCACCCCTTAGGGAATGTGAAGTCTCCCTGTTCACAGGCTTCTGCGACAGTAAAAAAAACTGGCACCTAATATGGTACCCCAAAAGCCATACATACCGGAACGCCGCTCCGATTCAAACTCATTGAAATATGCAACTTTTTTCTCAAGAAATAGAGACGGCTCAAAAAATTCCCGCTGAAGCATGGCTGGATAGATAGACCCGGCTCCG